>Ga0163152_10002413_pt1 | contig 26742 bp, 13 predicted proteins | sample OliLakLV19MP8IB2_FD_148635 | JGI IMG/M metagenome (GOLD analysis project Ga0163152, IMG submission 148635) | Freshwater microbial mat bacterial communities from Lake Vanda, McMurdo Dry Valleys, Antarctica - Oligotrophic Lake LV.19.MP8.IB-2 | ecosystem: Environmental > Aquatic > Freshwater >...
TCTACGGAGCGGGCGGCAATTCGCAGTCGCCGCTGCTCAACGACTACATCGAGGTCTACAACCCGGGCCCGGTCGCCCAGCCCCTGTCGGGCTGGTCCGTCCAGTACGCCTCGGCAACGGGCTCGTTCTCGGCGGCCAGCACGACGGCCCTGCCGGCCGTGACGCTCGGCGTCGGCAAGTACCTGCTCGTCCAGGAAGGCACCGGCGGCACGCTGCCCGCCGGCCAGACCCCGGCTCTGCCGACGGCGGAAGCCTCGGGCACGATCGCGATGGCTTTGGGCGATGCGAAGGTCGCCCTGGTCAACTCGACGACGTTCCTTCCGACCGGCACGCCGACGTACACCGGCAACCCCACGCTCGTCGACTTCGTCGGCATCGGCACGACGGCGAACTGGAACGACGCTTCGGCGAACGGCGTCCTGCACGCGGGCGCGAACAACGCTCCGCCCATGTCGACGGCGCACTCGATCTATCGCCGCGCGTGCGGAGCGACGGACAGCAACGTCAGCAAGGACGACTGGGGCGTCGGTTTCCCCGCCCCCCGCAACACGGCGACGCCGACGAACCTGGGCCTGACGGCCATCGGGTCGGCGCTGCCTCTGACGCTGCGCTCGGGTGAGAGCGTCCGTCTGACGACGACGCCCTTCCGCTGCGCGACGGACGATCTCCTCGCGGGCACGACGGTCGTGGCCGATCTTTCGGCGATCGGCGGCGCGGCTGCGCAGCCCCTCGTCGACGACGGCACGGGCGCCGACGAAGTCGCGAACGACGGTCTCTACACAGCGGTGGTCACGGCCACGGCGGCGGCGGGCTCCTACAGCCTGCCGGTCACGATCACGAACTTCCCCAACTCGGGCGGTACGTACATCAGCATCGTCGTCACGCCGGCGACCGCGCCCGCGAACGACAACTGCTACAGCGCGGCTCTCCTGGCGGTCCCGAGCACGACGATTGGTACCTACACGGGTGCGACGGTCGAGTCGAACCCGTTCACGACCGCGGCCTCGGCCCCGACGTCGGGCATGAGCTCGCGCCGCGGTCTGTGGTACGCGGTCCCCGGCAACGGCAACACGCTGACGGCGTCCCTGTGCGCGACGACCCCGGCCCTCGACTCGGTCATGCTCGTCATGGCCGGCACGTGCGATGGCCTGACGATCATCGCGACCGGTGACGACAACGGTCCGGCCTGCACGGGCACGGCCGGGTCGGCCTCGTGGTGCTCGGCGGTCGGCACGACCTACTGGGTGTGGATCGCGCCGTTCGGCACGGGTGCTTCTACGGCCGCGTTCACGCTCGACATCACGAGCGGCGCGGCGTGCACCACCGCGTTCCCTGTCACGATCTGCACGGGCACGCCTGGTCCGTTCACGGAAGTGGAACCGGGCTACGGCGAGCACACGAACGACGGATGCGCGTCGTCGCCGAACCGCTTCACGGACATCCCGATGCCGGGCTCGAGCCCGACGCTCCTCCGCGGTACGGCTCGCGGCATGATCGGGAACCGTGACGTCGACTCGTACCGCTTCCTCGCGACGACGACCGGGCCGATCGCCATCACGATCGACACCCTCGGCACGAACGCGCAGGCGCAATTCGTCTCGCTGAGCGCGGGCGGCACCTGCCCGCAAACGGCCATCGGCAACACGACGACGTTCGTCACGCGCTGCGCGACGGGCATCCAGACGTTCGCGGGGAACATCACCGCGGGCACGTGGTACGCCATCCAGGTGGTCGGCGGCCTCAGCATCCAGGTGACGCCGGCGGCGCTCGTGTTCGGCGGGCAGATGCCCGGCGGCACGACCTACCAGTACACGATGTCGGTCACCGTCGGCGCTCCGCCGGCGAACGACACGTGCGCTGCCGCGACGACCCTGACGGGTACGTCGGTCTCCGGGAACACCCTGACGGCGACGAACGACGGTTCGTCGAGCTGCGACGCGACCGGCAATGACGTGTGGTACACGATCACGAACGGTCCGGACTCCGGCACGTTGCTCCTCAACACGTGCGGCGCAACGATCGACACCGTGATCTCCGTGTACAGCTCCTGCCCCGGCACGCTGACGAACGAGATCGCTTGCAACGACGACTGCGGTGGCACGCCGTGCGGGGGCCCCGGCTCCTGCCTTTCGGTGCCGATCGCGGCGGGTCAGACGCTCAAGATCCGCGTATCCGACAAGGGCGGTCCGGGCGGTGCCTTCACCTTGAACTGGTCACTCCTCGTTCCGCCTCCGGCCAACGACGAGTGCGCCACGGCGACCGTGATCAGCGGCAATGGTCCGTTCCCCCTGGACAACCGATTCGCGACTCCGGTCACCCCCCTCGTGGACTTGTGCGGTACGCGCGATGCCGGCCGGGACGTCTGGTACGCGTGGACCTCGTCGAGCCCGGGCTCGGTGACGGTCAACACGTGCACGGGCGCCGGGACCTGGGACTCCGTCCTCGCGGTCTACACCGGCTCTTGCTCCTCGCTGACGCCGGTTGGGTGCAACGACGACACCGCCGGTTGCGGTGGCGGGCTCCAGAGCTCGTTGACCTTCACCGCCGCGTGCAACACGACGTACTACATCCGCATCGCGTCGTGGAGCAACGGCACCACGGTGACGACCGGCGTGGTCGGCACGTTCAACCTGACGGGGCCGTCTTCGGTCGACACCGACGGTGACGGCACGATCGACTGTTTGGACGGCTGCCCGCTCGATCCGTTGAAGACGGCTCCGGGCATCTGCGGATGCGGCGTGGCCGACACCGACACCGACAGCGACGGCACGGCGGACTGCAACGACGGCTGCCCGCTCGATCCGTTGAAGACGGCTCCGGGCATCTGCGGTTGCGGCGTCTCCGACGCCGACACCGACGGTGACGGCTCGGCGGACTGCATCGACGGTTGCCCGCTCGATCCGTTGAAGACGGCTCCGGGCATCTGCGGCTGCGGCGTCTCCGACGCCGACACCGACGGTGACGGCACGGCCGACTGCATCGATGGTTGCCCGCTCGATCCGTTGAAGACGGCTCCGGGCATCTGCGGCTGCGGCGTCTCCGACGTCGACACCGACGGTGACGGCACGGCCGACTGCTTCGACGGCTGCCCGAACGACCCGCTGAAGGTCTTCCCGGGTCAGTGCGGATGCGGCGTGGCCGACACCGACACGGACAGCGACGGCACCGCCGACTGCAATGACGGCTGCCCGACCGACCCGCTGAAGACCTCGCCGGGCCAATGCGGCTGCGGCGTGGCCGACACGGACTCGGACGGCGACACGATCGCGGACTGCGTCGACAACTGCGACACGGCCTCGAACCCGACTCAGGCTGACGTGGATGGAGATGGCGTGGGCGATGCCTGCGACAACTGCAACACGCAACCGAACCCGGGTCAGGGTGACTGCAACGGCGACGGCATCGGCGATGCTTGCGAGATCGCCGCGGGTGCGCCGGACTGCAACACGAACGGCATCCCGGATACGTGCGACATCGCGGGCGGATCGAGCCTCGATGCGAACGCGAACGGCATCCCGGACGAGTGCGAAGGCGGCAACTTCACGCCGTACTGCTTCGGCTACACGGGTTGCCCGTGCGGCAACAACTCGCCGCCTGGCTCCGAGAAGGGTTGCACCAACTCGAGCGGCATCGGGGCTCGTCTCCTCGGCAGCGGCAACTCGTCGCTCTCGAACGACACGGTGGTGCTGTTCTGCGACGGCATGCAAACCAACCCGGGCTTCGCGCTGTTCTTCCAGGGCGACGTGCCGGTTCAGGTGCCCTTCCAGGATGGCTTCCGCTGCGTGACGGGCAACGTGATCCGCTTGGGCACGAAGTCCCACGCGGGCTCGACGTTCTACCCGCAGAGCGGGGACCCGTCGGTGAGCGTGCGCGGTCAGGTCACCCTGCCGGGCGTGCGCTACTACCAGGTCTGGTACCGCAACGTCTTCGGGCCGTGCGGCACGGGCTCGAACCTCTCGGCCGGCCTCCAGGTGACCTGGAACCCGTGACCTGAATGAAACCGCGGGGACCGCAAGGTTCCCGCGGAGCGAAACGGCGGGCGGTGGCGCAACGAGCGCCGCCGCCCGCTTCTTTGTGCGATACGGCGACGGGCGGAGCGCGCGCGCGGGTTAGGCTGGAACCAGGAGTCCCTCCGCGGCGTCCAAACCCTCGATGCATACCCTCTCCGGCTCCGCCTTCCTCGCCGTCTCGGCCTTCGTCTTGGCGCCGTTCGCGGCGGCCTCCGAACGGGCGCAAGTCCCCTTCCCGATGCAGCCCGCGGGTGGCGAGCTCGCGCTGCGCTCCGACGTCGCGCTCGACCTGGCGAGGCTCGATCGCGCGCTCCTCACGGGCGTGCCCCTGCCGGGCGGACCCGTCGACGTGCTCGTCGAGCGCGTGCGCACCGACCTGTCCGACCTCGAGCTGCGCGTCGACGGCGCGACGGCGCGCTGGATCGATGACCCGCTCGCCAGCATCTGGCGCGGGCACATCCTGGGCCTGCCCGAGAGCAGCGTGTTCCTGGGCTTCTCGAGCGCCGGCTCGCGCGGCTGGGTGCAGGCCGGCGGCGAGCTGTGGCACCTGCTCGCGAGCCCGGGCGCGGCCGGCGCGTGGGAGTCGAGCGTGTCGCGTTTCGCCACGGAAGGCGATCTGCTGCAGGGCGGTCGGCGCGCGCTGCCCGGTTGCGACGCGCGTCCGCGGCCGGGAGCGCAGCCCGCGCCGGCGCCGCGCGGCGCGGGCTCGTCGCAAGCAATCGTGCCGCCTTCGGGCGACGTGTTGTTGTGCCGCATGTCGGTCGAGACGGACTACCAGCTCTTCCAGCGCTTCAACAACATGGCGGCGGAGCAGGCCTACCTGGACCAGCTCATGGCCGCACTGAGCTCGCGCTTCGACCTCGACGTGAGCGTGCAGATCCAGCTCGCGTACCTGGGCCTGCACACGCAGCCGAACGACGGCTGGACGTCGGGCGACACGGGCGCCGGATCGGGCGCGATGCTGGACGAGTTCCGCACGGCCTGGGATGGCAACATCCCGAACAACGGCAACCTGGCGCACTTCATCTCGGGCGCAGGCCTCGGCGGCGGCGTGGCGTACGTCGACGTCCTGTGCAATTCGAGCTGGGGCTTCGCCGTCAGCGGCGACCTGGCAGGCAACACGCCGTTCCCGGTGACGCAGGGTCCGCTGAACTGGGACTTCTTCGTCGTCGCGCACGAGACGGGCCACAACTTCGGGACGTGGCACACGCACGACTACTGCCCGCCGCTCGACCAGTGCTCACCCAGCTTCGGCCAGTGCCAGACCGCGCAGGTCTGCATCACGAACGGCACGATCATGAGCTACTGCCACCTGTGCCCGGGCGGCATGACGAACATCGCGCCGATCTTCCACCCCGAGACCGCGCAGGTGATGCGTTGGGAAGCGCTCGCATCGTGCCTGCCCGTGCTGTGCGCGGGCGCGCAGAACTACTGCACGACACTGCCCAACTCGTACGATCCGTTCGGCGCGACGCTCACGAGCGGCGGCTCGAACCGCGTCTCGGCCAACGACCTGGAGCTCCTGACGAGCGGCGTCCCGCCCGGCACGAGCGCGATGTACTTCTACGGCCAGAACGCGGCGTTCGCGCCGTTCGGCAACGGCTACCGGTGCGTCGGCAACCCGCTGTTCCGCCTGCCGATCCAGGTCTCCGGCATGTTCGGCGAGGTGCACCGCATCGTGGACTACAACGCGCTGCCGCCGGGCGGCTCGATCGCGCCGGGCCAGACGTGGAACTTCCAGCTCTGGTTCCGCAACCCGGCCGGTGGCGGGTCCGGGTTCAACCTGTCGGACGGTCTGCGGATCCAGTTCTGTCCGTAGCGCCGCGCAGCTTGCTGCGCAGCTCCTCGTAGGCGGCCTTCTCGGCCTCCGTCGCTCGTTCCGGCACGACGATCGAAACCTCGAGCAGCAGGTCGCCGCGCCCGCCGCCCGCTCGCGGCAGACCCTGGCCGCGCAGTCGCAGCGTGCGACCGCTCGACGAGCCGGGCGGCAGCGTGACCACGATCTCGCCGCCTTCCGGAGCGCGGATCGGAACCTTCGCGCCGAGCGCTGCGTCGGGCGGCTCGACGCGCAGCAGCGTGTGCAGGTCGTCCTCGTGCGCGTCGAAGCCGGGCGGCGGAATGACGGCGAGCCGCAGCAAGAGGTCGCCGGGCGTGCCCGCGCCGCGCGCCGCGCGACCCTGGCCGCGCAGGCGCAGCACGCTGCCCGTCGTCGAGCCGGGCGGGACCTTCACCTCGATCTCGCGCGGCGAGCCGCTGCCATCGTCGATCGAGAACCCGTGACGTCCGCCGCGCAGCGCGACGTCGAACGGCACGGCCAGCTCGGCCTCGACGTCGCGCCCGACGCGCTCCTGCGCCGCGCGCGTGCGACGGCCGCGCTGGGCCATCTCGGGATCGAGGTTCTCGAACGGCGAGCCACCGCCGCGGCCGCCGAACATGCTCTCGAAGAAGTCGCTGAAATCGCTGTATCCGCTGGCGAAACCGCCGCCCTGGGGTGCGCCTCCGCCACCGGAGCTGCGCTGCTGCCAGCCGGGCGGCGGCGTGAAGTCCTGACCGGCCTTCCAGTTCGCGCCGAGCGTGTCGTACTTCTGGCGCGTCTCCGGATCCTTGAGGACCTCATAGGCCTCGGTGATCTGCTGGAAGGCCTTGGTCGCACCGGGCGACTTGTCGACGTCCGGGTGCTTCTTGCGGGCGAGCTGACGGTAGGCCTTCTGGATCTCGGCCTGGGTCGCCGTGCGCGGCACACCCAACGTCGCGTAGTAGTCCTGGAACTGAACGGCCATGGGTCGTGTGCGTGGCAGGAGAGGGCGGACCCTACGAGGCGCCATCGTGCCAATTCGGTGCTGGAATCGCCTGAGGAAAGGCGCCGCCACCGTGGCGACGGACGGCTTCAGGCGCGCAAGCGGGTCAGGAGTTCCGGAGCGAGGGCGCCGGTCGCGTCGTGGAGCGGGACGACGTCGCTCTTGCCGTTCTTCAGGTTCTTCACCTGAGCGGTGCCCGATTTCCATTCGTCGCTGCCGATGACGATCGCGAAGGGATAACCGCGGCGGTCGGCGTACTGGAGCTGCGTCTTCAGTTTCTTCGGCTCGGGGTAGAGCTCGACGCCGATGCCGGCGGCGCGCAGCTTCGTGGCCAGGGCCAAGTAGTCGCCCAGGCGCTGAGCATCGAAGAAGGGCAGGAACACCGGTGCGGTGGCGCGCGTAGTGGGAAGCAGCTTCAGCTCCTCGAGAGCCGTGAGTAGTCGGTCCAACCCGAGCGAGGCGCCGATCCCCGGGAGCCGCTCCTTGGTGTAGAGGTTCGCGAGGTCGTCGTAGCGCCCGCCCGAGCAGATGCTGCCAATGCCCGGGAGGTCGTTGAGAACTGTCTCGAAAATTGTCCCCGTGTAGTAGTCGAGACCGCGCGCGATCGATAGATCGGGTCGGATGCGCTCTGAGGGCACACCAGCCGCCAGCATGCCTTGAATGGTCTGTGTGAGTTCGACGATCCCCTGCGCGCACAACGCTGATTGGCGCTCAGGACCGAGTAGCTGCTGAAGCAGATTGGCTTCGAGCACGCCAAACTCGTCGAATGGAGTGTCGAGCAACCCGCGCACGATCAGTGCCGCGTCACGCTGGGAGAGACTGACGCCGCTCGTCAATTCCTGAAGAACGGCGTCTTTTCCGACCTTGTCGGCCTTGTCGATCACACGCAAGACGGCCGATGCGCGGTCGGCGACGCCGGCGGCCTCGAGAAATCCGTTCAGGATCTTGCGGTTATTGATCCTGATCGTGAACTCCTCCATCCCGATGGCGCGGACGAGATCGTGGATGACGAGCCCCGTCTCGATGTCCGCCGCGATGCTCTCCGTCCCGATCGTGTCGAAGTCGCACTGCATGAACTCGCGGTAACGACCCTTCTGCGTGTTCTCGCCTCTCCACACGCTGGCGATGTGGTAGCGCTTGAACGGCATCCCGAGCTGGTTCGAGTGCTGCGCCACGAAACGCGCCAGCGGCACCGTCAAGTCGAACCGCAGGGCCACGCGCCGGCCGCCGTGGTCCTCGAACCGGTACATCTGCTTGTCGCTCTCCTCGCCGCCCTTGCCGGTCAGGATCTCCTCGTACTCGAGCGCCGGCGTGTCGATCGGCAGGAAGCCGTACGAGCGGTAGACCCGCCGCGCGGTGTCGATCAGCCACTCGCGGGGAATCTGGGCCTCCGGGAGGTAGTCGCGGAAGCCCTTCAGGGTGCGCGGTTCGATGAGCGCCATCGCGGCATGCTACGGGATCGAGCGGGGCCAGCGGGTCGGACGTTGGCGCTGTCGTTCGGGCGGGATAGCCTCGTCGGGATGATCCGCCGACCTGCGATCGTGCTCGCCGCCGGCATCGCCCTCGCGCTGGCGGCCTGCCGCGACGAAGGGAACGGGTCTTTGCCCGCCGGGACGGCCGGTGCCCGCGTCGAGCGGCCGAACGTGCTCGTGCTCACGCTCGACACGACCCGCGCCGACCGGTTGGGCTGCTACGGGCACGCGGCGGCGCGGACGCCGGCCCTGGACCAGCTCGCGGCGCGCGGCACGCGCTTCGAGCGCGCCTACGCGCCCGTGCCGCTGACCCTGCCGACGCACACGACGCTGTGGACCGGCCTGCAGCCGCCCGAGCACGGCATCCACGACAACGGCCGCAACGCGCTGGGGGCCGAGGTTCCCCACCTGGCCGCGGCGTTGCACGCAAAGGGCTGGAGCACGGGCGCGTTCCTCTCGTCCGCGGTCCTCGACTCGGCCTTCGGTCTGTCGCGCGGATTCGACACGTACGACGACCGCATGTCGGCCCTCGACGCGGAAGGCGACGCCGAGCCGCCGCAGCGCGCGGGCGACAAGACGACCGACGCCGCGATCGAGTGGCTGCGCGGGACGAGCGAGCCGTTCCTGGCCTGGGTGCACTTCTACGACCCGCACTCGACGTACGAGCCGCCGTCGCCGTGGAAGGAGCAGCTCAAGGAGCCCTACGACGGCGAGATCGCGTTCATGGACGCGCAGATCGCGCGCATCCTGGCCGCGCTGCAGGCGCGCGGCGCGCTCGAGCGCACGATCGTCGTCGCGGTCGCCGACCACGGCGAATCGCTGGGCGAGCACGGCGAGTCGACGCACGGCATCTTCGTGTACGACGCCACGCTGCACGTCCCGCTGATCGTGACGGCGCCGGGTTTCGCATCGCGCACGGCGACGACGCCGGTGCAGGTGGCCGACGTGGCGCCGACGATCCTCGATCTCTGCCGCCAGCCGCGGCTGGGCAGCGGACGCAGCCTCGTGCCCGCGTTGCGTGGCGAGACGCTCGCGGTCCTTCCGATCTACGGCGAGAGTGAATACGCCTGGCTGGCTTTCGGGTGGAGCCCGCTGCACACGGTGCTCGACGACGGCTGGCGCGCGATCCAGTCGTCGGATCCGGAGCTGTACGAGCACGCGCGCGATCCGCGCGAGCTCGTCGACGTCGCGCGCGACGAGAAGACGCGCCTGGCGAAGCTCTTGGGTGAGCTGGCCGAGATGCGCGCCGGATTCCAACCGCTCGGCACGAGCGCGGCCGCGGTCGACGAGGATCTGGCGAGCCGCCTCTCGAGCCTGGGTTACGCGCAATCATCGGCCGGCGCATCCGGCGCGCTGCCCGCGGACCTGAAGTCACCGCGCGCGATGCTGCCGGTCTACGACGACTTCACGCGCGGCGTCGGGTTCGCGCAGCACGGTCAGGCCGAGCGCGGGATCCCCCTGCTCCAGCGCGCGGTCGACGCCTGGCCGCGCGGCGCGCAGATGCGGTTGCAGCTCGGGATGGCGCTGCACATGGCCGCCCGCCACGTCGATGCGCGCGCCGAGCTGGCGCGCGCGATCGAGATCGATCCGACGCTCGACCAGGCGCACTACTTCGTCGGGCTGGCGCACGCCGCGGAAGGCAGCTTCGCCGACGCCGTCGCCGCGTTCGACCGCGCGATGGCGATCCGACCCGAGGCCTACCTGCCGTTGGCCGGGAAGGCCTGGGCGCTCGTGCGTCTGGGGCGCGAAGACGACGCGATCGCGTGCATGCAGATGGTCGTGAAGCGCAAGCCGAAGTACGTGAACCACGCGCTGAGCCTGGCGCAGCTCCTGCGCGGCCGCGGCCGCGCGGCCGAAGCGATCGCGGTGCTCTCGGCGGCGCACGCGCAGCGGCCCGACGAAGCCGGGCTCGCGCTGTACCTGGCATGGGAGCTGGCCACCAACCCCGACGAGAAGGCGCGCGACGGGAAGCGCGCGGTCGAGCTGGCGGAAGCGGCCGTGCTCGCGCGCGGTCGGACGCCGGACGACCTCGACACGCTCGCCGCGGCGTACGCCGAAGCGGGGCGGTTCGACGAAGCCGTCGCGACGATCGAGGAAGCGCTGAAGACAGCCGGCCCGCACGGCGACGCGGCGCTGATCGCGGAGTGGGCCGCGCGGCTCGAGCGCTACCGCGGACGGCAGCCGTATCGCGACGGCTAGCCGGCACCGCCTTGGAGCGAGTTCGCCCCGGTCGCGGTCCGTACGCGGGCCGCCGAAGTCGGAGATGCGTGTCCGGATCGAGCGCACAGCCTTGGCGCGCGCCGGCGTCTCGAACCGAAGCTCGTCGGACTGGTCATGCTCCACGCATGCTGGTGCGCAGGACCGTCCGGAGAGCTGTGCGATTGACAACCAGGCCAGCCCATGCGGCGTCGGCCTGCGTTTCTACGCGCTGGCCGACTTCCGCCGCCACGTGATCGGCGTGCGTGCGGCGCGCGTGCTCGAGCGCTGATGCGCGCGAGCACGGCGCGGCGCCGTCACGGATTCCACGTGACCGACAAGCCGTTCGTCAGGTTGAACGTGCTCGCCGTGCAGAACACCGCCGCGTTGCGGTACCACACCTGGTAGGTGCGCACGGCCCCCACGGTGCACAGGCCGCGCACCGAGATGTCCGGATCCCCGGCGACCGGGTACTGAGACGCTCCGCCCGTGTTGCTCTTCGTACCCAGGCGGATCACGTTGCCACCCGCGCAGCGCAGGCCGTCGCCGAAAGCGATGCCCGCGCCGCCGCCGCTCGTGCTCGTGCCCTGGAAATACAGCGCCGAGCTGTTCGGCATCTGCGAGCCCTGCAGCGCCAGCGTGTCATTCGAGATGCTGGACGCGCCCGTGGCGACGAGCTTGCCGCCCTGGCCGAACGAGTTCAGGCAGCCGACCTCGGCGCCGACCGCGCTGTTGTTTCCGCACGGGCAGGCCGTTCCCGAGCCGTCGCCGAAGCAGAGAGGCTGTCCGACGCTGCCGGAGACCTCGACGACGCCCAGCGGGTTCGCGTGGTAGCCCGTCGGCGCGTTCGCGAGGTCGTTCCAGAACGCGGCCGGGTTGTTCTTGCGCATCGCGGTGTAGTCCTCGCCCCCGGCGCCGTTGTTGGGCTCGTTCTGGTCCCAGTTCGTGTAGCCGACCGGCGTGCCGTCGGCCCACAGGAACGCGCCCTCGAAGGCGGCGTCGTTGAGACCGATCCACAGGTCGACGTCCTGGCCCTGCCAGTTGTGCCACTGCGCCAGGACCCAATCGTGCTCGGCCTGGTCGTCGATCGTCGCCAGGTGACCGCCGAGCGACACCGCGGTCGCCTCGGCCGTCGTCCACGAGCCGCCGCGCAGCAGGTGATACGTGTGGCCGTTGGCCGGGTTCACCCGCGTGTCGAGGGGCAGATCCGGCGTGATGCTCACGCTCCCGGGCCCGCCCCCGCTGCCCGGGAAGGAGCCGATGCGCACGATGTAGACGCTGCCGGCGGAGGCGGCGAAGACGAGCGAGGTCTGCAGACTGGCGCACGCGTCGTCGTTGCAGGCCAGCACCGCGCCCGCGCACGAGCCGTCGAGCACCGCGATCTTCGAGTCGATGCTCGTCGCGCCGCAGGTCGACACCATGAACGGCCCACCCGACGGCGCCGTCCACGCGAACCACACGTCGTTCTCGATGTTCGTCTGGCCGAAGAAATTGCAGGCCGCGTCGGGAGTGCCGTCGGTCGTCGCCGTGCTGCTGTCGAAGGCGAACGAGCCGGTGCCAGCGATCGCTTGCGCGGTGGCGCAACTGTCGGAGCCCTGCGCGAACGCGGGCTGGACCGAGACGATCGTGGTGACGAGAAGGGCAGCGACGAGGGTGCGGATGTGCATGGGGGGGGGCTCCAGGTGGACCGAAGGGAACTCAACGTACCCCGGATCGCGAGTCCTCGCAGCAGCGAAGCGGATCGTGATTCCTGCAACTTGGTGAGCGCCGTGACGCACCGGTCGAAGCGCGCGCTGTGATGCACGCGCAACGCACCCGACTGGCGGCATCCGGGGCCGGAGTCTAGCCTCGGAACGACCCGCGATGCTCCTCGCCACCCTCATCTGATCGCGCTCGTGTCTCCGCTCCAGGCGCCCGGCGCGAGCGTCGAAGGTCGCGTGGTTCTGCGCTGGAAGCAGACGGCTCTCGGACCGGCCAGCGAGAACGCGATCGCGCGGCTCTACAACGTGAACTCGACGCCGGCGACCGTGCTCGTCGATGCGAGCGGTCGCATCGTGGCTCTCAACCTGACCGGCGAGGAGCTGGTGCGGAGGATCGACCAGCTGCTGCGCCCGTGACGCCCGCGCTGGATCCGGCCGAGTCCGCGGCTGAAGGCGAGCTCCCGCACGCCCAGCCCGCTGTAGGGGGGCCGTTGGACGACTGAACGCAACAGCGCAGGACCGAGCGACTACAGGTCATGGGCTGGTTCCCTGGCGCAGCTCCCCGCCCCCTAGCCGACCGATGCACTCCCGGACCCGCCGTGTCGCCAGCGTCCTGATCGTGATCTCGGTCGGCCTGCAGGTCCTCGCGATCACGCGTCTCCTGTGTCCGCCGCGCTCGATGGGCGCACTTTCGTGGCTGCGCGTCGCCTGCACCCCTCGGCTGTGGCCCTTCGTCGACTACCCCATGTTCAGCGACCCGCATGCGCCCGGCGACGTGCTCGCCTGGGTGGACGCGAGGTCGGAATCAGTCGGGGGCACGCTCGAAGTGCTCGGCTCGCACGAGGTGCGCCGCTCTTCGCCGGCCGAGTCCTGGGACGCGGCGTACGCTCGCCAGGAAGAGCGCCTGCGCGCGCTTCTGGGACCCACGCTCCAAGGACGCGCGCACTCCCTGCGCTTCGAGCGCCGTCACCTCGTGCTGAGCGCCGACGGCCTCGTGGCTCCAGCCTGCGACGGGTGCCCGGACGGCAAGCCGTGAGCGCACCCGCCGTGGGGCCGTCGTCGAATCGCTGGACGAGCTTCTGGTTCGCGCCGGTGGCGCCGGCGCAGCTCGCGCTGTGCCGCATCGCGTGGTCGGCCATGTGCCTGTTCCACCTCTCGACGTCCGGCATCCAGGAGCGGATCGAGGCTTTCGATGCAGCCGCGCCAGAGTACGTGCCGCTGCCGATCCTCTCGATCCTGTCGGTGCCGTTCGGCGGGCCGCACGCGCTGTCCGCGGCCTTGCTCCGCGCACTCCTCTACACCATCCAATGCGCCGGGATCCTCGCGCTGGCCGGCCTCGGCACGCGCTTCGTGCTACCCCTGTTCGCGCTCGGCACCCTGCTCGTGCAGTCGTGGGCCTACTCGTCGGGAGTGATCAGCCACGACATCTCTCTCGTGCAATGGGGCCTGTTCCTTCTGGCCTTCACGCCGTGCGGCGCGGCGTGGAGCCTCGACGCCTGGCGGGCGCGAGCGAAGGGGAACTCGACCCCCGCCGGCTTGCCGGTATCGGGCGCCGGCTGGCCGTTGCGCGTCGTGCACGTGCTGCTCGCGCTGGCGTACCTGTCGGCGGGCATGACGAAGCTCGCGCGTGGCGCGGAGGAGTGGTTCAGCGGCTACACGCTGCAGTACTACCTGTCCTTCCACGCGCTGCGCAGCCAGAGCGAGCCGGGGCTGTGGCTCATGCGCCACCACGGTCTCATGGTCGCCGGCGCATCGGCGCTGATCCTGTTCGAGACGAGCTTCGTGCTGTCACTCTGGGTGCGCCGCCTCGCCTGGATCTGGGCGATCGGCTCGCTCCTCGTTCACACGGGCGCGTCCGTCTGCATGGGCGTGCACTTCCCCTCGTTCCCACTCCTGGCCCTGACGATCCTGCCGTGGAGTTCGCGACTCGAGCGGAAGCGCGCCCGAGCATTCGTCAGCCCGCGCGCAAGCCCCGTTGAAGCACCCCGCGAGTGCGCGCCTGGCATCCGAGATCCGGCTGGTGTCCCCGTTACTTCGGAGTGCCCGCCTCGAGCGCCAGGATCGTGATCGCCGTGGAGTAGACCACCCCGCCCTCGTAGCTCCAGCGGTCGTTCACGACCCACCCGCCGAGGCTGCAGCGCTCGGCGTTCGTGTCCTGCAGCGAGCACGCGGCCTCGATCAGCGCCTTGTTCCAGGCCTCGGCGTATTTCTTCTTCGCCTTGGCCTTCTTCGGCTGCAGCTCGTCGAGGCGGTTCAGCGCCGCCGCGCCCTGGTACCAGTAGTAGTAGTCGACGGAGTGCTCGAGCGGCGAGACGGCCGGCGGGTCCTTCTGCACCTGCTGGGCCGCTGCGTCGAAGAACTCGTGCGTCGCGGTGGTGCCGGATCCGAGCCGGATCAGGATCGCCAGCGCGCTCATCGTGCCCACGTGGTAGTCGAAATCGTCGTGCGCCCCCGTGACCTTCCGGCCGGCGTCCTCGCGCTTCGTGTAGCCGGCGAGACCGTCCTTCTGCGACACGGCATCGACGTAGCTGAGCGCGCCCTCGAACGCGAACTTCTCCACCTGGAGCCCGGCCGCGTGCGCCGCAGCGAGCGCCACGACACACCAGCCCGTCGCGGAGGTGTCGGCGTTGCCGGCTTCCTCGGCGGGAACGTCCCAGCGCGGCGAGTAATGCCAGCCCCACCAGCCGTTGCCGTTGGGATTGGGACGCTGTGCAAGGACCAGCGCGTTCGCGCCGCGCTGCGCGCTGTCCTTCCACTTCTCGTCCTTCGTCAAGGCGAAGGCTTCGGCCATCGCCAGGAGCGCCAGCGCCTCGTTGTAGACGAAAACGCGCGGCTGCTTGTAGTACTCCCCGCTCGAGGCTTGACGCTTGCGCAGCGATTCGAGGCCGCGCGCCACGACCTCGCCGGTCTTGATGGGCGCCTGCGTGCGCGGATCGACGAGCTCCTTCGTGCCGCCCGGCAGGTGACCGGCGCGCAGGAACGCGAGCACGGCGAGCCCGGTCAGCCCCGAGTCGAAGTGCTCGTGCGCTTCGTCGGGCACGAAGCAGGGTTCCGGCCCGCAGCGCTTCGTCAAGCGCGCGCTCCACGAGCCGTTCGGCGCCTGGTGACGCGCGAGCCACAGGAGGCCGGCCTGGATGGACTTCGTCGCGTCCGCCTTCGGCTTGGACTTGGCATCGCCGCCGGTCGCCGGGCGTTTCTGCATCGTCGTCGGACCCGCGATCTCGGCCGCCGCCACGGATCCGATCAGCGCTCCCACGCAGACGAGGCTCGGCAGCCAGGCAGCTCGACGGTGCATGGAGCCGATCGTAACGCACGACGAAGGGCTTGGCTCGGGGCCGAACGCCGGCGCGTCGGGCCGAAGCGGGCACCGTCATCGGTGTGACGACGGGTCCATCCGCCTCACAAGGACCAGGTGAACCGGACGCCGTTCGTCAAGTTGAACATCGATGCGGTGCAGAACGAGGCCGCGTTGCGGTACCAGATCTGGTACGTGCGCTCGCCGGGAGCCGTCACGTTGCCGCGCACGGAGACGGGCGGATCGCCCGCGGCCGGGTAGTGCGAGGCGCACGGGCTCGCACGAGTGCCCGTCGGACCTCGATGCTACGCAGCATCCAGCGGGCCTGTCGTAACGACGGTGTCCTCTCCAAGTCAGTTTCGCGGGCCACCGGGCTGGGCGAGGATTTCAGGCTTTCGAGTCATTCTTGAGCCGCAGCCGCCGCGACTTGCGTGAATGAACAGATCGGCTCGGCGCTGCTTCAAGGCGCCCAGGGTGGACGGACCCTGTCACTTCGGGTCGCGCAGGTCGAATTCGATCTCGATGTCGCTCTGGCCGTCGAACTCCAGCGTGCGCTCGACGGGAACGGTCCCGATCTTCGAGAGGCCCACGTGGTAGGTCCCGGAATCAAGGCCGGAGAGCACGACCAGATCCTCACCGCGGGAGTTGATCGAGCGGATGAGCATCGGCTCGTTCTTGCGCTTGGCGCTGACGTAGAAGTGCGGCGTTTCCGTGCCCTCCGCGTGCAAGAGCCTGACACGCAACGTGCTCCCCAGCGAGGGCTTGAGGTCCACCCGCGTGATACCGGCCCCGACCGACACATCGCGTGCCACGATCGGTGCGAAGCGGTGCTCAGGATCGATCCACAGCGTCCAGGTTCCACGCGGCAACCCGGAGAAGCGCGCCACCCCGTCGGCGACGTGTGCATGGAACCATGCCTTCGGCTCGCCCACCGGATCGCCCGCGTAGGCGTAGACGCGCAGCGAGTTGCGCGGGGACTGGTCTTCGAAAGCCGCCAGGGGGATCTGGACCTCGTCACCCTCGACGAGCTTCAGGCGCACGTCCAGCGTCTCGCCACGGATGACCGCCGTCCCGTGCTTCGGGTCCGGTGAGAGGTAGGGATGTGCTGCGCGCAACGTGACCGGCTTCGAGGCCCCCACGAACACTTCGAAGCGACCCTCCTTGTCGACATAGTGCCCGTCCGGGCGCTCGCTGCCCTTCAACCACGTCGGCTCGTGAGCGGTGATGCCCTCACCCTCTACGAGGACGTGCGCGAGCCACGGCGGGACCCCCGCGGGCAGCTCGATCAGGCCGCGGACGCGGGCGCTGTCGGCCAGGTCCAAGGCAACTTCGGCCGGCGACTCACCGGCGACGACCTCGACGCCTTCCGAAACCCGACCCGTGTTCACGTCGCGCACGCGGTAGCGCCCTGAGGCCAAGCCGCCGAAGAGGAAGCCGCCGTCGGGTGCATTCGGTGAGTAGCGTTCATCGTTCACCTGGTGCGCGGTGCCCGTGCGCCACCGGCCCTTCTCGACGTCCCAGGCTTCGGCCCGCACGCGCATGTGACCCGACGCCGGTGGCCTGACGTGAGCCAGCAGGGCGCCGTCCCGGTGCAGATCGACGTCGAGCACGGCGGACGGTTCGGCCGAGGGTCCAGGGAACGGGACCGATGCCAGAAGGAAACCACGCGCGTCGACGCTGACCGTCGTCGGGGGCCCCTCCGTCCTCTCCACGAACTGCAGGCGGAGAATGCCCAGCGCAGGATCCTCCGACAGGACGCGGGTCTCGCCGCCGGTCCAGACGCGGTAGCTGGGAGGAAGACCTGGTCGACCGTCAATGAGCAACCGGACCGTCACTTCTCGCCAACGCGGCAGCCGGGCTTCGATGCGCCCATCGCCCTTCTCGAGGTCGACGGTGCCGATCACGTTGCGCTCTGCGTACACGTCGGTTCGCCGGCCCCACAAGCCTTCGAAGCTCACCGCGCCCACTTCGTCCGTACTGGCCGCGGGTAGCAGCAGGTTGTTGCCCTGATTGCGCACTTCGACGGAGACGCCTACGGCCGGCCGGCCCTCGGTGTCGAGCACCTTCACGTCGATGCGGCGCGGTCTCCGGAACGAGGTGGGATGGCCTTCTTCGGCTGCGTCGTCGATCCACAAACGCGCGAGAGATCCATCGGGCGCGATCGCGTAGCAGCCGTAGATCCGATCGCGAACGCCCTCGGCCACGATGGCGCCGTCCTCGATGCGTGCGACAGTGGGAGGCGGGGAGTAGCGCTCGAACGCGAACCTGTCCACGGTCTCCCGCCTCAAGGTCAGCGGGGTTCCCGGCGGCGGCGGCGCGACTTCGCCTGGTACGAGGGGCCATCGCGCGCGACGCTCGTGCAAAGAACTGAGCTCGAGTGTCAGCGAGTCTGAGTCCGACTTGATGGTGACCGCACCCTGCGGCGGTTGCGGACCTACGTACGAATCGGCCAGTGCCTCCACCGTGTACTGTCCCTGCGCCGGAAGCCCGACCACGCGCGTGCGACCGTTTGCGTCGGTGGGCGGAACGTCGAGATCGAGCGGTTGCGACGTGCCGGCCGTCTGTCCACCGCGGCCCATCTGCCCGTCGCCCGTGAACATGAAGGACTCGGCCAGCCTGATGCTGGCGCCGGCGATCGGCGCCTTCGATTGCGCCTCGACGACGGTGACCTCGATCGTGCGGGCCGGCCGTAGCCGGACCACGAGCTCGTCTTCCCGTCCGGGTGCGAGAACGGTCACCGCACGCCCCTCGCGGCCGTCGAACGCTGCGCGCACGACCACTTGTCCCGCCGGCAGGTGCTCGAACCGCACGCGTCCCTGGCTGTCGGCGACGGCATCGACGACCGCCGTGCGCATCACTCCGAGCTCGAGCCAGACGTTGGCGTTCGCAGCCGGCCGGCTGTTCTCGTCGACACGCACGCGCAGCGCACCGCCGGGTGCGATCAGGAGATCTCCCAGGGAACGCAACGTCTCCACTGCGCCCGCGCTCATGGTTTCCTCGTCGATCTGGCGAATGCCGCACGAGCGCGCACCCACGCGGCCCCGATCGTCCCAGGCCAGGAGGCTCGCGCCCCGAACCTTGTCTTCGAGGTGGGACAAGGTCGTGAAGCGGGCAATGCCCTGTGCATCCGTCGTCGTCTCGTCGTCGCCGAAGCCCTGGACGTGGAGCACGACGTGGGCACCTTCGACCGGGAATCGACGCTCGTCGAGCACGCGCACGAAAGGCCCCTTCGCCTGCGTCGACCGGTCCGCTTGGGCCAGCGCCGCCGCGCTCGCATCAGAGACAGCGGCCGATTGGCGCAGCGCAGCTTCCCCTTGCGGGTCGGCGAGGTCGGTCGCGGGCGAGGCTGCGATCGAGGGTCCGGTCGCGAGAGGGTCGACCGGCGTCTTCGGCCACAACAGCCAGGCCGCTGCGCCGCACAGACACAGCGCTGCGGCGACCTTGGCGGCCGTGCTCATGAGGAGGGCTCCCGCGCCGAGCGCGGCATGTGTCGGTGGAACGGCGAACGGGACAGCCAGCGCGCTCCACGCCGCGCGTCCCCCACACTCGCGGTCGAGGCGCACGCGCAGCAGCTCGAGCCCGCGCCGCAGCCGCGTCTTCGTGGTCGCGAGCGGAACACCCAGGCGCGTCGAGATCGACGGCGGGTCGAGCTCCTCCACGTACCGCAGGTAGAGCGTCGTGCGGTACGGCTCCTCGAGCTCGCTCAACGCTCCGGCGACCTGACGCGACAAGTCGAGGCGTGCCACGATCTCGTCCGGACCGGGCGCGTGGTCCAGCCCGGCCTCGGGCGCCAGGTTCCGCGGTCGCCCCTGCGCCCGGCGCGCGCGGTCGATCGCGAGCGAACGCACGACGGTCACCAGCCAGCCGCGCAGGTTCGTGCCCGCACCCGGAGGTCGCTCGAGCGCGACGACGAGAGCGTCCTGCGCCAGGTCCTCGGCCGCGTGCGGGTCGCGGACGAGCGCCCGTGCGATGCGACGCACGAACGTCGTGTCCGTCAGCAGGCGGTCGAGGTCGAGCGGCGGCATCGTGTCCATTCTGGCTCCGCCGGATCGGCGGAATGCACCAGGAACGGGGCTGAGCAGGGTCGGGATTCAGCGAGCGCCCGAAATCGTCGGATTCCGGGCCCGGCCGGCGGTTCGCGCATGTTCCTGAGCCGCCGGTGACGTCGTTTGCGGGGAGAGAGAGGTTCGGCGCACCCGCGGCTCGCGCGCCAGTACGATGCGACGTCGCGGCCCGACGAGGCTCGCCGCGTGCGCGAGCGCGCTCCTCAGGCGGGTGCCGTGCCCGAATCCCGGGCGCGCTGAGACGATGGCCCGTCGCGGCCGGCGAGCAGCGCGTCGTACACGGCGTGGATGCCGGCCACCTCCAACGCGATCGCGTGTTGCGCGACGACGTGATCGCGCGCCCAGGACCCCTTGGCGAGCAGCGCCTCGGGGTCCGCCAGAAGCGGCTCCAGCGCCGCGATCAGCGCGTCCCGGTCGCCGGTGTCGAACAGGGCGCCGTTTTGACCCGGCACGATCATCTGCGGGAAGGCGCCCTCGCGCGAAGCGACCGCGGCCGCGCCGCTCGCCATCGCTTCGAGCGGCGTGAGCCCGAAGCCCTCGGAGCGCGAGGGCGCGACGCACAAGCTGACGCGCCGATACCAGAGCTTGATGTCACTGTCGGAGAGATCGCCCAGGAACACGATGCGATCCTCGAGCCGGGCCTCGCGGATGCGCCGCTCGAGGTCGTCGCGAAACGCCTGATCCGACGGCTTGCAGAAGCCGCTGATGACCGCCGTGAACTCGGGATGCCGTGGCAGAAGCCGGCACATCGCGTCCACGAACAGGTCGGTGCCTTTGTCCGGTCGGATGCGGCCGAAAACGCCGATGCCGTAGCGGCCGGGCAAGCCGCTCTCCTGCCACGCCGCGCACTTGTCCGCCGGCGGCCGGAACGCGTCGGTGTCGACGCCGTGCGGCACGACCGTCGTGTGGCGGTCGAGGAACGAGGCCGCCTTCGGCGACACGGCGATGATCGCGTCGGCGCAGTTCACGATCGTGCGCCAGACGACGCCGTGGCGGCGCGGCGACGGCGACGTGTAGACGAAACGCCAGGGTTGGCGCAGCACGCGCGCGAACAGCAGGCCGAGCGCCAGATCGCCGGCGCGGCGCGCGTGCCACACGCGGTGCGCATGCCCGCCAGGGGGACGCCAGCCGTGACGGAAGATGTCGCGCAGGCTCACGTTGCCCGAGAGTCCGAGCTCGCCCCGATCGAGCACGGCGATGCGGCGCTCGCGCTGCTGCACGGGCACGAGCGCCAGGATCGTGGCGGAGACTCCCGCGAAGCGCCGGTGTAGGTTGACCACCAGGACCGGGGCGTCGCTCAGCGCGGAGGGGCTCGACATGCTGGCCGGATGGTGCCGACTCGCGGCACGCGGGGCGCCGCCGGACGACTCGCCGGCAGTGTAGCGGGAGCCCGAGCTCGGGCCGAAGTCCCACGCTCAAGGCACGACGATCGTCGCGGTGCGCCCGGCTGCGACGCTCACCGTGGTCTTGTAGGGCTCGCGCAAGTCGATCGCCGTCTCGGGACTCGTCGGCGCGCCGCCGCCTTCGGTGCGTTGGACGTGGACGGTGGCCTCGTACTCGCCGGGCCGGAGCTCGCCGAAGTCGATCGGATTCCCGCTCCATGTCGCGGAAACTTGGGGTCGCCGGGCACCGCCCGGAGTCACGGCGACGAGGTGGGACGTATCGCGGCCCGGTGCCACGAGCATCAACGTGACCCGCCCTCTCTCGGGCACGCGCAATCCGGCCGGCAACTGGAGCTCGAGTCGTCCCGTGGAGATCTCGAACACGTGCTCGATGCGGCCCCCGGGCGTCGCGACGACGTCGGACGCGATGACGCCGAGGTCGATCCAGGCCGCCGTCACCGCCACGAGGTCGAAGGTCGTGTCGCCGTCGACCTTGCCGCTCACGACGCCATCGTCGGACGAAGTGCCCAGGTTCCAGCCCGACCAGGCTCCGCCCTCCTTTCGATTCCGCACACTCACTCCGATGCCGGCCGCGGGTTGGCCGGCGCGCGTCAAGCGCACGACGACCGTGCAGGGTGTGCTGCGCGTCGCGTCGACCAGGACCTCGCGCACTTCTCCGGCGGCGAGGACGATCGACTGCTCGCGCACGTCCTCCGCGGCGCTCGAGAAGTTCGCATTCGGGCGCGACCAGGTCAGGACGTGGGTTCCCCCCTCGAGGCCCTCGAACTCGAAGCGGCCGTCGAAGCTCTCGATTTCCACCCGACGGCCGAATGTTCCGACATTCAGTTTCCGGTTCAGGACGATTTCGTACCCCTCGGGCGAATCGTCCGCTCCGGCGACGAGCACGCCGCGGATCGTGCCACCTTTCTCGAGCAGGATCGGGCCCAAGTCGAGCGTCTGCTCGGCGGCGACCTCGGTACCTCGCAGGCGTTTGCGCGCAACACCAGCGGCCTCGATCAAGAGCGCGTAGGTTCCCGGAGCAAGGCCCTCGAACAGGAAAGACCCGTCGGAGGCGGACTGTGTAGAACGCCTGCGACCCGAGAACACACTCAGGTCGTACTGGATCCGACCCCCGACCGTGCCCGGCTCGTATTGGAACGTACGCTCTTCGTCGATCGCTTCGCGCTGCAGCGCGACGGTCGCCTTCGAGAACGGCTGACCGTCCAGAAGCAGGCTTCCGCGGATCCGCGCCCCGGGTCGCAAGGCCAGCGTCTGACGATCCTGCGCTCCAGCGTCCGGCACGACGTCCGTCTCGAGCGGCGCGTGGCCGGGCGCGGACACGACGACCCAGGTGTTCGTGAAGGGCACGCTCGCCTCGCCACCGGGATGGTCCTCGATCAGGATCTCGCGCTCGGAGGTGCTCGAGAATTGGCCGACGACGGGCTTCGGATCGAGGCGGATGCCGAAGCGCAGGATCGGCTCGTCCGTGAGCGCGTCGACCACGCGGAACGTGAACAGCGCCGACCGCCGCAGGACGATGCGAACGACCTGTGCACCGGGCGAGACCTTCGCCTCCGGCGCGCTGGCATACGGCTCGAACCCCTTCGCATCGCGCACTTCGAGCGCGCAAGGCTCGTCCTTCTCGACCCATAACGTGAACGCGCCGTCGGGCTGCGTCCGCGCGCGCCCGCGCGATCCATTCGACTGCGTGCAGCGCACCAAGACCGCCGGCACGCCGGCCCCCTGCTCGTCGACGACGAAGCCGTCGATCCGATGGGCGGGCGAGAGCACCACGTCGGGCACGTCGGCGGTCTCCATGGTTCGGATCTCGACGGGGATGTCCCTCCGCGAGATCCAGCCCTGGGCCGCCACCGTCATCGACGACCGGCCTGCCGAGAGGTGTCCGATCAGGTATTCGCCGCGCTCATCCGCATCCGCGTTCGAGTAGCGGCCGATCCCGGCGCCGGAGGCGTTGATCTGCGCTCCGGCGATCGGACGGCCGTCCTCGGACAGGACGCGTCCGCGCGCAGCACCGCGCGGTGCGAGCTGGAAATCGCCCAGGTCGTTCTCGCCCTCGACCAGCCGCGCTTCGTGCCCGTCAGCCGAGTCGTAGTCGCGGTCGGCCAACGCGTGGAAAGGATCGGGCGTGATCGTCAGCGAAACGCTGTCCGCGGTGGGCACAGGTGCTTCGAACCGGAACACCCCGTCCGCGGCCGTCGTCATGCGCACCCACTCCGCATTGCTCCGACGCTGGACGTTCTCGGGCGCCTCGACATCCGACCAGCGGCCTCCGCGCACCATAAGGGTCACGCCGGCGTCGCCGATCGCAACTCCGTTCTCGTCCAGCACGCGTCCGAAGATGCGGCATCGGGGTCCGGCGCTCGCAGCGGGCGCGCGCGCCGCATCCGGGGAAGTGTGCTCGAGCACCGTCCGGTCGGCCAGCTCCGGCGTGCTCGCCAGCTCGACCGGCTCCTGGGTCGGATCGCGGGACGGTTGCGCGGCGGAGACGGTCTCGGGTTGCACGGCCGCGCCCTCGTGCGCCGCCTGGAACCACAGGAACGCCGCCAGGGCGACGACGATCACGACGACGAGGACGAGGAGCTTGCGCACGCGAGTCGGGGTCCGGACCAGCGCCATTCTAGGCCTGCTCGCAATCGGATCGCGAACGCTCGCGCGACGGCCACGCAGCCAAGCCGGGACCGGATTGCGCTAGATTCTGGCGCATGCGCACTTCCCCGCTCGCGCTGGCCCTCCTGTTCGCACTCTCCACGACCACCTTCGCGTCCCAGAAGGCCACGAAGGCGACCGCACCCGACAAGGCCCTCGCGGATCTCTTCGCGCTCGATCGCTTCGAGGATCGATCGGCCGAGCGCGAGCGACTCATCGCCGGGCTCGAGAAGACGGCGCTCGCGCCGGCCGATGTCGCCAAGTGGACGGCGGCGTGCCTAAAGCTCTGGAACAAGGGGCCCCAGCTCGAGAAGAAGAGCGGGCAGCACTTCTTCTGGGAGAAACCGCAGGAGCGCGGCCTCTACATCGTCGGCGGCGAAGCGAAGCAGCCCAAGGCGCTCCTGATATGCATGCATGGCGGCGGCAAGGGCTCGGGCGACGCGTGGAGCGCGCAGGGCGCGTACAACACCGCGGTCAAGAAGCTCGACTGGCTCGGCATCTATCCCGAGGTGCTCGAGAAGACGGAGCACGGCTGGACCGACTCCGGCAGCGAGGAGTTCGTGCTGCAGCTCGTCGACGCCGCGCTGCGCACGTGGAAGATCGACCGCGACAGGGTCTTCTTCTCGGGCCACTCGATGGGCGGCTACGGCACGTGGACGCTCGGCGCGCACCACGCCGACCGCGTCGCGGGGCTGGCGGCTTCCGCCGGAGCGCCGACGCCCGTGATCGGCGCGGGCAACCAGTTCATCGACGTCGTCCCGGGCGTGATCCCGAACCTGCGCAACGTGCCGATCGTCGTGTACCAGAGCGACGACGACCCCAACGTGCCGCCCGAGGCCAACCGGATCGCGGCGCAGAAGCTCGGGGAAGCGCAGAAGGAGTGGGGCGGCTTCGTGCACGAGTACTGGGAGGTACCCGGCCGCCAGCACGGCGAGCCGCCGGGCGGGTTCGACGCGCTGCTGGCGAAGATCAAGGACAAGGAACGCGACACGCGGCCCGCGCGCGTCGTCTGGCAACCGACGAAGAAGTGGAAGCGCCAGTTCTACTGGCTGTACTGGAACTCTCCGAACCCGAGCACGATCGTCGTAGCGGACTGCGACCGTGCGACGAACACCGTGAGCGTGACTTCGACGAAGGACGCGAAGGGCCTCGAGGTCCTGCTCGACGACGCGCTGGTGGACACGTCGAAGGAGGTCGTCGTCAAGCTGGGCGACCAGGAGGTCTTCCGCGGCGTGCCGACGCGCGACCTGGGCACGCTGGCGAAGACGGCGCTGACGGGCGATCCGGCGCTCGTGTTCGCGATGCGGGTGAAGCTGACGCCTTGAAGCGCCGATCGCACCGCACCCGGCTTCGTGCTCTTCGGTCGGCTGTCCTTCGCCAACCAGCTCGGAACCGCAACCGGCGCGTGATCTAGCGCGGCGCGCGCATCGTCGGCATGCGCGGTGCAAAGGTGCCTTCGAGCTGCCACACCACGGCGACCGGCGCGGCGGTGCGTCCCGGCGCGAACGGCGCGGAGCCGTCGATCGTCCGGAAGGTGTCCGACGTGAACGCGCGCTGCAGACCGGGCACGTCGGGGCGCGCGGGATCCGGCGCCTGCCACAACGCCTGTCCGAGCGCACCCGACGCAGCGGCTGGATCCGCCGACCAGCCCGATGCGAAGGCGAGCCGCAGGCCGTGCACGTTCATGCGCGCGACGAGCTCTTCGGACGGCGCCTCGCGCGTGAGACGCAGCGCCTCGCGCACGGCTTCGGGTTGCGAGAACGCGGCGGAGCGCGAGGCGAACGCCGGGCGGCGCGCGTGGTACGCGACGAGATCTCCCCAGCGTGGATCGACCAAAACGCCCCAGTCGCCGCGCGCGGACGAGCTGTTGAACGGGCCGCCGGACGCGGTGTTGTCGCGGATCCAGCGCAAGCCCTGGACGAGCGCGATGCGCTGCTCGCGCTCGGCGGGCGTCGGTCGTGTGACGAACGGCAGGACGAGGTGCGGCGCGAGCAGCAGCGCGCCGGCGATTGCGATCCAGCGGGAAGGTGTTGCGGCCAGCACGCCGGCGAACGCGCAGGCCGCGCTGGCGACGAACAGCGGCGCGAACTCGGCGTCGGCCAACGTGACGAGCGCGGACACGCTCGCCAGCAGCGCGAGGTGGATCGCTGCGGGCTCGCGCGTGCGCAGCGCGCGAGTGCAAGCAAGGAACAGCGCGAGGATCGCGAGCCCCGTCACGGCGAACGCGCCCCCCCCCCACGGAATGTCCGCCGAATCAATCTGCGCCAGGAGGCCGCGCGCGGACCACCAGGACTCGATCGGTCCCATGGCGGCGCGCACGGCGCGCGGCATCTCGAACAGGAGGAAGAGCAGCATCGCAGCCATCGCCGCGAGGCGCGCGAACGTGCGCTTTCCGCGGGCCGGGTCGCGCGGCGCGGTGAGTAGCAGGAATGCGAAAGGCGCGGCCGAGAGCAGGAGCAGATCGGACGTCGCCAGCGTCCAGCGCGCGACGAGACCGTCGGGCAGCGTCTCCCACGGTCCGTCGGCCAGCGGCAGGCGCGCGACGAACGCGGCGACCAGCGTGAACAAGAGCCCCGCGCGCACGGCGATCGCGCGCATTTCGGGCGGCCCGCTGCGCGCTCGCAGGAACAGCGCGACCGCGGTGGGCAGCGCCAGGAAAGCTCCCGCCGCGCTGACCGAGGCCAATAGTCCGGCGACGACGCCGGCCAGCAGCGATTCGAGGATCGTCGAGAGCGCGTCGCCCGCGCGCGTGGCGACCTGCGTGCTGCGCACGAGCAGCGCGAGCAGCACGATGGCCAGCGCGACCGCGTCCAGGCGGCCGATCTCGGTGGCGCGCACGGTCGCGGGCGCGACCGCGACGAGTACGAGGGCTCCAAGCGTCGCGTTCACGGAGCCGCTGCTCGCGACCCAGGCGGCCCACGCGATCGCCAGCAACCCGAACATCCCCAGGATCGGCCCGACGCGCGACGCGAAGGCCTCCAGATCCGACTCGTCGACGCCGGCCGTCGACGGGTCGCCCAGCTCCCACGCGAGCCAGCGCTCGCTCGCGCCGGCGATCAGCGCGTCGAAGATTGGCAGCGCCGGGATCTCGGCCGTTTCGCCGTGTGCGAGGAACGTGTCGTGCTGCGGCGCGCGGCCTTCGGCCAGCGTGAGCTGGA
>Ga0163152_10002415_pt1 | contig 26711 bp, 17 predicted proteins | sample OliLakLV19MP8IB2_FD_148635 | JGI IMG/M metagenome (GOLD analysis project Ga0163152, IMG submission 148635) | Freshwater microbial mat bacterial communities from Lake Vanda, McMurdo Dry Valleys, Antarctica - Oligotrophic Lake LV.19.MP8.IB-2 | ecosystem: Environmental > Aquatic > Freshwater >...
TTCCGGTGCCCCATCGTGTAGATCTCGGGGCGCGTGTTCGGGGTGCCGGGCGCGAAGAGGTTGCCGTCGGGGATGGTGTAGGTGCCGTCGTCCTCCGGATGGATGCGAATGATCTTGCCGCGGAGGTCGTTCGTGTTGCTGGCGCCGCGCTGGTCGTCCCAGCTGCTGCGGGCCGGGCGCTCGTCGGTCTGCGACATCTGGGAGTTGCCCGTGTTGTTGCCGATCGTCATGAACAGGTTGCCGTCCGCGTCCCATGTCATGCCGCCGCCCGTGTGGCAGCAGGCTTCACGCTGGACGGGGTACTCGAGGACGACTTTTTTCGTCGCCTCGTCGAGCGCACCGTCGCGATAGTCCCAGCGGGCAAGGACGTGTTTCGGCTCGGCGGGGTCCGCATAGAGCAGATAAATCCAGGGTTTTTGCTCGAAGTCCGGATGAACCGTCATCCCCACCAGCCCTTCCTCGGCCTCGCGCACCACGCCTTCGGCGTTGGTGTATTTGGTGTTGACGGGGATCATCGCGACCGTCATCACGGCGTTACTCCCCGGATCGTACCGCTTTACGCCGCCCTTCCGTTCGATGAAGAAGACCGTGCCGTCGTCGAGGACTTCGAAAGACATGGGCTCGTCCATCGAAGCGCCCTGGGCCAGGACCACAGGCGTAAAACGGTTGTCATCCGGCCGCTCCGTGGAGGCGGTGCGGGAAGGGGTAGGGCCTGAGCAGCCGGCCAGGAGAAGCGATAGCCAGGCGGCGGCACCAAGTGTGGGCGTTTTCATGGAGGAGTTCGTGCTCTGAGGAAGCCGTCGAAGGAGGAAGGATGCCGGTGTACGCCGTTGGGTTGGCATGGAACCGATGAAGGTCGTAGAATGCGACAAAACACAACCAATATCATTAAGAGGTTGATAAAACTTGCTAATAATGTTAACCCGGCGGGTAATGATGAAGCCGTGCGCCGGCTTTAGCGAGGGAACCTGGCGCCGCACCATTCGTGAGCGACCTTCTCCCTGGAACTATGGGTCGGTCGATCCGGGCCGGCTCCTTGCGTTATCCATACTATTCAACCGACTAAACACCTACTGCCGTGGAAACCGAGACCCGGGAAGAAAAGGCCAAACGCTATACCTTTAAGGCCGAGATGAAGCAACTGCTTCATCTGATCGTCCACTCCCTCTATACCCATCAGGAGATCTTCCTCCGCGAACTTATCTCCAACGCGTCGGACGCACTCAACAAGGCGCGATTCCGAAAACTGACCGACCCCGCTATGCGGAGCGCGGAAGCGCCGCTCGAGATCCGTATCACGCTGGATGAGACCGCGAATACGCTCACGATCGAGGACAGCGGCATCGGGATGACGCGGGACGACCTCGTCAAGCGCCTCGGCACCGTCGCCAGCTCGGGCACGAAGGCGTTCCTCGAGCAACTCCAGAAAGAAGGCAAACCCATCGACGGCCAGCTCATCGGCCAGTTTGGCGTCGGCTTCTACTCGGCCTTCATGGTGGCCGAGGAGGTCGTGGTGGAGACCCTCGGCGCCGACGCGGATTCCGAAGCGCTCCGGTGGACGTCGGACGGCGAGGGGTCGTTCACGATCGAACCCGCCGGCCGCGCCGAACGCGGCACGACCATCGTCCTCAAACTCCGCGAGGACGCGAAGGAGTTCATGCGCGACGACCGGGTGAAGGGGATCATCAAAAAGTACTCGAACTTCGTCGACTTCCCGATCTACGTGGCCGACGAGCAGGTCAACACGGTCAAGGCGCTCTGGCACAAAAACAAAAGCGAGATCACGCCGGAGGAGCTGAACGAGTTCTACAAGTTCATCTCGGGCGACTACCAGGATCCGCTCGGCTATCTGCACCTGAACCTGGAGGGCGTCGTCAACGTCCGTGCCCTCCTGTTCCTCCCCGAACACGCCCCGCCCGGGATGTTTCGTGAGGAAGAGGCCACGAAGCTGCACCTCTACGCCAACGGGGTGTTTATCCAGGACGATTGCAAGGCGCTGGTGCCGGAGTACCTCCGCTTCGTCCGCGGCGTGGTCGAGACGGATAGTTTGCCGCTGAACGTCTCCCGCGAAGTGACGCAGAATAGCCCGGTGATGGCCAGGATCCGGACGATCCTCACCGGGAAGATCATCGGGTTGCTGGAGGGTTGGGCCGAAAAAGAGGCCGAGAAATACGCGAAGTTCTTCCGGGAATTCGGGCCGCTGTTTAAGCTTGGCGTGGGGAACGACTTCACCAATAAGGACAAGCTGGTCGATCTGCTTCGCTTCGGATCCACGAAGACGCCGAAAGGCGAGTACGCCTCGTTCGCCGGCTACGTCGCGGCCATGCCGGCGGATCAAACCCAGATCTACTACCTCCTCGGCGAACACCGTGATGTGCTGGAGCGGAGTCCGAAGCTCGAGTACTTCCGCAAAAACGGCATCGACGTGCTGCTGATGGACGACCCGCTCGACGCGTTTGTCGTCCCGCACATCAATGCCTACAAAGAGAAGGAGCTCAAGAGCATCGAGAAGGCGGATATCGACCTGAAAGCCGACGAGGAGCAGCAGAAGGATGCCCTCGCCGGCGCCGATGTGGACCGGCTCATCGCCCGCTTCAAGGTCACCCTCGGCGACCGCGTGAAGGACGTCGTGGAGTCCCGCCGGCTGGTGGACTCCGCCGTCACGCTCGTCGTCGGCGATAGCGGGATGGACGTCCAGATGGAGCGCATGATGAAGATGATGGACAAGAACTTCACCTCTGGCGTCCGCATCCTGGAAATCAATACGGCGCACCCGGTGATGAAGAACCTGAAGGCGAAGCTAGAGGGCGACGACGCGACGGTCGACCAGGTCATCCTTCAACTCTTCGAAGGCGCCCTGCTGCTGGATGGCGGGTTGACGCAGACATCGGACTTCGTCGCCCGGATGACGGAGTTGCTCGTGAAGGCGACGGCGTGAGGGGTTGCAAGTTGGCAAGTTGCAGGTTGGCGGGTTCTTGGCATCAAGTCTTAACCTGCCAACCTGTAACCTTAATACTTCGGACAGTTTTCGTATCGGGAACGTGCCTGACTACCAGGCCCCTCCTCGATCCGAGGAGGGGCAAATCCCGTCGGAGCGAAGCGTTGACGGGATGGGGAGGAGCGAATCGACACCGGGCAGATGAGTCCAAGCACGCCCCGCAGTCGCTGCCCGAATTTTTGTAAACTCGGCACTCGGGTTGAGTTGCAAAAAAATGATCTACGTTGACGCAAGGCTTTACTCCTCCCCGTTCTGACGTCGATTTATCGACGTCAGAACTCGCCCCTCCTCGGTGAGAGGAGGGGCCTGATCACCAGGATTGGCCCAGATGTGCGAAAATTGTCCACAGTATTAAACCTGAATCCATCAGTTAAATCCAGCGCCCGACACAGCCGGCCGCTCGTCCTGGTTGGCCACCTGCCATGCCGTGGCGAAGATGAGCCGGGTGATGCGGGCCATGCGTTCGTATTCGATCTTCTCCGCCTCGTCCTCAAGGCCGTGGTAGTCCTCGTGGGTGCCTGTGAAGAAGAAGATAAACGGCACGCCGTGTTTGCCGAAGTTCCAGTGGTCGGACCGGCGGTAGAACTGGTTGGGGTCGTCTTTCGAATTGAACCGTTCGTCCAGTTCGAGGTGAGTGCCCGTCGCTGTGTTGACCTGCGCGTTGAGGTCGTGTAATTCCTGCGAGATCAGGTTGGAGCCGATGATGTAGACGTAGTTCTTGCTTTTCGACGGATGCGTGGGGTCGTATCGGCCGATCATGTCGATGTTGAGGTTCGTCACCGTGTTGGCGACCGGCACGAGTGGGTCGGAATCCGAGTAATACGCCGAGCCGAGCAGTCCTTTTTCTTCGCCGGAGACGTTCAGGAACAGGATGGACCGGCGAGGTCCGTTCCCATCCCGCTGGGCCGTCTTGAAGGCTTCCGCCATTTCGAGGACGGCCACCGTGCCCGAGCCATCGTCGTCGGCGCCGTTGAAGATGATGTCGCCTTCTCCGCCTTCGTTCATGCCGACATGGTCGTAGTGGGAGGAGATGACCACCACTTCATCCTTCAGCGCGGGGTCCGAGCCTTCGATGAACGCGGCGACGTTTTCGCTGGTCGTTTGGAAGGCCTCGTGTTCGATGGCACTCGAGAGCATCACATCGGGCACCGCGAAGACGGTGGGTTGGAGGCTGCTGTCGATGCCGGCCTTGAGCGCTTCGACCGTTTTGCCGGCGGGGGCGATGATCTGGTTGGCCAGGGCGGAAGAGATGACGTAATACGGGGGCGCGGCAGCGCCGCCCGCCTGTTCTTCAAGGGAGAGCTGGCCAACGCCACCAAGGGCCGCGGCGGCGCGTCGCGCCTGGTCGGCGGTCGGTTTGCCGTTGGGCCCGAGGTCGCCGACGACGAGGACGCCGCGGGGTCGGCCGCCCTCTCGACGCATCATGTTGCCCCGCTTCGTGTTGCCGCGGGCCGTCCACCGCGAGGGGGCGCCATCCTGGGTGGGGAGCAGGCTCTTTTCGGCGCTGACGAGCGGTTCGTCCAGCAGCACCATCAGCCAGGAGTCGGCGACCGAGAGGCCGGCGGCCTCCATCGCCTTGAAATCGTTATATCCCAGGGCGTCGTCCTCGATGCCGTAGCCCGCGAAGATAACCGGACCATTGACGGCCATCGCATTGCCGGCCGCGAGGTAGGCGTTGGCGCTCTGTTCGGCGGCCGAGAAGACCACATTGGCGACGGTGCGTCCGCCGGCCGTGATGTCGAGGCGGGCCGCTTTCAGCGAGCGGCCGTACAGGGGGAAGGGCTGGAAGTACCGTTCGGGCGCCATGGCGTTATCGCCGGGGTGGTTGCCTTTGGCGTCGAGGCCCATCTTGCGGTACTGTCCGGCGAGGTACATGGCGGCGAGCTTCTGGCCGCGGGTGGCTGTCTCGCGGCCCTCGAAGTAGTCGGACGCAAACACGTAGAGGTGCGCCGCGAGGTCGGATTCCGTGATGGTAGCCTGGTACTGCTGGACGAGCGACGGATTCTCAAGCGCGGTTGGCGTATCGGCCGGCGAGGCGACGCGTCCCGCATCCGACTGGGCGAAACACGCAGGCACGGCGATTAGGGACAGGAGCACGACGAAAGGAGACAGCCGAAGGCGGCTGGCGGCGAGGTGGTGCATGGCGCAGTAACGATGGGTGACAAAAACTCGCTCCATATATGCTCGTGTCGTAAGAAAGATGCACAGCGCCGATGAACCCGGCCCGGCCGGCCATTCGTGAAGTCTTTGCATATCCGGTAGCCCGGTACGCAGAAAAGCGCTTTTTTAATACATTAAGAGCCCTGCGCCCGCTTCATTCAAAATGCGTTAAACAACCCCCTGTCGACCGCATTCAAGGGGATACACTCCCCGTGGCCCCCCTTGCATAGCCCCCTTCTGCCCCACGCATCGAAACCATGATGAACAATGTAGCCCTGATTACGGGCGCATCCAGCGGGATTGGCCGCGAGCTCGCGCGTATCCATGCGGCGCAGAAAGGTGATCTTGTGCTCGTCGCGCGGCGTGAGGAGCGATTGCTCGAATTAAAGGCCGAGCTGGAGCAGGCGCACGGCGTGCAGGTCCACGTCATCCCGCGCGACCTCGCGGTGCCGGGCGCGGCCCGGGCGGTCTACAAGGAGGTGACCGATAAAAAGATCGATGTGGAGTACTTGATCAACAACGCCGGCTTTGGCGGCCATGGCTTCTTCCACGAGCGGGAATGGGAGGCGGACAAGGCGATGATCAACCTGAATATCCTTGTCCTCACCGCCCTGACGCGGATGTTTCTGCCCGGGATGGTCGAGCGCAACCGGGGGGCCGTGTTGAACGTGGCGTCCACCGCAGGCTTCATCCCCGGGCCGCTCCAGGCCGTCTACTACGCCTCCAAAGCGTATGTCATCTCCTTCTCCGAAGCCCTGGCCAACGAGCTGTCCGACACCAACGTCACCGTCACCGCCCTCTGCCCGAATTTCACGCAAACCGAGTTCATCGAAGTCGGCAACCTCACCCGCACACGCGCCGTGAAGATGCTCTTCATCCCCTCCGCCCGCGCCGTGGCCGACTACGGCTACCGGGCCATGAAGCGTGGCAAAACCGTAGCCGTCTTCGGCATCTTCAACAAACTCGCCTTCCACCTCCTCCTCCGCCTCATGCCCCGCAAGCTCATCACCGCGATCTCAAGGTCGACGATGGAAAAAGAAGGGTGAAAAAGGCAAAAGGTAAAAGGCAAAAGGTAAAAGGAACCGTAGGCCGGGTTAACGGCGCCAACGCAACGCTTGAATCTATCGCCGGTCCCTCTCGCGCCGTGTAACCCGGCGCCACCGCACGTCCGCCGGTCCCTCTCGCGCCGTGTAACCCGGCGTCCCGCCGCGATCGCCTCTTCCCGCGCCGTGTAACCCGGCGCCACCGCACGTCCGCCGGTCCCTCTCGCGCCGTGTACCCCGGCGTCCCGCCGCGATCGCCTCTTCCCGCGCCGTGTAACCCGGCGCCACCGCACGTCCGTCTCTCCCCCCGCGCGGTCTCCCGCGTCACCCCGACAAATACCGCCATCAGGGCCGTTTCAAGAACGGGGTGGCTTTCGTCAAACCAGCAACACCGACCCACCTGACGAGATACATCCCGGCCGGCCAGTCCGAAATATCCAGCTCGTAAGTCGCCTCAACGCCAGGCTCGACGAGGAAATGACGATCAACGCGTCGGTCCAGCACATCGAACACCTCAAGCCGGGTAGCCGCGCCGAGGGGTGCTGTGTAGCCGATCGTGACAGTGGACGTGGCGGGATTGGGATAGATCGAAACGATCCGAGTCGAAGTGGGCGCTATCTCGTCGACTCGAAGCCTTCGACGATATACTTGAAATACTGCTTCCCATCGACCAGGGTATCCGCAATGATCCGATGACGCTGATACGAGGGAATAGCGGAATGAAAATCCGTTTCGACGTACTGCCACTCGTTGCCCACGCCGAGCGGGAAATACCGCCGGTTGTCGAGGGTGTCGGGGATGACCTGGGCGTGGGCGGCGGCGCAGGCCATCAGGGTCAAGCTTACTAGTAGCTGGAATTTGGGCATGGCGGCCGTTGATAACATCTTATGTAGAGACGTTACGCATACCACACGTCGATTCACGCGTCGCAGCGCGACTCGGTATAATAGCCCCCGTCCTTCAGGTCGGGGGCACGTTCCGATTAACAGAGAAATTCTTTTAGAGTAGACCGCCCGAACGATCGGGAGGTCGTTCGACACGGTCCGATTTCATCGGACCGGCTCGCGATGACCAAGGAAAGGGCAGCGTTCACTCCTGCCCACACCACACCTCCGCCGGCGCCCAGTTCTCCAGCAGCGCCTCCCGCCGGCGCACGCGATCCAGAAAGCCGCCTTGCCCGATGGGGGAGCCCGGGGGTGTCTCGAGCTCCGGGTGTTGCTCCATTTCCTCGTACTTCCGGGTCATGAGCCGCCCGATGTCGTCGTAGACGAGGTCGCGGTGGGCGATGGTTTCGGGGTCGCGGCCGCGGTTTTGTCCCAGCCAGACCTGGATCTCCCGCAGATGCAGCAGCGTCCGGGCGCGGACAGGGTAAGGAGCGTTCGGATTCACGGCCAGGCCCATCAGGGCGTCCGTCCACACCTGCTGCACGAGGCGTTGCAGTTCGGCGTCATAGCCGTCGCGGGCGGTGGTGACGTCCCACACGGTGTCGAACACGCGGGTGAGGACGTCGCGGAGCTCAGGGAGGGCGTCGTCGAAGTCGTTCTGATAGACGAGGCGCGCCGCGCGTTCGGGGTGGAGGATCAGCCCAAAAACCAGCGCGGCGACGGCCTCCGCCGGCGCGTACGGATCAAACATCAGCCCGGTATGGCCGTCGAACAGTTCGCGGTGCGCCGAAAAGCCCGGCGGGCGAGGCGGCAGCTGGGTGCGGAGGTTCTCGGGGAGGCGGAGGGCCGAAGGGAGGACGGTTTTTAAGAGCCCATCCAGCGCATCCTCCTGGCGCATGCCCGGGATAGCTTCCGGCAGGCTCTGCGTGTCGCCGCGGAGGGCGTAGCTGTAATCGACCCCACCGATGAGTTTGGCGACGGCCTCGACCTGGTACCGGTGCCAGAGGTAGATGGGCACAAGCGCCTCTTCGAGTTCGGCCAGCGGCCGGCCGGCGCGGACGTTGCCGAGTCCAAACCGCGAGAGGGCCCGGGCGCGGACCTGCAGGTCGTGCTCGAGGGTCAGGGTAGGGTCCGCCCCGTTGTCCCACAGGTGCGCCCCCGGGTGGGCGCCGCCCGGCGCACGGGCGTCGGTGTCGGCGATATATTTCAGACCGGCGTCCGCGGCGTCGTCCAGGATGCGGTTCAGCGCGGCGCGTTCGTCGGCGCCGGCGGGGAATTGGGCATAGCTGTACCGGATAGACACGATGTCCCAGGCGCCGATCCCCACCCCGTAGGCCTCGTCCAGCGTCATCTCCCCGTCGGACGTGAAGCGGACGACCGGCGCGGGGTAGTCCATCACCGACGCCCGGTCGTTCACCGACGACGCGAAGTTGTGCATCAGCCCCAGCGTGTGGCCCACCTCGTGGGCCGAGAGCTGGCGGAGGCGGGCGAGGGCCATGGCGAGCATCGGGTCCGATTCAGGGGGGAGGCCATCGCCGTTTTCATAGGGCGAGAGCAGGCCGGCGGCGAGGAGATAGTCCTGCCGCACGCGCAGCGACCCGAGGCTCACGATCCCCTTGAGGATCTCGCCGGTGCGCGGGTCGACGACGCTGCGACCGTAGCTCCAGCCCCGCGTCGAGCGGTGGATCCACTGGATGACGTTGTAGCGGAGGTCCATCGCGTCGGCCGTGTCGGGCAGCATCTCCACGCGGTAGGCGTTCCGGAAGCCGGCCGCCTCAAACGCCTCTTCCCACCAACGCGCGCCGTCGAGCAGCGCGCTTCGGATGGGCTCGGGCGTGCCGGGGTCCAGGTAATAGACGATGGGCTCGACGGCGTCGCTGATGTCGGCGTTCGGATCCACCTTTTCGAGCCGGTGACGCGCGACATACCGCTGCTCCTTCGGCTCGGAGACCGGTGTCGCGTAGTCGACGAATTCGATCCCGTAGCTGCCCGAGCGCGGGTCGTAGGCGCGGGGCGTGTAGGCGCCGAGTTCGGGGAGGCGGACAAACGACTGCCGCATGCGGAGGGTGACGGCGTACGGGTCGGCGGCGACGTCGCGGACGTACCGGCCCGGGTTGTCGGACAGAAACGTGAGCTGCGCCTCCAACTCCGTGTTCTCCGGGAAGGCTTTCGTGCGATCCAGGTAGACGGCGCTGCGCGACGCTTCCAACAGGAAGGCGCCCTGGTTCTGGCCGCTCAGCGTCCGCGTCACCGCCATCGCATCGCGGAGGACAAACGGCGTGACATCCACCAGCACCCGGTCGCCGGTTTGGGCGGCGGCCGTGAATCCCCAGGCGATGCTCGTCGCGAATGCATCCGCAACGGCCTGCCGTTCGGCGGCGTTGTCTGTAATAGCGCGGAACTGGAGGTTGGGGGCTTCCATCAGCACCTTCGGGCCGACGCGGGTGAAGCGGACGACCTGTTCGTTGCCCACCAGCCCCCGGTCGAGCCCGATGTCGTTTGATCCCAGGCCGGCCGGCAGCGACGTCACGTAGAGCAGATCCTGGTTCCAGATCCCAATCTCCATCCACAATTCCCCTTTATCCGCATCCCAGTACAGCGGGAGGAAGCCGGCCTGGCGGACGAATCCGGCGGTTTTGGTTTCGATCGTGGGGAGATCGTCGGCCCACGCAGCGAGCGGGAATAGCAGGAGGAGCAGAAGCCAGCAGGTAGATAGACAGGCTGTGACGTGAGCGGTGCGGGCGCGCATGATGGGATGGCGGATGAGGATGGATATGGCATGCCAAGATACGCCGCCCGCATCGCCGGCTCCACCGCCTCGTCCGATTACCTTTGGTTACCCCTCGTTTCCTTTTGGCGCCGGTTCGGCGCGATCGGGGCGGGTAGATCCGGGTCGTGCCGGAGGGCCTCGGCCGCGATTCCGCTTCCTTAAGCGGCTTTTCGGCGGTAGAAGGCGCCTCCACGCGGGTCATTGAGAAACGCCGTGGCCATTCTGGCCTGCTTCTCGCCTCTGGCAGATCACCACCTATCCCGGTAGCAGCTGAACTTCCACCCTCCGTTTCACCCGCCACCGGCTTCCGATTTTCGAACCATCCGGATCCTGTATGTTACGGATTTCGAGGCGACTCGCGGCGATACCAATCGCCCTTCTCCTTTTGATTGCGGCATCGATCACCCCATCGGTAGCTCGGCCGGCACGGGCCCAGCAGGCGACCACCCTCACGCTCACCCCCGCCTCGGCGAGTCCGGGTCAGGTATTTGATGTGGATGTCGTCGCCAGCGACCTTACGGGCCTCAATGTCACGGCCTTTAACATCGCCCTCACCTACGATGCCGCTAAGTTGACCCTGCAAAGCATCGCACTGGACGGAACCTTGAGCGGGCCGGACCACGCCGGCATGACGCTCGTTTACAACAACGACACGCCTGGCGCCGTCTCCATCGTAGCCGCCGGCGTGAAGGCCGTAGTCGGCGCTGGCGCCATCGCCCGGCTGCGTTTTGTGGCCGGCGCCACGTTGGGTGCCACGAACGTCGCCTTCGGCAGCATCATGCTCAATGAAGGCACGCCGACGGCGACCGGGACGTCTGGAACCGTGACGATCCGGCCCATTCTGTTCGGGGACGCGACGCAGAACGGCGCGGTGACCGCGTACGACGCGGCTCGGATCCTCCAGCACGCCTCCGAAACCAATGTGCTCGCCGGCGCGGGCCTGGAGGCATCCGACGTATCGGCCAACGGCAGCGTATCCGCTTTCGATGGGGCGATGGTGCTTCAGCTGGTCGCCGGCTATACCGACTGTTTCCCGGCCGAAGCCGGCTGTGCCACCGAAAAGCAGCGCGAAGCCGCCGCGATCGGCCTGGCTTGGGGCCGGCCGGTGGAGCGGAATGGCGAAACCCATGTCGCCCTGATGGGCGCCGCGCCGTCGGGCGTCGTTCGGTCGCTTACGGTAGATCTCCCGCCGTCCGATGCGGCCCCGATCGGCCTCGTCGAGGGCGGCGGGCAGGGCGTCAGCGCGGCGTTTCGTGGCTCCGCGTACGGCGCTCGGATCGTCCTCGCCTCTCCCCGTGGTCTGGGGGCAGACACGCTGGCGGTAGTGCGGTTCGCTGGCCGGCCGGCGCTGGAAAACACGCCGGCGCAGCTTCAGATCAACGAGCAGGCGGCCTCTTCGGTCGCCATCGTCGCGGCAGAGACGCCGGCAGCGACGCCGGCAGCGTTCCAACTGGCGCAGAACTATCCGAACCCCTTTAATCCTTCCACCCGAATCCAGTACGCGGTGTCCGAGACCGCTCCCGTTCGGCTGGCCGTGTACGATCTCCTCGGCCGCGAAGTGCGCGTGCTTGTTGATGCCCCCGTGGCGGCCGGCGTCTACACCGTCACCTTCGATGCCGCGTCGTTGCCCAGCGGCGCCTACTTCTACCGAATCCAGGCCGGCGACTTCACCGAAACACGCCGGATGGTGTTGTTGAAGTAACCGACGGTACGCGCGGCCTGTAGGGAGACACGAAGTTACGTGTCTCTACGGGTTGGGAACCTGGATTATGGACGGTTTCTGACGGTCGCTACGTCACGCGCTTAAATAACTCCGTTTTCACCTCCCCCTGAGCACATCCCAGACCCTGACCAGGCAACATGCAGGAGCCGCACCCCATCCCATCTGGTGTGGCTCCTGCTGTTTTTGTTTCGGTTTCGAAAAAATTTCCAACTCCTCAGAGATCCAATCGGGCAGGAACGAGTAGGAGGAAACGCATTGTTTTTCGCGCTCTTTATTCATGTTGCTGACAGTTCGCACGTCCAGCGAGGAGGCGGGTCGCCCGCGGCGCCCGCCGTTCGTACAGGGGGAGACCCGAGTCGGTTGTTCTGGCCGTTATCCAGGTCGCATTTCCAGAGAGCCGGCAGCTCCCCGCTGGCAGGATCTCGATAGCCGATCCTGCTGGCCGAATGCTACCGCCCTCCCGGCGTCGTAAACGGATCGACGCGTGCTGCGATCGTGCGTGCTGTGTCAGTCATAGAAGTCTGTTCCAGATGGAAGCTACCGCTACCTTGACCCCGGGACGCATCGTCCAGATCATCGGCCCCGTTGTGGACGTCGAATTTCCCGCAGACGCCGTTCCGGATATTCTGGACGCCCTCACGATCGACCGCGGCGACGCCGGCCTGCTTGTGCTCGAAGTGCAGCAGCACCTGGGCGAGAATCGGGTCCGTACGATCGCGATGGACTCGACGGACGGCCTCACCCGGGGCGCGAAGGTGAACAACTCTGGTCAGCCCATCTCGATGCCGATCGGCGACGAGATCCGCGGCCGGCTCTTCAATGTGGTCGGTCAGGCGATCGACGGCATCGCGCAGCCGAAGGTGACGGAGCGCCGGCCCATCCACATGCCGCCTCCGCCATTCGACCAGCTGGCGGCCGCGACGGAGATGCTCGAGACGGGCATCAAAGTGGTGGATCTCCTGGAGCCCTATGCACGCGGCGGCAAGATCGGCCTCTTCGGCGGCGCCGGCGTGGGTAAGACGGTGCTCATCATGGAGCTCATCAACAACATCGCCAAGGCGCACGACGGTCTGTCCGTATTCGCCGGCGTCGGCGAGCGCACGCGCGAGGGCAACGACCTCCTCCGCGAAATGCTCGAGAGCCGCGTGGTGGATTACGGCGATGCCTTCAACCATGCGATGGAGAAGGGTGAGTGGGATCTGACGAAGGTGGATCTCGAGGCCACGAAAAACTCCAGCCTTGCCCTTGTGTTCGGCCAGATGAACGAGCCCCCCGGAGCCCGCGCCCGCGTGGCCCTTTCGGGGCTGACGATCGCCGAGTACTTCCGCGACCTCGGCGGCCGCGACGTGCTCTTCTTCATCGACAACATCTTCCGCTTCACCCAGGCCGGCTCCGAAGTGTCGGCCCTCCTCGGCCGCATGCCGAGCGCCGTGGGCTACCAGCCGACGCTCGCCACGGAGATGGGTGAAATGCAGGAACGTATCACCTCGACGCGGTCCGGCTCGATCACCTCGGTGCAGGCCGTCTACGTGCCAGCGGACGACCTCACGGACCCCGCGCCGGCGACGACCTTCGCCCACCTCGACGCCACGTCGGTGCTATCCCGCCAGATCGCGTCGCTGGGCATCTACCCGGCCATTGACCCGCTGGACTCCACGAGCCGCATCCTGGACCCCCGCATCATCGGCGAGGACCACTACAACACGGCGCAGGAGGTCAAGCAGCTGCTCCAGCGCTACAAGGAACTGCAGGACATCATCGCCATCCTCGGCATGGACGAACTCAGCGACGACGACAAGCTCGTGGTGGGCCGCGCCCGCCGCGCCCAGCGCTACATGTCGCAGCCGTTCTTCGTCGCCCAGCAGTTCACGGGCTTCCCCGGCAAATACGTCAAGATCGACGACACCATCCGCGGGTTCAAGATGATCCTCAAGGGCGAACTCGATCACTACCCCGAAGGGGCCTTCGCCTACAAAGGCGCCATCGAGGAAGTCATCGCCGCCGGCGAGAAGATGCTCAGCGAGGGCTGAATGGTTGCAGGTTGGCAAGTTACAGGTTACAGGTTTCTCGATAGTGGAGAATCTTGCCAATCTGCAACCCGCCAACCTGCCAACCTGCAACCTGCCAACCTGCAACCTGCCCACCAACCATGCCATCATTCTACGTCGATATCGTCTCCCCCAGCGGCAGTATTTTTCGCGGCGAGGCGGAGCGGGTGCGGGCGCCGGGCGTGGCGGGCACGTTCGAGGTGCTCCACAACCACGCGCCGATGATCGCGGCCATAGACATCGGGCCGCTCTACGTCACTACGCCGGGTGGTGAACGCATCGCGTTTGCCACGACGGGCGGGTTTGTCGAAGTGCTCAATAATACCGTCACGATTCTCGCCGAAGCGGCGGAGCCGGCGTCATCGATCGACATCGAACGGGCAAAGGCCTCCGAGGCCCGCGCGCTGGCGCTCCTCACCTCCGGCACCGAAGCCGACAAAGAGCGTGCAAAACGTGCCCTGGAACGCGCTCGCCTGCGGGTGAGCATGGGGCAAGTAGGCACGTCCCGGCGCTCGTAATCCCCTACAGCCATGCATCTCGATGACCTGCCGTCGCCGGCGATTCTGATTGAGGATCGCCGCCTGGACGCGAACCTGCGCCGCATGCAGGCAAAGGCCCGGGGACAGCAGGTCGCCCTCCGGCCGCACACCAAAACGCACAAATCGATCCGCCTCGCCCGGCGCCAGCGCGACCTCGGCGCGAGCGGCATCACGGTGGCAAAGGTGGGCGAGGCCGAGGTGTTCGCCGAGGCCGGCTTCGAGGACATCCGTGTTGCCTATACCCCCGTCAGCGACCGCGACTTCGCCCGCCTGCTGGTCCTCATGGAGCGCGCCCGCATTACGTTCTGCGTGGACACCGACGAAGGCGCCGATGCCGCATCGTCCTTTTTTGCCCGCCACGGGCGCCCGGCGGAGGTGCTCATCGAGGTGGATTGTGGCTACGGCCGCTGCGGCGTGCCCTGGGACCATCCGCGCGCCGTCACCTTCGCGCAACGGGTGAGCCGCCTGCCCGGGCTGCGCCTCGGCGGCATCCTCACGCACGCCGGCCACGGCTACCAGGGCCCTAAAATTACCGAATCCCCCGAGGAGGCGCTCCGCCGCGTGAGCGCCGAAGAACGGGATCGGATGCTAGATTACGCCGGCCGCCTCTACCAGCTCGGGCTCATCGACCCCAACGCGGACGCCGCCGGCGCCGGCCGCTTCGAGATCAGCATCGGCTCGACGCCGACCATGCGATACTTCGAGAACCGAGTCGACCTGGGCTTCACCGTCACCGAAATCCGCCCGGGCAACTACCTCTTCAACGACGCCATCCAGGTGGGCCTCGGCGTGGCCAACCTCGCCGAGTGTGCGTTGACGGTGCAGGCTACTGTCATTAGCCGGCACCGGGACAAAACCGGCGCCGATAAGCTGTTTCTGGACGCTGGCAAGAAGGTGTTTACGTCGGACACCGGCTACAACACCCAGGGCCACGGCATCCTGCTGTATAACGCCCGGATGATGCAATCCCTGCCCCACGCGCAACTCGTCGCGCTGTCGGAAGAACACGGCTGGGTCCGCGTACCCGGTGGGGCGACGCTGGACATCGGCGCCCGCGTGCGCGTCGTCCCAAACCATGCCTGCGTCGTCGTTAATAATTTCGACGCGATGTACCTCGTCGAGGGCGACGAGGTGCTGGAAGAAATCAAGGTGGATGCGCGGGGCAGGGTGAATTGAGGCCGGTCAACCGCGTCAGGCCGTAGGTCGGGTTAGGCCCCCATCAGGGGCCGTAACCCGACGCCAGCGGCATTCGTTTGGAATAGCACCCGTAGGTCGGGTTAGGCCCCCATCAGGGGCCGTAACCCGACGCCCGGTGCAATTTTTGCACTCGCCAGGAATGGCAGCCAGCGCGATGGGGTCTAAGGGTTTTCTCCTGCATACCGGTTACGAGCATGCATCGATTATTGAGTGTCATTCTGGCCATTTCCCTGGCGGCCTGCTCGGCTTCGGTCGGCGCGAACGACGAAGTGGACGACGCGCGGATCCAACAACGCGACGCAGACGATGTCCAGCAAGACCCCTATGCCACGGACACCACCTTCGTCCGGGGCGATTCGTTGATCGTGAAGGTGGGTTACAGCGGCGGCTGCCAAAATCACTTCTTTAGGATCGTCAGCGAAGTATCCCCCATCGCCTCTCCGTTGCCGGCCTACGACCTGATGCTGATCCACGACGCTAACGGGGACTCTTGCGAGGCCTACATCCAGGAAGAACGATCGTTCGATCTGGTGCCCCTCAGGACGTCTGCCTCAGGCATAATGCGGCTGTTTCTGACGGTCTACGGGTCCGACACGCCACTGACGCCGGCGCTAGAGTACCGGTATTGAGTTCTGTGGGTACCTCTTCGGAATGAGTGGTGTTATGGGGCAAGTACGCGTATCTTCTACTCGCCGCCCATTTCCCGCCTCATCCTTTGTGCGAGCACGTTCTTGTTTCGCACGTTGCCCATTGCACTCCCATGACGCTTTTCCAGGTCGACGCCTTCACCGACACCCCATTCAGAGGCAACCCCGCCGGCGTATGCATCCTTGAACAGCCGGCCGATGAGGCCTGGATGCAGGAGGTCGCCTGCGAGATGAATCTCGCCGAAACTGCTTTTCTCACCAAGGAAGTAGATGGCTACCGGCTCCGCTGGTTCACGCCCACAATGGAGGTCGACCTGTGCGGCCATGCGACGCTGGCCAGCGCGCATGTGTTATGGGAACGCGGTTTTCTTCCCGGCACCCGGGATGCGCGGTTTCACACGAAAAGTGGTTTGCTCAAGGCCGTCCGCCGGGGCGAGTTGATCGAGTTGGATTTTCCAACGGAGGCGCCGGCGCCTGTCAAGGCGCCTTCCGATCTGGCCCGAGCGCTCGGCGTGGAGCCGACGTACGTGGGCAAGAACCGGATGGATTACCTCGTCGAAATCGCCGACGCGAAGGCCCTTCGCAAGCTGGACCCCGATCTGACGGCGCTCCGCCGGATCCCCGGCCGTGGCTTTATCGTCACGGCCGCCAGCGACGACCCCAGGTACGACTTCATCTCCCGCTTTTTCGCGCCGGCCGCTGGCGTCGACGAGGACCCCGTCACGGGTTCGGCCCACTGCTGCCTGGGCCCCTACTGGGCCGAACGACTCGCGAAAACAGAGTTGAACGCCTACCAGGCCTCGCCACGCGGCGGGTCGCTGGTGGTGCGGGTGGCCGGCGATCGCACCTACCTGTTAGGCCGCGCCATTACGGTGATGAGCATCCGGCTGCTGACGACCGGGTGAGTTCGATTCCGACATCCCAATCGGTGTCGTTTGAAACGCTGTCGTGCTTTTCAGACCAGCGTCGGGATAAACGACCAGGCCTGCCCGTATCATCCTCTCGTTCAAACGTTACCGAGAACGCCGAGCGCATGCTGCGGCAATCACACCAGATGGAGGGCCATGATCACGCCAGTCAGGATCTTTGCGAAGACACTTCTTTTGTTCACGATCTCGTGTTTCACGATAGATGGCTTGTTCGCCTCGGGTCAATCCCGCGAGGGGTTACTTGGTGATCAGGTCCAGACGGATGCCCTGAACGCATTATTCGTCGACGATGCCATAACGCTCGACGGGATCCTGGATGATGAAGCCTGGAAAAAGGCCGCCGCCATCACCGATTTCAGGCAGTCCGACCCCATCGACGGCGCCCCGGCCACGCAACGATCAGAGGTGCGTGTCCTGTACGGTGCGAACAGTCTTTACGTGGGTGCTATCCTGTTGGACGATGAACCGGAAGCGATCGAGCGAGTGCTTGGCCGGCGCGACGACTTCAATAGGGCCGACTGGTTTGTGGTCTCCATCGATGCGTATTTCGACCGACGAACGGCCTATTCTTTCGGTGTTAATGCGGCCGGCGTGCAGTTCGATGCCATTCTCTCGGGAGCGAGGGGTAGAGGTCCCGGCGGCGGTGGGGGCAGTAACGCACCCAACGACATGGATCCGTCCTGGGATGCCATCTGGTACTCGGACGTCCGCATGACCGAACTCGGGTGGTCCGTCGAACTTCGCATTCCGTACAGCATGCTGCGCTTCGCCGACGTGCCGGCGCAGACGTGGGGCATCCACTTCATGCGCACCATCCCCCGCCTCGGAGAGGAGTCCGAATGGCCGCATGTGCCGCGCACGCAGCGCGGAAATCTGGTGGCGCAATTCGGCCGTCTCGAAGGCATCCAGAACGTGAAACCGCGGCGCAACATACAGGTCTCTCCGTACACCGTGAGCAGACTGGAAACCCGGGAAAGCGAAGAAAACCCGGGCCGTTCGAGCGGCACCGGACGTTTCGATGCCGGCGGCGACCTCAAGATCGGGTTCGGCCCGAACGTCACGCTCGACGCGACCATCAACCCGGATTTCGGACAGGTCGAGGCCGATCCGGCCGAGCTGAATCTTACAGCCTTCGAAACGTTCTTCCAGGAACGACGACCGTTTTTTGTGGAGGGCACTAACATCTACCAATTCGCCGCCGGCCCGGGCCAGCTCCTATATACCCGACGGATCGGGGCGGATGCTCCTATCATCGGCGCGACGAAGCTGTCCGGGCGCACCAATTCGGGACTCTCCTTCGGCGTGTTGGCCGCCGCCACCGGGGCGCGATTTAATCCCTCGGAAGGCTTTGGCGTCGTCCGGGCCAGTCAACAAATCGGTTCTTACTCATCGGCCGGCGGGATCCTGACCCTTTTTGATGCTTCCAACGTGGCCGGCGTCGATCACCTGCAAAGCCTTGCCGCGGGCGCCGACTGGGACCTCCGCATGCTGGACAACCGGTACGGGGTCGAGGGCTTTTTTGCGGTCACAAACAGAAATCTAAAAACGAGTTCGACCGATACGGAGACGGGCTTTGCCGGCAAGATCTGGGCGCGCAAGCGGCAGGGAGACTGGACGGGTTTTGCGGGATTCGATGTGTTTAGCGACACGTTTAATCCCAACGATGTCGGGCAACTCCGGGAGAATAACTTCCTCGCCCTGATCTCGAATGTGGAGCACAACCTGAGCGGCGGGCAGCCCTTCGGTCCCTTTAGCCGGGCCAACGCGGAGTTTTCGTTTATCCAGCAGTTTTCCTACGACGAAGGGCTCGACCTCGGGCAGGAAATCGAAGTACAGACCCGCTGGACGTTTCGCGGTTTTCAGGGATTTAATATCGGTGTCGAACTCGAAAATCTATCCGCCGGGTACGACATCTTCGAGACCCGTGGTCTGTTGCCCTGGGCCAGGCCCACCAGCTTCTCCACGGAAGCTGAATTCGAGACGGACACACGGCGTAACTGGGTGGTAGAACCGGGCATAGAAGGCCGGTTTTTCGACGACGGGGGCCGGGAAGTAGAAGTCGCCTTCGAAGGGACGTGGAACGCCGGCGCCCGCCTGTCCCTGTCGGGAGAACTACGCGGCGGCTGGGAAACGGACGTGACCGCCTGGTCGGCCAATGAAACCTTCCAGCGTACAGGCGGTGGCTGGCAGATCGGACGGGAAACGGCTCCGCCGGCGGACCTCTCCCCGAATGACTTCGTCCCGATCGACAATACGCCGCTCCTCGATGCCCTGTTTGCCGGCGTCGATCCGGTCTCCGCTGGGACCTACTACGTGTCGGTTTTCGGCGCCCGAGATACGCGCTCGGCCGACTTCACGCTGCGGAGTACCGTCACCCTCACGCCCAAGCTGTCCCTTCAGGTGTACAGCCAGCTGTTCGCGGCCCGTGGACGGTATGATCGTTTCCAGATACAGCAAGATCGAGACCGCCTGGCCGCGTACGATGCGTACCCGAAGCGCGATGAATTTGCCTTCAGCAGTCTGCAATCAAACGTGGTGCTCCGCTGGGAGTACCGCCCGGGTTCGTCGCTTTTCCTGGTCTGGACCCATGGCCGCAGCGCGGAGGACATGCTGAATCCCCTGGCTCCCTGGAACCGCTCTCCCTACGACCGGTCCCTCAACGATCAATTCAACACCACCTTCGATATCTTCCCCGAGAACGTGTTCTTGATCAAGTTGAATTACACGTTCCTGTACTGATGCCTGATCGTCACCCCCCTTCGCTGCTCCCCCCAAAGTGCTTGTACCCCCGGTTTTCGAGCGGGATGACGGCGCCTTCAGGAGTCTGGATGCTGACGCCTTCGGAGGCTTCGGTGATAGCGCCGATGGCGGTGTAGGTGGCGGGGTCCATCTTCGTGAGGGTGTCCGGCGGCATGGTGAACAGGAGTTCGTAGTCCTCGCCGCCGTACAGGGCGTAGGTGTCCGCGTCCTGGGCGAAGTGGGTGGCGGCGCGGCGCGTTTCGGCGTGGATGGGTAGGGTCGAGGCGTCGAGCAGGGCGCCGACGGCGCTGTTCCGGCAGATATGCTGGATTTCCGAGGCGAGGCCGTCCGAGATGTCGATGAGGGCGTTCGGCCGGATGCCGGCACTGTGCCAGGCGCGCACCACGCCGAGGCGGGCGGTGGGCGTGAGCTGCCGGCGGATGACGTAGGTGTAGTCTTTTAGATCGGGCCGGTATTCGTCGCCCGCGCGCTGGAGCTGGGCGCGTTCCGCGAGCAGGACGCGCAGGCCGGCGAAGGCCGCCCCGAGGTCGCCGGTGACGCATAACACATCGCCAACTTGCGCTCCGCTGCGATAGGCGATCCGGTCTTCATCGGCCTCCCCGATCACCGTCACCGAGATCATCAGCTTCTGCGAGGCGGTGGTATCCCCTCCGATCAGGCTCAGGCCGTACGCCTCGCAAGCCGTCCTCATCCCCGCATAAAACTCGTCGACCATCTCCACCGACACGTCGTGTGGCAGGCCGAGGGCGATGGTGGCGTACCGGGGCAGGGCGTTCATCGCGGCAATGTCGCTCACGTTGACGCCGATCGACTTCGCGCCGAGGTGGCGCATGGGGGAAAAGGTGCGGTCGAAGTGGACCGACTCGATGAGCGCGTCGGTCGTGACGACGTGTACGCGGCCGGCGCCGACGCGGTAGACGGCGGCGTCATCCCCGATCCCCTTGAGCAATTCAGGGTCGGCGGAATCGCCGAGAGCGGCCGCCATGCGGTCGATCAAACCGAACTCTCCGACGGAGGTTACGGGGGTAAAGGTGGGGTCGGTGGGCTGCATGGGATGGAATGAGGCGTTCCGGGTTCGGAGTTCCGGGTGGGGGTCGTTAGGCCCGATCAGGCGCACTTGTACACTCGAAGCGGGGCGTGTCGTTCCGATAGGGCAGTTCGACGTGGACGTCTTGGAATCCGGGCCTAACATCCTTTTATTTGAGACCTCTAACCGGACGCGATGCGTGTTTTATGATGGGATATAGAAAAAACGGGTTCTGGGCGCTCCCCCTGGTTTTTTTTGCCATCGGATGGGTACCGCCCGAGGATCGATCGGCTTCACCCGCCGGCCGGCCTGAGCTTGTATCCCAGATCGACGAGGGGCATCCGGCTGCCGTCGATGTGGCCGATTCGCTGGCGCTGGTGGCCTTTTTTAATGCTACCGACTGGCAGCAGTGGATCGTCGACACGAACTGGCTCACAAGGCCGGTTGCACTGTGGCACGGCGTCACGGTAGAGGACGGGCGGGTCACGCGGCTTGAGATCCCCGACAATAACATCAACTTCGCGATCGGGGTCACGACGTTTCCGCCGGAACTGGGCGATCTGGCGTTTCTAATGGTGCTTGATCTTCAGGGGAACGTGCTACGCGGCGAGCTGACGGATGTGATCTCGGGGCTCAGCCGGCTGGAAGAATTGCGTATCAACGGCAATCTATTCACCAGCATCCCCGACCTGAGCGCCTCCAACCCCGCGCTCCGTGTGGTTGATGTGGCGGATAACCTCCTTCCATTCGACTCCTTGCTGCCCAATGTGGGGCAGGGTTTTACGTTTGTGTATGCCCCCCAACGCCCCCTCGACCTGCTCGTCAGACGACAAAACGCGTTCTACGAAGGCTCGGAGGTCAACCTGGTTTCGGGGATTGCGGGGGAAGGGTATCGCTATCAATGGTATCTGGGCACGACCGCGTTGCCGGGAGCCCGGGACGCGACGTATACGATCCTCGAGTTGACTGAGGCGAACAACGGGCCGTATGTCCTCGAAGTGACACACGATCGGGCGCCCGATCTGACACTGCGCAGCAATGCCTACGGGGTCGGCGTCCTACAACAGGCCGAACTCCAGTGGTTGGATATCGGCGCCTATCACCATGCGTACACGGCATCGGGAGGATATCGAGAGGGTGCGGCTGGGATGGAGTATCCCGCCATTCTTCGTTATTCGGGGCACCTGAGAACAGGCGCTTTCTGGGTCGGGGTACGCGATTGGATCGATACGAGCGGGCGGGCGCACCCCTATTTTGTGGCGCGATTGGGAACGCGGGCCGGCGACCAAATCCCGGAATCGGCCCATACAACGAGTATCGCACATGCCCTCGTCGGGCGCTACGAGGACACGATCGTTGAAGTGAACGGGGTGCCTTCGTTCGAGAAAGACGCCCGTCTGGACGAGATCGACCCCGACCTGGCGGCGGATCGCATGGTCCACTCCGTCAGCCATCTATCGATGGGTATACAGGTCGACCGAAAAGCCTATGCCTTCACAAACGAATTCCACGACAACTATCATCTCGTCGATTATGCGTTCTGCAACACAGGAAACATGGACGCGGATGACGAGATCGAATTGCCGGGTCAAACTTTACGAGAGGTGTTCTTTTTTCATAGTTCCGCGTGGCGCACGGCCGAGCAGTCCGTGAATGGTGTGGATGCCGTGGGTGATCATCGCTGGGGACGTTTTACGGTCTATGATGTCGTGGGTGACGGCCACGAGCTTTATCCGGTAGATTTTACGGCACAGTACGCCTGGACGGGATGGGATTTCTTTTCCTCCGATATCTACGATGACCTCGGAAAGCCCCTGGTTGCGGCAGGAGCCTCTCCCTATAAAAACGCCCCCGGCGACCGAATTGGCCGCCTGGCCGCCGCTACCATGCCCGGGCGCGCCACACTCCATGCCGATCGCTCTCCCACCGATCCGTCTTACGATCGGGGCCAGCCCAGCGTCATGGCATACCTGGACAATGACGGTAACTTGAATTACGACAGGGAAACCCAGGCCGCCTATTATCGCCTGGGTATCGTCGGCCCGACGCTCGGGAACTCGGAATACGATTGTATCCCCTGCCGGCGCGTCTACCCCCACTTTGCGGATCGGAACCAGCCGGACGGTCAGTTCTGGAAATTTTCGCGCAGCTTCGAACTGACGGGTCGGATTGCCGGAGGGTATGCCGCAACCTCTGCGTACGGTCCCTACGACATGGGGCCCGGTGAATGCGTGAACATTACCGTCTCGGAGGGCGTTGCCGGGCTCAGCTTCGATGCCGCCACAAAGATCGGTCGCACCTATATAGCCGGCGGGAGAGCCCTGGACGACCAACCCCTCGCCTACGATGCCAATCGGGACGGCCGGATCGACTCGACCGCGTTTGACTACAGCCAGGTGTTTGTCGGAACCGAGTATCAGACCAAAAACCAGTGGGTGCTGAGCGCCCGCGACTCGTTGTTTCAGACGTTTTACCGGGCACGAGACGCCTTCGAAGCGAGCGACGGCATGACGATCTACCCCATCGCCGAGCCGCCGCGGGCGCCGACTCGATTCACCCTGACTAGCCGGCCACCGAACACCATCGATCTGGATGGACGCCGGCGCCCGAAGGCCCGGCCGTGGAACGCTGGGAGGTGTACCGCACCAAAGGATGGGCGGACAACCTCTACGTCAACGGCTGCCTGGACGATGAATCGATCCCGTGCGGCTACGAACACATCGCGACCCTGCCGGCGGATGCCACGGCCTATTCCGACGCGGGACTCGATCCCGATGAGGCGTATTATTATTACCTCCAGGCCGTGGGCCAACCACAGCCTATCGATGCCGGGGCGATCCTGGGCGCGCCAGGGGGCGCCCCGCTCCGAAGCGGGCGGTACCTGACGCAGACCTATACGCCGATCTCGCCCTCCGCGCCGGCTTCTCCCCCTGGTGAAGGGCCCGAACAGGCCGTACTCCTGGGGCTGTTCCCGAATCCCTTTTCACAGACCACGACGTTTCGGTATCTGATTCCCCGGTCGACCGATGTGCACCTCGTGGTGTACGACGTGCTGGGACGGGAGGTCGAACTCCTGGTCGACGCCTTCCAGGACGCGGGCCTCCACGAGGTCGCCTTCCAATCGACCCGATCCCACGCCAGCGGGGTCTATTTCTACACGCTGCGGGCGGGTGAACGGGAGGAAATGGGCAAGATGGTATTGGTTCGGTAACACACCCTGTGAGGTATGCGCTTGAGCAAACAACTCGTTTATATCCTACTGGCCGGCCTGACGCTTTCCGCGTGCGACTCGGGGCCGGCGGACGACGGGAAGGTCACCGTGCAGTACGCGGTATCCTCCGAGACCGGAGCCAGTGCCTATATGATATACCTCGATGCGTTCGGCGAACTGCAGGGGAAGTGGTTCATGACGGCTGGGAGTATTCGTTTCGGACGGAGGAAGGTTCTCAGTTGTTGTATATCTGGACCAGGGATGTCGTAGGGGGCGTGATCGAAGCCAGCATCATCATCGATGGGGAGGTCTGGCGCCGCTACGAACATGCCTCCGACCCGAATGGCACGATGACGAATGAGTTTGGTACCGCGGCGTGGGGCCCTGATTCAGGAATTACATTAACGTATATCGTGGGGGGCCAACACCTTGGAGAAGCCGTGGTTTCAACGGATCTGGGTGTCAAGCGGTATGTGCCAGACGCCGAGTTATGGCGGGAGTTCGAGACATTGACCGTTTCGCAAGGGTTTCAGATATCGGTGCAATTGATGCGTGAACCAGTCGAGACGGTAGAGCCAGACGAAATGGCGTCGTGGCTCTGTGTTGAAGCGAATATTTTTGTGGAATTTGAGACCGTGGATCTGCCCATTCCATTGACTCTGGCGAAGGCCCGCCAATGTGGCGTGGTTCCGATTGCGATCTCCCTGACCGCGACGGTCCCGGGGTACTGAGCGGTTCTTGCTCGCCCGATCAGGAAGAGCAACGTATCAACGTTCAACGCCAAAACGCTCAACGCGACGGCAAACAGATCTTCCCGGCCAGCGCTGCTTTTGTAGCCCCGGTCACCCGCGGCATCCCGGTAGCGACGCGCTGCATCGTTTCGTGGCCCAGAACGGCGAAGCAGAGGGCCTCTTTGGCGTCGGCGTCCAGGCCGAACTGGTCGGTCGTGGACACCCGAACGGGAGCGAGGCGTTCCGTGAGGGCGGCCATCAACACCGGGTTGCGGACGCCGCCGCCGGAGGCGATGACGGCGTCGATCCGGAGCGACACGAAGCGTTCGATGGCGTCGGCGACGGCGGCGGCGGTGTAGGCGGTGACGGTGGCGAGGAGGTCTTCGGGGGAGCAGTCGCGGCCGGCTTGCGCCACGAACCAATCGACAAAAGTACGGCCATAATACTCGCGGCCAGTAGATTTTGGGGGGATCCTGGCCAGGTAGGGATCCGCGAGTAGCGTATCCAGCAGCTCCGCCCGAACCCGGCCGCCGGCGGCGATGCGTCCATCGTGGTCGAAGGCGCGGTCGAAGAATTGTCGCGCCAGAGCATCGATGAGCATATTCCCCGGACCCGTGTCGAAGGCGAACACCTCGGATGGCGGCGCCCCGGCCGGCAACACGGTGATGTTGGCGATCCCTCCGATATTCAGGAGGGCGCGGTGCTCCGCATCATCCCCGAAAAACACATAGTCGAAATACGGCACTAGCGGCGCGCCCTGGCCGCCGAGGGCCATGTCCGCCATCCGAAAATCCCCGACGACCGGCACGCCGAGCAGGTTGGCCAGCGTCGATCCGTCGCCAATCTGGAGGGTGGAGCGGGTAGGGACGCCGGCGCAGTCCTCGGCGTCCGGGACGTGGTGGACCGTCTGCCCGTGGAGGCCGATGAGGTCGAGGTCGGCCGGCTTCAGCTCCATGCGTTCCAGGGCGGTTCGGATGGCGGCGGCGTAGACGTGGGCGAGGCGGACGTTGAGTTGCGAGAGGTGGCGGACGGAGGAGGTTTCCGGGGCAGAGTTGGCGAGGAGGAGGTCGCGAAGAGGCGTCGGGTAGGGGATGCTGGAGAAGGCCGCCAGTTCGATCGTCATGCCGCGACCCGAACCGGCGAGCCGCGCGATGGCGACGTCGACGCCATCGAGGGAGGTGCCGCTCATGACGCCGGCGACGAGCCGGACGGGCGGTTGGGAATCCGGCATCGCGGTTGACTATTTGCTGTGGGCGCGGGTGCGGAGTTCGACGGCCTTCTGCGCGAAGACATCCGCCCGATCTGGCTTGAGGATAGCCAGCTTGTCGTACATCCGGGCGGCTTCGTCGTATTGTTTTTGCCCTTCGTAGATGCGGGCCAGGGTTTCGGAGACCATGTCGTCGACAGGGGCAGAGAGGCTGGGCCCTTCGATCGTTTCGTAATCCGGCCGCGGCACGATGCGGGCGGACTCGAGGTCGGCGATGAGGCGGTCCAGCTCTTCGTCGCCGGCGTCGGGCTCTCTTTGTGCGGCGGGCCCGTTGGCTGTCGCGCCCGGGGAAGAGGCCGCCATCTCGCCGGCGGCGATCGCTTCATCCTCGCTTAATTGTTCGGTCGCGTGTTCGGCAAATTGCTCGGAGACGTCGTCGGAAAAGTATTCGGTGACGTTGTCAGAGGATTGCTCGATTGCGTCCTCGGTCAATAACTCGGTGACGTTGTCGGAAAAGTAATTGGTGACGTTGTCGGAGGGTTGCTCGGTCGCCTGCTCGGTTAATTGTTCGGTCGCCTGCTCGGTTAATTGTTCGGTCGCCTGCTCGGTCAATAACTCGGTGACGTTGTCGGAAAAGTATTCGGTGACGTTGTCAGAGGATTGCTCGATTGCGTCCTCGGTCAATAACTCGGAGACGTTGTCGGAAAAGTAATTGGTGACGTTGTCGGAGGGTTGCTCGGTCGCCTGCTCGGTTAATTGTTCGGTCGCCTGCTCGGTCAATAACTCGGTGACGTTGTCGGACGATTGCTCGGTTGCATCGTCGGTTACGTCGTAGGT
>Ga0163152_10002416_pt1 | contig 26701 bp, 28 predicted proteins | sample OliLakLV19MP8IB2_FD_148635 | JGI IMG/M metagenome (GOLD analysis project Ga0163152, IMG submission 148635) | Freshwater microbial mat bacterial communities from Lake Vanda, McMurdo Dry Valleys, Antarctica - Oligotrophic Lake LV.19.MP8.IB-2 | ecosystem: Environmental > Aquatic > Freshwater >...
GTATATCGCACGGTGTCTGCCTTGAATGCTGGCATCGGCATGACGAACACCTTTGCCACAACCACCTTGCCCATTGGAACTCATATCATGCAGATTTGTCTCGATACGGAGAATCGTGTGCGGGAAACTGTTGATATCAATAACTGTAAAGAAATTACCTATACGAAAAAAGCAGCAAGTTCTTCAAGCTCCAGAAGCTCATCGTCCGCGCGATCTAGTGCCAATAGTAATGCAAGTTCACAGTATGGTTCGCCTGGCTCTTTGCCTGACGATTGTCAGCAACTGGTGAAATTCCAGAAAAATGCGGAAGATAAACTGAAAACAATCGTTATCAAAATAAATACTTTAGTAAAGAGAACCTTCCTGTATGACATTTCATCGTCTGTCGCGCAGAAATTGGAATTTGAAATAGAGGCCCTGGAACGTGAGGCTGAAGAACTAGAAGAAGTTATCCAGAGGGCCGAGCAAAAAATAAATGACAACTGTCTGGATGACAATGAAGACGCGCAATATGAGGAAGAAATATGGTAGTAAATCCATGAATTGGCGCTGCGCGGGTGTAACGACTATAATTGGAAGCACACTGCACTCCTGAAAATGCTTGTAATCCTTCTTCTGTTTCTCTTGGGCATCGTCACCTTCATGGGAGGGGTATGGAAACACCATACATTCTTAAAGATTCTGGGGGTGGTTTTAGCAGTACTTTCTGGCGCGCTGTTGCTTTTCTTGGTACTGGGAAATTCAGGAAAGGAGTGGAGCGATGCCTTGGCACAGTAAAATCGAACTTGCATTTCTCTCCTTGAAATAAGAGGATAGAAGGTAATTCCCTCCTCTTTCTATGCAAAAAAGCCCCCTCGTCTCAACCTTTCCCGAACTCACCAAGCACATCGATAAAGAAGTCCTCGCGCTCGGGTACCTGAAAATGAACCGGAGTCTTGTGGACACCATTATCAATATGCTCATTCTCAGTACGGTTGGCATCATTCTGAAGAATATGATCAGAAAAGACCCGGTGCACTACCTTTTGCTCTCGGAGAATGCCATCCATCATGTCGTCCTTCAGGGTACGGATATCAAGACGCGCGAAGATTTTCTGATCAGCGACATGAGCAATTGCACTGTCACGGACAGTAACAATACGCTTTGGCATATTGCATTTACGCACAAAGGCCAGTCGCATTCTTTTGATGTCTTTAGGTACTTCTTGCCTGATGACGACGGCAGTTATACATCCGATACCGAACTTATGAAGAGGATCGGAGATATGACCTCCCTGTTCCAGCAAAAGTTAGCGACAGCGTAAAAGAAAAGCTGTTCTATTTCTTCCTCGGATGGTGGCCGTTAGCGATGAATACCTCTGTTGGTGTTTGAGCGATCGATACTTTTTGCACGAGTTAGAGCATCATGGTTGCAATACCCAGATAGAGAATGATACTGAGAAGATCTTGAATAATAGTAGCCATCGGACCGCTCGCATTCGCAGGATCCATGCGAAGACGATGGAAGCCGTACGGAACCAGGAGACCGGTGATGACCGAGGATGTGATCGCAGTGAAAAGCGTAATGCCCAGCAACGTGCTCAACTGGATGCCGTTACTATAGAAAAGCAAACTCACGCCAAAGAGGAACAAGCTGAAGATGATAGCGATGAGGAGAATCACGAAGAACTGCTTCAGCAAATACCGCAGAAAGGGCAAATGGGTATCGATCGCAAGATCGCGGATGATAAACGCCTCCATCTGCGTTCCCACCGCACTGCTCATGTACACAATGAGCGGAATAAAGGCGGCGAGGATGAGATTTTCCTCGAGCGTCGCTTCAAAGAACCCGATGATCTGCGCAGCGAACACGCCGCCCATAAGACCGATGAACAACCATGGGACGCGATGCTTGAGGGATTGCCAAAGAGACATGTTCAGCACATCGTCAAAATGAGAGTGCCCCGAGTGAATACCCGCACGTCTGAGCAAATCTTCATGCATCTCCTTGTGGAGAATCTGGAGAATGCTATCGCTGGGAATGACACCCAGAAACAGGTGATCATGATCCACGATCGGCACGGCCTTAATGTTGTGCTTGAGCGCCAAATACGCGACGCGCTCCTGATGCGCCAACGGATGTGCCATCACCAACAGATCCTTCTTGCATACTTGTCCGACTTTTGAGGCAGCGGGCAATGCGAACACATCTTTCAATGAAAGAATGCCCTCCAATTTTCCCTCCGGATCGAGCACATAGACATAATTGATCGATTCAAGATGTTTGATATTTTTCTTTATTTCCTTCTGCACATCGGCAAGTGTGCGATCAGCAGTAGTCGTGGGAACATTGCGAATCATTCTGCGCCCAGCGCTATCATGAGGCCATTCAGATTGAGCCAGCTGCTCTGCTTCTTCGTGATGAATATGAGTCGGCATGTCTGAGAGACTATATCGCACGCTATGGTGCTTAGAATAGATGTTTCGCTTGTGCGAATGTTTATTGCATAACGCGGCATGATTACTGACATGGAAGATCAGCTCCCACGGTTCCAACCGACCGGCTTGATGAAATCACGAGGCATCCGATCCCCAACCATTCATGAATGCACTCAAGAAGAAGAGCTTCCGATTTTTCCTCTGATCCGCTATACTTCCTCGGTCACTTTCACACAAAACTCCATGCCACTCCTCTCCCCTTCTCACGCCCTTTCTCTATCCGATGTGCGCGAGCGCTTGGAGCCGCGCTTGAATCCCAAGGAGCGACTGCGTTTGCAGCATTTGGCTGTAATGAACGGGGAATCCGACGATGAGTATGTGACTGAAATCGTACATCTGGAGAGGAAATACATCCGAGGTACCTTGAATATGTAAAAGAATATAAACAGAGAGACGTACCCAAGGCCGTGTATGAAATGAAACAAAGTGCCACACAAGCGCTCTCGGTGATTTACATGCAACAGGCTATACTATGGCGGTGAAACCTCTTCTCCTTTGTCTCCACGGCTGGGGCGGCTCCAAGGAATCTTTTACGGAGCTCCGGGCAGCGCTCAGCGGTGCTGCTATAGAAATCCTCACGCCGGATCTGCCGGGTTTTGGCGATGAACCGGAGCCCGCGCGCGCTTGGTCAACGGATGACTACGCCGCCTGGGTCGTTGCATGGATGAAGACCAAAGGAATGGCCGATCGGCCGCACCATTTGCTCGGCCACTCTCACGGCGGCCGGATCGCTTTGAAGATCTCGCATCGAAAACTTCTGCCTGTATCGCATTTGTATCTCTGCGCTTCGGCTGGCATACGACGACCGAGACACATCAAGCGTATTGTCGGATTGATTCTCTCAAAAACCGGCAACTTTTTTCTGTCCATCCCAGGCCTGAAAACCCTCCAGCCTCTGGGCAAACGATTGCTCTACAAATTGGTGCGGGTGCACGACTACGAAAAAGCCAGTCCGGTGATGCGGGAAACATTGATCAAAGTGACAGCAGAAGATCTGCGTCCGCTACTCAAAGGCATCACCATTCCCACTGATATTTTTTGGGGCACCGACGATGGCATGACACCGGTACAAGACGCGCAAGTCATGCACGAAGGGATTAATCGAAGTGCATTACACCTCTATCCCGGCGTGCGCCACGGCGTGCATCGCGACAAAGCAGCGGAGATCGCAGCCGTGATTCGGGAGAGAATGCAACTTTAACAGGTGTTTGGCTCTTCGGATCCACCGGGATTTTCTGTATCCTACAGGTATCCCCACCACGTTTCAGTTACTCATCGGCTTAACCGCTATCGCGAGCCTCTCGCCGCTACTGACGTTCGCCCGTCTGTGGCAGCTCAAAGAGTGGCGATGGGACCGCTTGAGCGACCATCTAAAACGGGAAGGATGGGTGCCACAACTACTTGGAAGAATTCGCCCGACCATCGTGGCAATCATCGGACTGCTCTTCACATTCGATCTGCAGAACGATTCACCTGCGCTCCCTTTTGATCAGTGGGTGATCGGCACCACCGGTCTGCTCGCGCTCTTGAGTGTTGCCCAAATTATTTTTCGCAAGCAGCCTCACCCGGTGTGGACGAAGAAAGCGATCTTGCTCTGCTTCACCGCACTTCTCCTGACAGCGCTCGCAAGTTTTGCACTGACGCTTCAGGGAAATACTGCGCAACCGCTTCCGCTCTTCCCTCTCGTTCCCCTCCTCCAACCAGTCTTCCTCGTCATTACCTGGGCACTCTTTCTTCCGGTGGATCACTTTTTGAAAAATCGCATACTTGCGCATGCGCGCGCAGTTCGGGCCCGCTTTCCCGATCTACCCGTCATCGGTGTCACCGGGAGTGTCGGAAAAACCACCACGAAAGAACTTCTCCATCATATCCTGCAAGATCTCCGCCCGCTCACCACTCCCGCACATGTGAATGCGGAAATCGGCGTAGCACAGTGGATGATTCGTGAACTGGGAAAGGCTTCTCCCACTGCTCCTCCGGGTCTGCTGATTGTGGAAATGGGTGCGTACCGACGTGGGGAGATCAGCGTGCTTTCCTCTATTGCGAAGCAGACCATCGGCGTACTGACGTTCATCGGGAAACAGCACATCGCGCTCTTTGGATCACGCGAGGCGCTGATTGCAGCCAAAGCGGAAATTCTCACGACACTGCCCAAAACAGGCCACGCTTTTTTAAATGCCGATAACGACGCATGCGCATCGCTCAAAGACATCACGCCCTGTCCCGTAACGCTGGTCGGCACAGGAGCCGGAGTCGATTTGCTCGCTACGGACAGCGAAGAAACTCCAGGCGGTATCCGCTTCGTTGCAGGCCACACGACGTTCGATGTTCCGCTGCACGGCACGCACAATGTGACGAACGTACTGCTCGCCATCGCCGTGGGGCAACACCTCGGCCTGTCTCTTCAGGCAATCGCGGCGAAGCTGCGGACTTTTTCCGCACCCAAGCAAACCTTTGAAGTCCGCGAGGAACGCGGGGTGAGAATTCTGGATGATACCCATAACTCCAGCGCGGAAAGTTTCCGGGCTGCCATCGATTGGGCTCGCTCTCAACCCTACGAGGAAAAAGTACTGCTTACGAGCGGCATCATCGAATTGGGAGAAGAGGAGGAGCGTCTTCATGGAGAACTGGGCGCCCACTGCGCCTCGGTCTTCCAGCGTGCCGTGTTCACGCAAGAACGAAGCATGACAGCCTTTGCTCGCGGCTTCGGGAAACCGGTGGAACTAATTCAAGTTGGCGCAGAGAGACCGGTGCACGCGAATGCGCTTCTTGTCTGTGTGGGTAAGATGTCCCCCGCTCTGGTTCGTCGCCTCCTTCCTAGCTCATGAGTCTCTGGAAACCCATCCATCATACGTTTGCTCCACTCGCGGATCGTGAACAGCGCATGCGAGCTGTGCGCATGTCCTACGCGCTCTGGCGGATTAAACGCGGTCGAAGTGTGGAAAAACTAGAACGAGAAATTGCAGGGGCTCTCGGAGGAACGGTCTTTCTGTTTGGCAGCGGACGCGAAGCGCTTCTTGCGTTGCTGCAGGCTCTCAAGCTGACGCCGGGCGAAGAAGTCATTGTGCAAGGGTACACCTGCGTGGTTGTTGCCAATGCCATCAAGGCGGCGGGGATGGTTCCGATCTACTGCGACATCGAAAAAGACACGCTCAACCTGAATATCGATGCGCTGTCTGCGTGCATTACTCCGCGGACACGGGTCATCATCTGCCAGCATACGTTTGGCATTCCGGCTGATACCGAACGTCTGCGCACGATCTGCGACGCACATAATCTGCTCCTGATCGAAGATTGCGCACATGTACTGCCAGACCAGTCCGGACCAGCGGAGATTGGGGCACGCGGTCATTATCTCTTGCTCAGCTTCGGCCGCGATAAAGCGATCTCCGGCGTGACCGGAGGAGGTGTTGTCTGCCGCGTTCCCTACGTCACGACAGAGATGGCCAGGTACCAAGAACAAGCCCAGGACCACAACCTCTGGTCCATCATGCGGCTCCTGGAGTATCCCAATCTCTATGCCTCCGCGCGGCCGCTTTACGGCATCGGCATCGGAAAGATTGCACTCTGGCTACTCGCAAGACTCCGCCTTCTCCTGCCGATCCTCTCAGGAGGAGAGAAGGAAGGGTCCATGTCCCGCGTCCTGCATCGTATGCCAAATGCCTGCGCGTATCTGGCACTCGCGCAGTGGCGGAGACTGGGAGAATTCAACGACCATCGACGCCGCCTGACGCGCTTTTATATGGAAGAGGCGAAAAGCCGCAACTGGAATCGCGTCGACGGCATTACCCCCGATCTCCCGCTGCAAAAGTATCCCCTCTTCATAAGCGGTGCGGAACGGATTCGCAAAAGGCTCAAGCGGAAAAATATACATCTGCATGATGGATGGACCGGTTGCGTGGTCTGTCCTGCCTCCGTTGATGTAACCGAAACAGGCTACGCGAAGGGAATGGATCCGATCGCGGAGGAAGCTTGCATGGAAATCCTATCGCTGCCCACACACCCGACTATGACGATGGAACAAGCGCAGGAGCTTGTCAGTGCTCTCGATCCCCTTCTCCATTCCGCATGATCGCCTCAGAAGCTACCGATCCATTGGCTTGGGACGACTTTCTTCTCTCCCAAAGATATTCACCTTTCTTGCAAAGCTGGGCAATGGGAGAGGTCTATCGAAAAATCGGTCAGGAACCGGTGCGGATTGAAGTGCGATCAAGCGAGAAGATCAAAGCCATTTGCTTTGCACATGTGGTGCCTGCCCGCCGCGGGAGACATTTATCAGTTCCGTATGGACCCATCCTTGCGGATGCGGATGCTCTTTCTCCACTGATGGATGAGCTACGCCGGGAGGCCACTGTTCATGATTGTGCCTTTATCCGCTTCAGTCCTTTTTGGCCTACGCAAGAGCCGAATACACTGCTCCTGCAGGGCGCGCGGTCATCTCCACTGCATCTTTTAGCGGAACATATCTGGTATCTTCCGCTGACCGAGCGAGATGTATGGACTGATCCGGACCTAGCCCCTGGGAAACCGAAGACAGAAGAAGCATTGCTCGCAGACATGCGATCAACGGCAAGGAATTTAATCAGACGTGCAGGGAAAGACGGTGTCACCATTTCACTTTCGGAGGATCCTCTTGCCGACCTGCATCACTTTATCACGCTGCATGATGAGACCCGCTTACGTCATGGATTTACTCCCTACACGAATGCATTCTTCCGCGCCCAAGTGGAGACTTTTGCCGCATCCAAACAGGCACTGCTCTATCTTGCCTGGTACCAGGGACAAGTCATTGCATCATCGATTCATATGAGCTTCGGCGGGGAAACAAGCTACCATCATGGAGCAAGTACCGCCGCATTCCGAAAAATCCCTTCCAGCTATTTATTGCAATGGACTGCCATCTGCGATGCATTAAAGCGGGGGGACAGCATCTACAACTTCTGGGGCGTTGCACCGGTACAAAAGGATGAAAAAGAATGGCGCGTGACGGATGACAAGCATCCGTTTGCCGGCGTGACACTCTTTAAGACCGGATTTGGCGGCAATCATTTGCCGCTCCATCATTGCGCTGATGTGCCTCTCAAGATGTCCTATCAGCTGACACGCAGTTTTGAGCTGTATAGGAAATGGAAACGTGGATTTTAAGCAAGAGCCTCTCGCGTCCTTTGTCACGAAACTGATGAATCGACAAATGAAAAATGCCATTCTGAGGCGACAGTGAACACTACATCCCCCTATACTTGCTCTATGCAACATCCCCCACCTGAAAACGATTCCGAGCGACTAGACATGATTCTCTTCCATCTCCAGAGAATGGATGCGCGAGACAGGATGCGCACAATCGGCGGATTCTTTAAGGGAATCCTGACTATCATACCGATCGCATTTTTACTGCTTAGTTCATGGTATTTCTATGAGCATGCAGATGAACTGATGCAGAAAATTGCTGCTGCTGCTGCAAATGAAGCCCAAAAGGCCTCTGAATCACAAGTTGATAAGATGATAAAACAAATAGATGCTTTCCAAAACACGACCGTCAATAAGCTAAGATAGGACGTATCATCGTAACAAAAAAGAGCTCCGCAGGGAGCTCTTTTTAGAGACGATTCAGATCCTATTTCGCTGCGGTAAGAATGTCGTCCGCAGTCATGGCACTCGTCACTGCAAAGCCCGGCATGCGGAGCAATTGATCACGACTGAAAGATGATTCGGGCGCGTTACCAAGGCCGAAGAGATAGCCGGCTGCCGCAGCCATATCCATGACACGATCATTGATTCCCCCCTGCGGGTATGCGACCGCAAAGACCGGTTTCTTTGTGTATTGCTCCAACAGTTCCCTGCTCTGCTCCAATTCCAATTTCACCTGCGCATTGGTCAGTGAACGCAAATCATCACCCGTATGTCCTCCGGATTGCAGGTCAAAGCCATTGGCAAGAAGAGTCATGATGCTCTTCTCTGTAATGCCGCTCAGCCCCAGCTGACTCGTCTGAAGGAAGAGAGTCGCGGATGTATTACGCGAACTTAGCGCGTCAGAGACGCTCTTTATATTACTCGCACTCAGCTCCGTCACGACGATGACGACGCTTTTGGGATCAAGACGCAGATCGCGCTGCTCCTGGCCAATAAGAAGGTCATAGAAATTCTTCAGCGTGAGAATTTTATATCCGCTTTGCTTCAGCTTTTCCGTATGTTGCACCAGCTGTTCAATCATCCCCGGCTGGGATGCATCGTATCGAAGAATGGGCAGATGGTATGTGTCTTGTCGGACTAAGAAGACAGGCAAGAACGGCGTCAGATAGTCTGCCGAGACGTAACCCTCTTTTCCTTGGTATGAAATACGCGCCCACTGCTTGTCAATACTGATCGGTTTTACGAACGTATTCTGAGGAATTTCTCCCAACTTTTCGCTCTTCGGATCGGCAGACTTGCGCACATTCACGAAGGTGAAGTGCACATAGTATTGACCCTGAAATTCCTTTTTATCCTCCGGCAACTTTTCCTCACTCGTCACTTTCGCGATATAGCGCGCAGACACGAATCCTTTTCCTCCGCTCGAGAGTTGTACACTTGCCCATCCGGCATTCACAAAATCAACCAACTGCAGCAGGTCTCCCTTATTAAGAGTAGCCGTAATGGCTCCTCCGGCACTTGGTTCTGAACGAACTTTCAGGACGTCATTGGTCACGCGATACATATTAGCCGCAGTCGACCCTGCCATCGTGCGGATGGTCGCATAGGTCTGCAGCATGGAAAGGTCCAGCTTGGATGGCACTGCGCTTGATCCGGTTGCTGTCACATCGACCAACGGCAAAGGTAACTCCGCCTGCGCCAAACTTCCCGACTGCGTCACGGTAAGATCATTCGTTCCCTCCTGCACCTTCGCCACATCATCCTGGGTAAACGTGACATCTTCAGGCTGATCCTCGGGACCGCGCACAACGGTCTTGGAGCTGCATCCTGCAAAGAGGATGCCGAAAGAGGCGACGATCAAGAAAGCGACAATCGGAACGGAAGATCCGGCTGACGACCTGCGGGGGGAGCGGCGATAACGGTTCATGGGACGAAGAAGAAAAAAGCGAGGGGGCGAGCGGGATTACATCCGTTCCGGAACACGCAAAGTAAGAAGTTCTGCACCGGTGCGAAGCACCGATGAGGTGAGATCAGAAAGGGCGAGGCGGAGCTCACGCTCGGGGGATGCCGCTTTCAGAATGGGATCAGTATTGTAAAAGGCGTTGTAATCCTGGCACAGCTGGTGCAAGTAATTGGCCAGCTTGTGAGGCATGTGCATTTCGCGTGCTTCGCGAAGAACATCGGGGAGAAGGAGAAGCGTCTTGATGAGCAAGCGCTCCCCATCGGTAAATGCTGGTGCGTCGGACGGCAGCTCCGCATTTTCCATCTCCGCCTTGCGAAGAACTGAACGCGACCGAGCGTGCGTGTACTGGAGATAGGGCGCACTATTTCCTTCAAAGCTCAGCATCTTGTCCCAATCGAACACCATATCCATCTTGCGATTCTGACTGAGAATTCCATAAACCAATGCCCCGATACCCATCATCTCCGCAAGATCTTTTTTATCATCCGTTTGGATGGTTTCTCGGTGTTCCTCAATAATTTCTTCGGCTCGTTGTACCGCTTCATCAAGTACATGCTCCAAGTGCAGCACATTCCCTTTGCGGGTGCTCATCGACTTATCGATGAAGCGCATCCGACCGAAGAGTACGTTCTCAAAAGTTGGCAGTTCCCACGCAAGCATTCTGCACGATTCAACGAGTTGTTCGAAGTGCAACTTCTGTGCGACATCGGTAAGAATGAGAATCTCTTGAGGCTCATACGTATCGATGCGATATCGCATCTGAGCCAAATCGCGCGTGGAATAGAGCGTCGCTCCGTCGCTTTTACGAACCAGGTAAGGCGGCATACCCGTCGCTTCGGGAAACTCGACGATCAACGCGCCGCCTTCTCCTTCCGTAAATACTCCTTTGTTGATCCCCTCCTCCAAGAGAGATTCCATCTTATCTTCGTAGAAGCTCTCCCCGAGATCGAGATCGAAAGACACATGCAGACGTTCGTAAATATCCGCCAATGATGCTTTGGTAACAGAGACAACATCCTTCCAGAACGCACGCAACTCTTGATCGCCCTTTTCCAGCTTGCGGAATGCCTCGCGTCCCTGATCTTCCAGCGTGGCATCAGCCACAACTTCCTCATGGAACCGAACATACAGCGCCAGAAGTTCGTCGAGCGTGTGCTTAGCCACCGGCTTACCAGTCCCCCACTTTTCATGCGCCACGGCAAGCTTGCCGAACTGCGTCCCCCAGTCCCCAATATAATTCCAACTGATCACATTGAAGCCAGCATGGCGATACAGATTCACCAGGGTCTGTCCCATAACCGTTCCAATGATGTGATGGATCGCCAAAGGTTTCGCAATATTCGGCTGGGAGTACTCGATGATGACGCTTTTTGCTCCCTTCTTTGCCTTCTTCGGCTTCTGAACCGTCTTCGTTTCTTGTAATTCACGCAACAATGCGTCCGGTGTCAGCCAGATATTCACATAGCCTGCGCCTGCCACCTCTGTGCGCTCTATGGAGTCCAAAGCAGCAAGTGCTTTGGAGAGAGTTTCCGCCACCTCCTGAGGCTTCTTTTTGAGTTCCCGAGCCAGCGAAAGCGCTACCGCCGTCGCCGCATCACCCCGCTCTTTTTCGCGGGGCACGGTCCACAGAGGAAGGGCTTCAACACCGTAAGCCTTCTGCAGAATCTGACGAGCCTCCGCTGAAATTTCCTCAAACATACTGAGTAAAAAAGTATTCCCTGAACAAAAGTACTACTCAGGAAATTGGGCCAAATGTAGCACCTTAGTGAGCTACTGCCACATGAAAACAAAAATTGATCTTGCATACAGATTGAGCTCATTGCTTGAACACTAATTGTGTGCACGATCGTTCACCATGTACCAGAACGCCGCAGGCAGCCTGGTGCATCTTTTTCGTAGGCGGCGTTCGGTACATGGCGCGCCATAAAGCCGAGGACGTTTTGGGACATGTCCTGAAGTGATGCGTTGTACTTGTAGTACTTACTCCGAGAAAGCATCTACTTCGGGGCTTTCATGACAATCGACCAAACCCCTCATTGAGAAAAACCTGACTCCCAGTACAATGATCGCGATGCGAAGGAATCCCTGCATGTTTCGCGCAAGCCTCAGACGTCCTCTCCTGGCCGGCATTCTGGCAGTTGTTGTTCTTGCGAGCTGCAGTAAAGAACCACCCCTACCGCCTGTGGCGACGAATCTGGATGTTGGCAATTCCGGAAAGCCGGCACAGCGTCGACCAAGTGCGCCTCTTGGCTTGTATGTGTCGCTCTTCTTGGCGCAGAACGGATTCATCCCTTCTACATCCGCTGTGCTCGGTGCGCAGGCTCTGACCAAATTCGTTATGCCGCAGCATCCGCTGCAAGCAGAAGAAACATTCACGCTTCTGGAAGAATTCGGCACCGTCTTGCAGGTAGACATTGCGGACATGTTGAACAGAAGCCAAAACAGACCAGAAACTCTGAATGCTTATATGGAAGGCTTCGCGAATATCACTGAGCGCGTCATTCGCAAGGAGGCGGATCTCAAGTTGTCCATCACTCAATTGCAAGCGGCACAGAAGACGGCGCAGGCCAGAGTACGAGAACTAGAAAAGTCGATCAATGCTGCGCTGAAGCTCCATGATTACGGAACTGCAGGCTCATTGCAGCAGGATCTTTCCACCGCGCAGACATCGCTTGCACAGGTGAGCACAGAACTGACGCAGACTTCTGAGATTGGGAACACTTATTCGGATCTTATAACATTGGCAGAGAAACGCCGTGAAGCAATCGAGAGTAATCGCGAAGTTTTGATTGCAGGATTGAAAGTCGTGAATGTGCCGGGCATTGAGGATTTGGGCATCATTAATAATTTGAACAACAATAGAACCAGGTCCAGAAGCCCGACACTGGGCTTTTAAACGCTGTTTTTCAGTCTTGTTTTGATCTTTGATCTTGAATCTTGGATCTTTCAGTTGTTCCTGGCTCTCTCTAGCCAAAAACTCCACTCATCAAGTATTGCCATTCTCTCTGTTTTCTGCTACAATAATGAGATTTCCAGAAACCGTGCCAACACCCACTCCATCCGCACCGCGCATGCCAAATCCCCTGCTCCTCGCTATCGATGAGCTGCTTGGTTTGCACTCCAAAGTGGAATCGGTCCTGAAGACCGACGGAAAGGGTGACGATGAGAAAATGACGAGCGAAGATAAGGACGTTTTGAAACACTATGAGGAAGGTCTGCAGAAAATTCTGGATTTAATCGCGCCTGCCGGGATGGATATTCGTCACAAGGAGATTATTTTGAATGAACAGCATGCGCGCACGCTCTTTGTCTACAACTGGCCAAACTACATTTATCCAAACTGGATCTCACAGTTGATCAACTTTGATGCGCAGATGGATATTTCGCAGATCATCTATCCCACCAGCAACTATGCGATCATGAAGATGTTGCGAAAGAAAGTTGCGGAATTGCGATCCAGCATTCGCATGCTGGAACAGCGTGGCGTCGTTCGCGACCCGGCGCTGGAAGCCGCATTGCAAGACGCGGAAGAACTGCGCGATCTTCTCACCCGCGGCCGTGAAAAGCTCTTCCAATTCGGCATGTACATCACGATTTATGCCGACGATGAAGACAAATTGAAGAAGCTTCAGACGGATGTCGAGTCTGTCCTCGGTGGAAAACTGGTGCTCACCAAGCCTGCGGTCTTCCAGATGGAACATGCCTTCACATCGACATTGCCGCTCTGTTTGGATGAACTGGAAATCAACCGCAATATGAACACCTCGCCGCTTGCGACGAGCTTCCCGTTCTCCAGTTCAGACCTCACCGATGACCACGGCATTCTCTACGGCATCAATCGTCACAACGATAGTCTTGTCATCTTCGACCGGTTCGACATGGCAAATGCAAATGCCAACGTCTTCGCCACCTCGGGTGCCGGAAAATCCTTCACGGTAAAATTGGAGATCTTGCGCTCGCTCATGCTCGGCACGGAAGTGCTGGTCATCGATCCGGAAAATGAATACGTCGAGCTCTGCAAAACCGTCGGCGGATCCTTCATTCCGATGTCCCTCCAGAGCAGCTTCCGGGTCAATCCTTTTGATCTTCCCAAAGCAGTCCGAGGCGACGATGCTGCTGTCGGTGAAGTGCTCCGTGCCGCGGTTATTAATCTGCACGGCCTTCTCAAACTGATGCTCGGCACGCTGACGCCAACGGAAGATGGCGTGCTGGATAAGGCGATCTTAGACACCTATGCGCTCAAGGGTATCACGTTAAAAACAGAAGAGCCGGGCGTCATTGAACCGCCAACCTTGCATGACTTGGTCGATGTGCTGATGACGACCGATGGCGGCGAGAACATGGCAAAGGTCCTTCAGAAATATACCGAAGGCAGCTACGCCGGCATCTTCGATCAACAGACAAACGTGGAGCTGGAAAAGCAGATGGTCGTCTTCCAGATCCGCGACTTAGAAGATCAGCTCCGCCCGATCGCAATCTACATCATCTTGAACTTCCTCTGGAACCGCGTACGCGCAGAACTGAAGAAGCGCTTCTTGGTGATTGATGAAGCGTGGAACCTGATGCAGCACGAGGACTCCGCGCGTTTCCTGTTTGGCATCGTCAAACGAGCCCGCAAGTACTACCTCGGCATCACCACGATCACCCAGGACGTGGACGACTTCGTAAATTCGCCCTACGGCCGCCCGATTATCACCAACTCCGCACTACAGATCCTTCTGAAACAATCCCCTTCCGCAGTCGATAACCTCCAGAAGCTTTTCTACCTCACCGACGGAGAAAAATATGTGCTCTTAAACTCGGGCGTGGGACAGGGCATCTTCTTTGCAGGGAACAAGCACGTCGCTATCCAAGTCATCGCCAGTCCGGCCGAATCCGCCGTCATCACGACGAAACCGGAAGAAGTTCTCGCCGCGCGTAAATTGGCGGAAGACATTGTTTCCAACCGTGAAGCACAGAAGAAGAGTGAAATAGATCACGCGAAGCAGAGTGCTGCCGAAGGAATGAAGCAGCAGGAAGCGAATGGGACGAACCAGCCGCCTGCGGAAGCATCGGATCCTGAGGCGGGGAAACAGGACGGGGCGCAGAAATAAGCAAGGACCGCGAAGCGTTCTTTTTGTGGCTCTATGATCCGAAGATTAGTTCGGAATATCACTTTTTCGTCGTTTCTGGAGAATGAGGATTGATGAGAGAAAGGGTTGGCACTTTTTGGGGTGCCAAGGACAGGGTTTCATCTATCTAGGAGGAGGTCATCTATCTAGGGAGCGGCCATACCTGGCCGCGTTCGCCTGATTGTATGTCCAAAGCACAGGCTTTCTGTCTGCATAGGTTGTTTTCAGAGAATGAAGATTGGAATAAGAAAGGGTTGGCACTTCTTTGGGGCGCCAAAGAAGTGCCCAAGAAAACTCCCCGCGCGTGAACTCGCGCGGTTTTCGAACCGCGCTCAAACAGCACGCGCGATCTCTGTATAAGAGCTGATATGGTCTTGTGGGTGTTTTTGTTTGGTGTGGGTTGTGGATGTGTGGTGGGGGGGGTGTGAGTATCACAAGGTGACATCTTCCTCTTTGTCATTGTCGACCACTTTCCAGCGCACTTCCGGTCTTAGCTTTCCTTCCAACGCAAAGCCTGCTGCTTTCTTGTGTCCTCCTCCGGAAAATTTACCTGCCATCTTGGAGACATCCACATCGTCGCGGAGGGTGCGCAGGGAACCTTTTACTTTCCCATCGCGTTCCGAAAGAATGAGTGAGAATCGCATGCCCGGGACGGCGTTCACATAGTCGATGGCACCGGTGAGTTCGCTGTATTCCGCCTCTGTGGCGCGGAAGTCCCCTTCCGTAACTGCGGAAATGGCGCCGCCTTCTTCTGTGAGAGTGATCTTTTCCAAGACTCGTCCCCAGAGACGGAGAGTCGACAACTTCGCCATGCGGAAAACCGCGGTGACTACGGCCTGTCGCCGCCCCCCAACCCGCAGCAGCTCGGCTACCGTGCGATAGACCTTTGCCGTCGTATTGCTATGCAAAAGCCCGCCCGTATCGGTGTACACGCCGGTCAACAAACAAGTGGCGCAATCAGCATCGATAGACCAACCCCAGGACTTGGCGAGATCGACAATAATCTCGCAGGTGGAAGCGGCATCGGGGACAAGGAAGTTATGAGTCCCAAAGCGCGGGTTCATGGGATGATGATCGATGACGATCGTCTGAAACGAACCGTCAAAGAATGCTGGGTGCGTGCTCTGCATTTCCGTCAATTTAGGCTCCGCGCAGTCCAGAAAGATGATCGTCTCATCGCCCTGAAGTGGCTGTTCTCCAGGCAAAGGATACGACGCTGTTGCGGGGGCACGCTGTACGCGAAACACGCCGGGTAAAAAGTGAAATGTTTCCGGGACGGGATCAACACAGTGGAACGTCACATGCACTTGCGGGAGATGCTTCTCCAACAAGAGGCCGATACCCAAGAGCGAACCAATGGCATCTCCATCCGGAGCACGGTGACACACGCAGAGCACATGACGCGAGGACGCGAGGAGATGTTGAGCCTTCGCTGCGTCTTCGAGGGACAGTGACATAAAGGAAGATGCGTATCGTTGATACGACATCAGCGGAAATCACGAAAGAGAACGAAAGGAATGAAGTCTAGTCGCCTTCAAGAGTTGCTATCAATCCTTCTGCTATTGCATCTCATTTGAACTGTCATCCGATGCATCATTGTCCAGAGACTTGGACATCTCTTCGGGCCCCGCCGACGGATGACCGTCTAAAATCGCATCGAGGCGCGAGGCGCGATCCCCTTCCTGATCCAGACGGATGCGTAGCTTGGGCATGAACTTCGTCCCCAGCTTGGAGAGTTGCTTTTGCAGATCACGTTGGCGGTTCTCCAGAAACGCGAGCGCGCGTTTCTTTTCTTTGAGAGCACTGATATACACGGTGGCATACGCTTGATCGGTGGTCACATCCACGCGCGTGATGGCCACGATGCCGCATTCCGGCGGGCATTCGCGCAAGACAGGCGCAATGAGGGCGCGAACCCGAGAAGACAGAGCCGATGTGCGACGGTCAGGATGCAAGGCCATGGGAGACTGCTACACTAGCACAAATGTCTGACAGAACCTTCTCCATCGTCTTCTGCGGAACATCCGCGTTCGCAGTGCCTAGCCTAGACGCGCTCTGCACTGATCCGCTCTTTACGGTGGATCAGGTGATCACCCAGCCGGACCGTCCTTTTGGCCGTAAACAGCTGCTGACAGCTCCTCCGGTAAAAGTAGCCGCTCTCCGACGGGGGCTCCCGGTCTTGCAGCCAGAGAGCATCAACCGCGACACATCGCTCAAATCCAAACAGTTCGATTTTCTGGTGGTCGTCTCCTTTGGCCAAATCCTCTCCCAGACGATCTTGGATCTTCCCCGGATCGCCCCGGTGAATGTGCATGCTTCCCTGCTCCCGCGGTGGCGCGGGGCATCGCCGTTGCAACATGCGATATTGAATGGGGACACCGAGTCAGGTGTTACGGTACAAATCATGGAACGCGCCTTGGATGCGGGACCAATCCTGGCGGCGGAGCGCACGCCCATCGAACCCCGCGAGACCACGACAACTCTCCACGACCGTCTCGCACGCATGGGTGCGGAGCTTCTGCGACAGACATTGAGCAAAGTTCTCCAACCAATTCCCCAATCGCCAGACGGCATTACCCTCTGCGGCAAGCTGACACGCGAAGACGGCCGTGTAGATACCCACACCATGACAGCTGAAGAGATCGATCGGAAAGTCCGCGCTCTGACCCCTTGGCCGGGCGTCTCCACGACAATCGACGGACAGGAAGTGAAGTTGGTAGAAACCGCTCTCACCCCGGAGGCTGAAGCAGTTCCCTATCTCTGCAAGGACAAAACAATGCTCTATCTTAGAGCCATAAAACCGGCTGGCCGTAATTTGATGAGCGGAACGGCGTGGATGCGGGGGCGGAAATAAGAGGACTCAGAGGATTCAGAGGATTCAGAAGAAGATAAGGAATTCTTTTTCTTTCCTAAAGAAGCTCGCGAGCGAGCTTCTTTAGATAAGTCTTCTGCAATCCTCTCCTCTGAGTCTTCTGAGTCTTCTGAATCCTCTGAGTCCTTTCATCACACCAACTTCGTCTTCATCTCCTGAAACGCGGAAATAAATTTATCCAGATCTTCCACATCAAACATGATCGTGGTTTTCTGGCCGCCGCGAGATTTTTCGGAGACTTTGAAAAACTTACCGTTGCCGGACTCTTTCAGATCGATATAAAACGTCCGCTGACGCGCGTGAATAGTGACGGAATGCACATCCTGTGCGAATCGGCCGCCTTGCTGGTGGGGCTGGAACGGGCGGGCCTGGGGCATCGGACCATCAACTGGGCCGTCCATCATACCGCTGTCTCCCTCCGAGGGGGAGCGTGACAGCTCTGACATCGGATCAAACATAGAAAAGGGGGAAGAAAAAGTGCTGCTCCTCCGGCCACATCACCGAAACGCTGTAACAGGGGCTCGTCGAGCGCGGTCTTCAGTCTACCGTAGACCCAAACACTCGCAAGAGCCTTGGAATCGAAAACTTTATTTCTCGATCGGCGGAAAGAGAATGCTCGGCTGAGCAACGGCATCCCATCCAGCCAGCTTGCCCCATTCCTGCAATTCGTCGGTGAGAACAAAATCCTTCGCAATCATCTGATCCGCATAGGGCACACCCAACTGCTGAGCGATCTTCTGCGCCGTCACCGGAATGAACGGCAGGAGCGCCAGAGAAATATGGCGGATATTCTCCGCAAAGAAACTCAGCGTCTGCACGCGCTCGTCCCCTTTCAGTTCCCAGGGCTTGCGCTCGTTCATGGCCACGTTGAGGATGCTTACCATCTCCATGACCGCCTGTAACGCCTGAGAAATCTCGAAGTCATCCAGATGCTTCGCGTAGTGTGCTCGCTGCGTACCCAACGCCTCCGATTCTGCGTACGCTTTTTCACCCGGACCGAAAGACAGCGAGCCGTCTCTGTCCTTGTGTAACAGTACAAGAACTCTATTGAGAAGATTCCCCAGCTGATTGCGCAGCTTGGAATCATAGAGCTCTTTGAATCGCTTCCAGGAAAAATCTCCGTCATTGCCCACCGGGATCTCATGACACAAATAAAATCGAAGTGCCTCAATGCCAAAGGCATCGATTGCTTCCTGCGGCACGACCACGTTCCCGAGTGACTTGCTCATCTTCTGCCCTTCACTGGTCAGAAAACCGTGAATCAATAAACGATCCGGCGTACGGATACCAGCCTGTTTCAACATGGCCGGCCAAATGAGCGCGTGGAATCGTGCGATGTCCTTTCCGATGACATGCGTCACCGTCGCGTCATCCCAATACTTCGTATCCGTACCATCGTTCAAATACCCGAGTCCGGAAATATAATTGGTCAGTGCATCGCACCAGACGTACATCGTCTGCTGCTCATCACCCGGCACCGGGATGCCCCAGGAAAGACTGGAGCGCGGACGCGAGAACGACACGTCCTCCAATCCTTGATCAAGCAGCGAAAAGGTTTCGGGAGCGCGGAACGGGGGAACAATGTGATAGCTTTCTTGCAGAAGTTTCTTGAGCCACTCCGTCTCACGGCTCAGGAGGAAAAACCAGTTCTCCTCTTTCACTTCCTCGGGAGGGATGCCGTGATCGGGACATTTGCCGTCGACAAGATCTTTCTTGGTGACGAAGCGTTCACAACCGGTGCAGTACAATCCGGTGTAGGTTCGTTTCTCCAAAGCCCCCGCTTCCTGCAATTTTTTCCAGAGCGCCTGCACCGTCGGCCAGTGCCGTTTTTGATCGGTCGTCCGCACAAAGAAATCTGCAGAGATTTGGAGTGTTTTGTAGAGCTCCTGAAACAGCGGTACGTTTTTCTCCACCAGCTCGGCCGGGGTCATCCCCTGCTTCTCCGCCGTCTGTTGAATCTTAATACCATGTTCATCCGTACCGATCTGAAAGCGCACATCATCGCCTTTCAGTCGCATCCGACGCACTATCACATCCGCGAGCACTTTCTCCAATACATGACCCATGTGCGGAGGGGCATTGGGGTAATCGATGGCAGTGGTGACGTACTGGCGCTTCTGTGACATGCACCAAGCATAGCGAAAAAGGACGGACCGCTACAGGTGATCCGATCAGAGAAGCCGTATCAGGTACCGATCAGCGCCAAATTCAAAAGCGAGATGACATACAAGACGATGACATCCGCCAGTAATGCGAACACAATACCGAGAAGCGCGTATGTGACAGTCTTCTTGGCCTCGGCCTTCTTCTCTTCCCCGCCAGTGATGAGCTCGATACCCGCGTAGATCATCACGCACACAGCGGTGCCGCCAATCAACATGAGCACAAAGGCCACAACCTTAGCGAGAATCAGAGCCGGGAATGCGGCGCCGACATTGCTGTAGGGAAAGATATTGCGGATGATCGCCCACATGGCATTGACGCTTGGATCCGTCGAACCGATCCGATCGAGATTCGCCGCAAATGCGCGAGGGAGCAGGCCGGCGAGTAACGCGAAAACAGTGGTCATACTCAAAGATTAAGATTGAGAAACGCCTGCACAATGGCGCGCGAAAGATTGACCAAAACCGCTCCGGCAATGGCCCACTTGATACCGCCGATAGCCTTATTGTAGCCATCAGCTTTACCATTGGAGAGAACCATCGTCAGGCCGTTATAGATAATGATGATCACGAAGAGCACATTGAAGAGCGTCAGAATCACGCGAGCTACCGAGACCATGACGGAGACGAGTAAATCCCGGCTGCCTACAACTGACTCAGATGCCACGGCAGCAACAATGGTCGATGCGGTCAGACAAAGCCCAAGACCGCCAAGAGCATAGATCACACGCGTCTTTCCTTTTGTTCCGCCCTCCTCTCCGGAGAGCATCATCTCGGTTCCAGCGACAATGATATAAATCACAGAGCACCCCGCAGCAATAGTAATGAGAGCCGCTGCAACGCGTGGCAGAACGTTATACAGCACATTTGTGGGAGGCAGTCCGCATCCGGTCAACCCTGTACATACCGTTACAATTTGTGCGAAAGCAGAAACAGGAACGATAAAAGCAGCGAAGATGCCAACGCAGCCGGCAAGCAAAAGATGCTTTCTCACCGGTAAAAGGTCGGGTTGATAAAGTTCATGATCACCGCGGCAAACAAAAGCATGACGAGTCCCGTCAGGGCATGCATGAGACGGTTGACCCCTTCTGTGCGCTTGGAAGCATTTTCACCAGCTACCATGATCTCAATTCCTCCAACCAGCGCCCAGAGCAACGCAATTCCGGCAGCCGACCCAAGGATAAGTGGATACACATTGTTGAAATACGTCTGAAAAACACCGAGCGGTCTCTGGCCACCCGTTTGAATAGTACACACGCCGTTACTGAGGCATTCGAGCAGACGGATATCTTGGCCATAGGCCAGTCCGGACGGCAAAAACAGACTCAAGGCAGCTGCGACAAGCCGAAGAGAGAAACGCAGAATCATCTGAATATAATAGCAGAAAAGGAGGTTTTGGTCTATAGCCCAAGGAAGCCCTTTTAGCTTTGCCAAAGGCTTATTTGAGCATGGTCTGTTCGGTTCAGAGAAGGACGATTAATTCGATGTGTCTTGTACGATAGCGTCATCTACGACGGAGCGGGCCACGCCTTCATGCGCAGCGGAGAAGATCCAAACGGCGATCCTGCAAACGTTGCAGCAAGAAATGCCGCCTGGGAACGGATGAAGGAGATCCTTTCGAAGCTGTAAAGCGATGGGATGGTTGCGGCGCCACGACTATTCTTGTCAGTGTTTTTCTTCAGCAATGAACCCGATAAGTTTTTTGATCTTTCCTTTCTGCATTTCAAAAACATCACAGAAGATCAGCTGCAGAATGTCCCCTTCTTTCTTCTGCACCTGAACGGTTCCCTCCACCGTGACAACATCGTTCTCTTCCGTCATGCGGGTGACTAGGACAACCGGCCTGCCGGTAAACGCCTCATTCTCAATCTCTTTATCAAACGCCTCTTTGCCCACATGATGAAAGAGGCCGGGCATGATCCACTCAACATCCTCTGTCAGACACGAAAGAATTTGCGCGTGATTTGATTTGTTAAATCCATCGATATATCTTTCAATGGTTTTCTTATTCTGGATCATAGGGTGATTGTATCAGTGGGTATGATTTTGGCTAAAATTCAGAGGGATCCTTGGTAGCTTGTTTGGATCTAAAATTGTGCTAATACACAAGTTTTAAAAGGTCTATCATACGTGTATGAGCGATATTCCAGACCAGTATCAAGGATACCATCGGATGGACATTTTTTGGCAAGGCAGCGAGCATCCGCGGGCTCACGGAATTTCTATCGAAAAGAACCTGCACAATCCTGAGGCTAATCCAGATTCAGTCGAAGCCATCTTTGGGGAAGAGCCAGCCTTCACTTTAGAGGCTCGCATCGATAACATTTCTGATGAAGCTGTAAGTCTTATCCAATCCTGGCTAACTCATACTGAGCAACGGAGAAAGATTACAAGAAAAGAAATTCTTGATCTATTAATCGATCATTTGTAATAAATCTGGAGCTTATGGGAGCTTATTCGAAATTGATGCACTCTTGGGAGCAAAGTGTCTGAAACGGAACGCACTACCCGATCCGGACTTCATATGTTTTTCAAAGGCGATTGCCTCTACTTCAGTACCAAAAGCACAGAACCATTCGATTCTCCATGGTCTGCCTTTGTTTGTAGAAAGTACATCACCTTCGTTATGGTCGCGCAAACGAGTATTCAAAACTTTGGTATAGCCGACATATTGTTTGCCAGATGCATTTCTCAGAATGTAAACGTAGTGCCACATAAGTGGATCACTGTATCTTTTTAAGTCTGAGCTTTGCCAAGAATGTCTTTAGTTGCTTTTTCATTTTGAAGAAATTTCTTTGATCCAGAAGCCTTACATTATGTTCCATACCGGTGTGGAACAGGCCAGACTGCGCGCTTCGGCGCTCCGTCCGGCAGCCTTCGCGAAATTATAAAAAGAACTGGCCTGCCAACCGTAGCGGCAGGACTTCGGTCAAAGGGCCAGCCTACGCTCGCGATGGGCGAGCTTCGGCCGGCAACCTGCTGCGCAGGTTGGAGCGGGATACGGGAATCGAACCCGCGTCTCAAGCTTGGGAAGCTCGCATACTACCACTGTACTAATCCCGCAGGGGCAAACCGAGACTACTCGAAAGAATGAGCAAATCAAATATCTGAAGCAATGGGCCCGAGAAGTAAACGAACCTATATGTAATAGCCCGCCTTCGTCCTTCATTGTCTGTTTGGGAGTGGCTTGTTTTGTTTCTGATAAAACACATCCACGGCTTCGGTGGGCATCCGGCGTAATGACCGAAACACAGCGCAATCTCGGCATAGCTCCCGCAAGAGCGAAGCCGGATGGAGCGGATGACGGGGCTCGAACCCGCGACCTTCGCCTTGGCAAGGCGACGCTCTACCAACTGAGCTACATCCGCATATGATGACTAAGAATGAACGGAGACATTAATCCTGTAAGTCCTCGCCGGCTGTAGCACGACTTGTCTCCCGTAGCCAAGAGGCGAAGGGGGAAGGCTGGAGCTACATCCGCATGTCATGGTTGTTCCAGGACCCGCAAATGCTACGAATGTTGAGGGGTTTGTGCAAGGCAGACTCGGAAAACTAAAAGAATCAACCAAACCTGAGTTTGACTAAATTATAATATATGTATTGAATTAACATTTTTGAATCAACGCGGTCGGAAAAAGTAAGAAGTCGCTCCATTCGACTGACTCAGAATCATTCGCCTTGGTGAAAAGATGGCCCGAGTGCCAAAGCGCAGGGACAGCCCTGTAGTACGCACTACGCTGAGGCTCCGTGCGACTACAGGGCATGAAGTATGCGTATGAAGTCGTCCTATTCTACGATCTTATGGCCTGCCATGAAGTTGCGCCGCAGCGCAGGGACAGCCCTGTAGAACCCCCTACGCAATCCTATTCTACGATCTTATGGCCTGCCATGAAGTTGCGCCGCAGCGCATACTTCATGGTGTCCCCGACAGGAATTGAACCTGTATCTCCAGCTTCGGAGGCCAGCAGTTTATCCGTTAACCTACGGGGACTTGGTGTCCGGCAGTCGCCGGAAGGCCATAGAACTCTATCGCATTTTTTGTCGTTGCGCTTGCGATTTCCTCCAGCGGCAAGCCCTTAATCTTGGCGATGGCACGCACGACTTCCACAACAAAGGCAGGCTCGTTTCTCCGACCGCGATGCGGGATGGGCGCGAGGTACGGTGCATCTGTTTCGATCATGCACTGTGAGAGAGGACAGAGCTGGATAGTACGTCGCATTTCGCCTGCGGAAGCGTAGGTGGCGATGCCCGTGAAGGAGAGCAAATATCCACGCTCGACCAAATGCTGTACGTCCTCGAAGCGTTCCGAGCAGCAGTGCAGGACAAGTTTCTCCGGACGGATTTCTTCCAGAATCTTCACGATATCGGTGACCGCTTCCCGGCAGTGAACCACGACCGGAAAACGCAGCTCTTTGGCGATCTCCAGTTGTGCGCGAAAGACTTCGATCTGCATCTCGCGCGGGGAAAAATCATAATGATAATCGAGGCCGATCTCCCCTACCGCTCGCACCTTCGGAGATGAAGCGAGCAAATGCCGTAATTGCGCTTCGCTCTCTGCCGTCCATTCCTTTGCGTTATGCGGATGCACGCCAGCAGTTGCAAAAAGATTCTCATAGTGATCGGACAACGCGATGCATCGCTCGGCCTCCGGCAAAGAATCGGCGATGCAAATGGAAGCGGTTACGCCTGCAGCCTGCGCTCGTGCAAGAACCGGTGCAATATCGGCATTGAACGTAGGATCAGCGAGATGACAGTGGGAATCGATCATGGGAGGAACTGTACAGGGCGACCATCAAATCGTCGAAAAACCATGCTCGCTCAACTCCCCTGTCCGCCGTCAGGCGTCTTCTTCCCGTTCGTCACCCGTCCTCCGTTTGAAGTCATTCTCTGGCCGGCTTTTCCCACAAGTGACTCATACTGCGTCACGCGTGCTGTCCTTTCTTTTTCCTTCTTCGCAGCGAACTCCAAAAGCGTTTCTTCCGTCGCGATCAAAAGCGGAATGCGGTTTTGCTGCACTTTTTGCTGAATTGATTTTTCAATATTTTCCCTCTGCGCCAGAATCACCTGCGCGATTTTCTGATCGAGCTTGCGAAGTTGTGAAACATAACTGAGCGTTAACTGTGCCGGTAATATCGAGCGTGCTTCGGGCGAAAGACTGCGCAGCCATCTCTCAAAGGACAAAAAATCATTGCTGATAGCATCGTGGGGCACCTGATGCTCAATAAGCTTGGCTTTAGCCTGCGACCATGCGAACTCCTTCATCTTCTCCACAGCCAACTTTGTGGAAAGTGATTTATTCGTTTTCCGAAGGACGTCCCATATCTTTATTCTCGTTGGTCCTTCTAAGACAGCAAGCCCCCGAATAGTATCGATAGACAGATCCCAAGCCTTTTCAGTCAGATCGATGATTTTCGAATTTTCAAATGTTTTCTCGCGCGGAGGGAAAAATGGCATGGGGGGCTTGTCTACTTTCATAAAATGATAGTGTATACTTACTGGCAGGTTGTCAACGGTCTCAGGGCCTCTTCGGAAAGTTGTTCTCCCCCTTTGGAGACAAAGCCACTACAATCCCGCGTGCCCCGTTCTTTCGATCAAAATCTGACGTTCTTTAATTCCATGAGTCGGTCCACCTTCGCTCTGTGGAGCTACGGCGGACAAGTCACTCTGTCATCTCACATTCTTCGTTCTTTTTCTCATTATTCATGGGTCGGTAGCTCAGTTGGTAGAGCAGTGCCCTTTTAAGGCATTGGTCGAGGGTTCGAGCCCCTCCCGACCCACCAAACATTGACAAGATACAAAATATTATCGTATTATTTCACTCTACTTTTCTTTTTCTATGACACATTTTAGAGGATTAAAGGATTCTAGCATTCCAACCTCAATGGAAAAGCTCGAGGAGGAATCGGAAACTTACCAAGGTAACTTTGTTGGAATACCGAGAGCTGATTTTTTGGTTCATATCAGAGACATTGTGAATAATTCGAGCAACATATCTTTGCAGGATTTGCAAGGAATGAGTTCTGATGAGATTTATGATTTGCTCTCTTTAGTGAGTACAGAGTTAGGCACAGGCATTTCAGACTTAGTTGAAATTTTGAGAGGCGCAAGAAAAGAATTTAAACACATGATTCTTTTCAAGGTGCTCAGCCTTACCGAAGAGGACATGCGACAATAGTTGCGCCTTAACTCAAATAAAGGACGAAACACATCAAATCTCCCTTTTCGATATGCGAGAGTAGTTTCGAGACAGAAAATGAAATAGCCTTTCACACATCACTCACCACGTTGATTTTGGCTTATATTAAATAAAAAACACCCATGCAACGTTGCTGTTGCTGGGTGGTCGTGCCGCTCTTCTCTATCGGAAGACGGCTAGTCATTGGGGACTTCACGGACGATCTCCAGACCATAGTGGTTGGTGAGCGTCCGCTTGACCATGCTGACCGTGAGGGCATTTGAGACGTCGAGGATGCGCACCTCCCACGTTCCGTCAGCTTCCTGGACTGGCATCCCCTCGGGGGGCGGGCAGCACAGGGAGGCGGGAAACATCTGGGTCAAGTGGTCGTCCACACGCCTCATGGCCTCGGGTGTGGTGTAGCCATTGCCCTCGGGTGCCTTCACATAGAGCTGGAGCCAACGCATTGCCGTACCTCCGAAAGAACTGGGAGCAGCTCTTCCCTTCGCCCATTGCGAGGGAATTGACACAAATATACTATTATTTCATTTTAATATCAATTTCTTTCTTGGCAATTACTGGCCTAAAAGCGTCAAAGCAACCATGTTTCCATGCGATCGGTTCTTCAAATTCAAACGTATAGTAGAGTTACCTCGCACTGCCGACCCACCACTAGACCAAATCTGTTCTTATTGCAGCAATTAACCTTACACATTAGCGGTCTACCGTGGAGGCATGAAAAACCACCACGCTTACCAACTCGCAGCCATGAAAGCAGCGCTCGTTGAACGTATCCTCACCGGCAAGATAT
>Ga0163152_10002418_pt1 | contig 26688 bp, 27 predicted proteins | sample OliLakLV19MP8IB2_FD_148635 | JGI IMG/M metagenome (GOLD analysis project Ga0163152, IMG submission 148635) | Freshwater microbial mat bacterial communities from Lake Vanda, McMurdo Dry Valleys, Antarctica - Oligotrophic Lake LV.19.MP8.IB-2 | ecosystem: Environmental > Aquatic > Freshwater >...
GGGGTGTGAGGTGCCCGGGAAGGCCTCTGGCGTCGCGCTGGCTGCGTCCGGGCCGGGAAGGTGCCTTGCTGGCCGTTTTTCGCTTGCGTCGAGCTGAGAGCTTCGCAGGTGCCTTCCTGGGGACTAGGGGTTTTCCCCAGGGTGGGGGCGGCGTGTGTGCCGATCGCGGGCGATGCGCGCCGCGGCGTCCCAACAGATTGGGCAGGAATCGTGTCCGTCGGCCTCATGGACGGAGACGAGGGCAGGGGTCTCCATCCAGAGTCCGCATAGGGACTTCCGGACGCGCCGAGAGGTGCCCCGGGGGGATGGTGGGATCCCATGCAGGCCGGGGTACGCGCCGGGGTCCGCAGCCGGAGCGAAGGCCACGACGATTGGAAAAGAGTCGTCGGGATTGGGTTGTGTGGGCATATCTTGCAAGCTCCGAGGAAAAGGGGGCGGGGATAGCCCCGCCCCCGAACCCTATCCAACCCCGAGAGGCTACGGTAGCCTATCGGGATTGGACCGGGATTATGCGCGGACGAGTTCCAGGGCGCGCTTGAATGTTTTTGCCTTATCGACGGAGGCAACCCCGAAGGTGGAAGATTCAATCTTCCGCACACCGTCGTCGGTACGGCCCCTCTCGTGGTCATGCCACTGCGTAATGGCATTTAGCGCGCCCCAGGCGGTCCCTGCGATGTTGGATTGTTTCTCGTCGTCGAGATTCGTCGTCCACTGGTTGAGGATGCCTAGCCGCCGCTCATACCACCTGACGAGAGTCTCTGGCGTCACCGTCCCCGTTGCGGGCTCATGGCCGAAACAATCGGCGTAGACTGCCGAGAGAAATTTTGTCGTTTCGTCGATCCCCATCGAGCGCCGCGCGAGCGCCGAGATAGCCTCGGCGAAGCGCTCTTGGAGCCGTGCGGCGGACGCGAGCACGGTTCGAGCTTGTTGGAGTTTCTCTTTCATTCCGACCCCCGTTGAGACACTGCGCGTGTGGCGCATTTTGACGCCGCGGTGGCCGTCCATCGCTTCGGCCATTTGAAGCGTATTGTTGCAGAGGGGTCGTACCGAGGTACCGAATGCCGAGAAATCGCGCGTCCCGCCGTGGCCATTGGCGAGGCACAAGAAGGGGAGGATAGGATCCTCGGGGCGCCCGGTTCCACGATTCGGGTTGAGGACGTCCCCGCGCGAAAGACTGATTACGACGGTGCTCGTATCGTACAGCGAAAAGAGTGTCTCCACCCTCCACCGAGGATCATCGGAGCGAATGGCGTCCCCCAGCTCCGCTTGCTCCCGGTTTTGCACGCAGTCGAAACGCGAGCTGCACAGCCCGTAGACTTGGCCGGTGTCCGCCCGCACGTGCGCCCGAGAATCGGGGAGCAGTATTTTGCGCGCGGCCGTGCGCGCCGGGATTGTCACCATTCCTTCATCGCCCCATGCGATGCTTTCCGGTTCGTGCGCGGTCACCTCGGTGTAGACCGGGCTCAAGATTGTCTCGAAATCGAGACCCGCATCACGCAGTGCCTCGACGCATGACGGATCGGGGAGCGCCAGAGGCTGGCCCCATCCATGCCAGCCGGGCGCGCTTCCTTGACGGTGGCGGAAGGTACTTTTGTCAGTCGTCGCAAAGCCGTGGGACATGCTGTTGTTGTCGTTCGGGGTTCGGGTTGGGGTCGGGGTCGCCGTGATCGGCGCACACCCCCAGAGCGGGAGGCGGGAAGGGGGCGAACGATGTTTTCGAGAATCTTCGAGGTAATCGTGCCTACAGTATATCGTCAAGGTGCGAGGCATTTACCGTCACATGCGCGCGCGGTCCCCAGTCGCCCGGGGGGGTGCGTCACGAATTTCCGGGCATTATCTCTCTACCCTCTACCCTAAACTGACCCGTAGACTCATAGTAGAGTGTTAGAAATGGAATATCCCATAATATCAATTTCCATATTATATTCCCTTTCTTATATTCTTCTTCTTTTTAAAAGAAAAAATAGGTAAGGTTAGAGAAATATTCCGAATAACCCCTAGGGCGCTGGGGATGCCGAAACGAAATGGGTAAGTTTTTTGGTAGAGCGGGTAGAGCTAAATTGTTTTTACACAACTTTTACACGTGAGGGTAGAGGGAAATTCATTACTGGCGTGTATTTGTTGTGTAAAAAGGCTGTTTACAAAAAGAATACAGTCGTTTTGTATTCATTATGTAAGGTCTCTGTATCGGGAGTGTAACTCTACCTTGAGGGTTACACAAAACTTACACGCTCTAGGTTAGAGAGATATTCGCCGGGAAATTGTTTTCACTATTTTACGGTATCAGGTTACTTCGTAGAGTCACACTAATAACTTGCCGTCGCGCTGGCGCTGGCGTGGGGGTGGCGCGGGTCCGTGGGGCGCGATACACATAACATCGAACATTCTAAGAAATTCCCGTTCGGCCCGCGCCAGCCTCAGGCTAGGGGCGATGGACCCGAGAACCATTCTGGAACCAAAGATAGCATCCCTATGTCGATTGAATCTTTCGATCACGTGCGAACATTCAATGTTTGGGCTCGGTTCAGCGACTGGGGAGCCGTCGCGTTCACCGATGAGTCTGGCCAAGACCCGAGGCACACACTTTTCGATTGTGTGCCGATAGATTGTCCTACGTGTCGTGGCTCCGGCTATGCATCCGGGCATCGTCATTATGCACGGTGCGTGACGTGTCAAGGTGCGGGCGAAGTAGTGGTCTGGTATGGTGGCTACTTGGCCATCGACGGTAGGGGGCGCTACGCCTAATCTCTGAGATTCCAAGAAATTCCCGTTCGGCCCGCGCCCGTCTCTGGCTCAGGGCGATGGACCCGACAACTATTCTCGACACAACTACAGTATCATGACGACCGACACCCGCACGCTTGTATCCGTGATCCGTTACGACTGGCTCGTACTCTGGAATTTGCCGGGGTGCCTCCCGAAAATGTACCCGGTGTGGTATGCGACTTGGGACGAGGCGCGCGACGCGCTGAGGACTGCTATTGAGTCTCTGGCGGACGAACTGGACGACGACGGGGATGCTGATAAGGATGCGCTGGCATCGCTCCGAGCACTGGATTATGGGACTGACTGGGGCCAGTGGGTCCGAGGGTACTACTACAGCATGACGCTGGATTTACAGTCGACGGAACACGACGTCGACGCGATTCTACACAAGGTCGAGTCGTCGACGACGACGGCCGAGACACTATCGCTCGTCGTCGACGAGAGCACGTACGAATTGTGCGCGGTGAGCCTAGATGCGTTCGCGACGGGGGGGTGTGGCGGGTTCGGCGCGCTCGGCGTCGCTAATCGGCGCGCACTGGAAGACGCAGATTGGTACCAGCGTATGCATGCCGCGGGCATCGCGGTGCAACGTACAGGTTACTATGAGTCACGTTGGGTGCTGGTTGCGGAGTTTTTGTTCAATCTGTCCAAGCTCACAGCCGACGATTGCGAGGCGCTCGCAACGTGGATCGGGTACGAATCGGACGTTGCCGATTCGATCGGCGAGCAATTGCGGGACGATGCATTGGAACTCATCGATATGATGCGCAAACTGGAGAATTACCCCTGTCTCGATGATGAGGGGGTGTCGGACGTTGAGTCGGAATGGCAGGACGAGGCGTGGGATCAGGGCATCCATTCGAATTTCGAGGGCGCTTTGGCGAATGTACTGGACGATCCGGACGCGGAAGAGTCGAACGAGGCCGAAGTCGCGGAATGGATCGGTTCAATCCCGAATATGAGAGACTACTTCGACGAATTGGCCAGCGAAGTGAACGAATACTGGGAAAGTGCGTATAACTCGGCATACATTGATGCTGACGCCGTCGCGAACAAAGGTCTGCTGGCTGTACGTGATGACTTTCGTTGCTGGCTACTGGAGCGCGCGGAACTCGCGTCCGGTATTGTCGGCCATCCGACACTTCCCTTCCCGACTGAGGCCTAGGGAATTTCCCCTACCCTCGAAGATTCGACGGAATTATCGTGTGAAAGTGTGCTCCCGTCGACTCTATAGGTAGGGGGACCACACCGGACCCTCGGACCTGATTACCCCATACCCTTGAAACGCCCATGTCTGACTCCAAACTTTGGTTCGACTTCTGCCGCCTTATGACGGCCCTAGAACGCTACAGCGCGGCGCTCGGCGCCTATGCGTGGGCGCCTACGCCAGATACACGGGACGAGCGGTGCGAGGCCCAACGGGAATTGGAATCGGCATATGCCGCGATCGAGCTGGGGGCCTAGGGAATTTCCCCTAGCCTCGAAGATTCGACGGAATTATCGTGTGAAAGTGTGCTCCCGTCGACTCTATAGGTAGGGGGACCACACCGGACCCTCGGACCTGATTACCCCATACCCTTGAAACGCCCATGTCTGACTCCACCCAACAACACTGCGAGCGGCTTGCCGCGCGACTCTTGGCGCGGTACGGGTACGTGCCCCGATGGCTCCTTTCCCTCGTAGAAGTCCGCTATTTCGGCGCATCGGCTGAATGGTGCTTGGTACGCGAGCACACGAAAGGCGCATGCTACGTGAGGCTGACGGAGGGCCGATGACCGCCGTAGCCTACTTACTCCGGCGCGTTTCGGTGGGCGCGTTCCCGCGCTCGCCGGACTGTCTCGCGATACTCGCTCGGGGCGGTGAATCCCCCTCGGCTACCATACTCCGCGTGCGTCGCACGCTCGCCAAACTTGCGCCCGCCGACCGGGCGCGACTGAGACTCGTAGTCCTACGCCGATCGGCCTAGGACCACTACCCGGACCGACCCTAACACAAGGATACAGTGCAAGTATGTCGATAACATACAGGAGAGCAATCCGCGCGCGGGTGGGCGTGAGAATGCAAGCCGCGATCGACGGGGCACCGTGGCCGTCGATGCTCGCGTGCGCGCGAGCCATCGGTGCGCGGCAGTCGTGCGGCATTCCCGCGATAGGTCGAGCCTACGCGAGCATCCATCGCGCCATCGATGGCGGATATTTGGAGTTGCGAAAAGATCATGCGGACTACCCAGGGCGAGGCCACGGAGTCCTAGTGCGTACACATCAGGCGACGGATTAGGTCGAGACTCCGAGACAATGCCCGGCTACTCTCTTTCGAGAGTAGCCGGGCATTTCCGTTTCGGTTGAGCTTGGCCGAGTTTGGGCCGAGTTTGGCCTCGACCTATGCGACCTGCTAGGCTAGGCTACCCTTGCGGAACCTATGACGCCCACAATCCCCGGTATGCTACCACGGAACACGATCCAATATACTATGATATTCGAGGGTATGATATTCGAGGGTATGATATTCGAGGGTATCATACTCGACGGTATGTTACTCGACGGTATGTTACTCGACGGTATGTTACTCGCGGATATGTTCGACGAAGTTTCAGGGCCCCTTTGGGCTAAACCCTCCCATAAAATATAAAACGAATATTTAGATCAAATATCCGAAGTAAACCCTCCCATAAAATATAAAACGAATATTTAGATCAAATATCCGAAGTAACACATTTGTTCCTTTTTGCGAGGAAAACCCGCCCCCACCAAAAATAAAAAACAATTTACCTCGAAAATCACAGTGAATATATCCAATTACGTCGAAAATCAAAGGAAATGATACGAAAACCCCTCAAGAGTCTCTTGAACAAGCCAGCGCCCACTCCGCCCCTGATAGGACGCACGGGCAAGGAGAAGGCCGCACAAACAGCCTGTGCCTGGTTCGTCTGGCAGCGAGCGATCTACGCCGGGGCTCTCACGCCCCTGTTTGCGAAGGAAGGAGCCCCCACGGGCACGCACGAGATCGACGTGACGGAAGCGATCCGGCAAGTAGGCGAGGCTGTGGGTGTGGCGGCGCTGGGTTATGTGTACCTGTCGCCCTTTCACTCCCACGGGCTCATCGACCGGGCGATGGCGATGGAGCACTGCCGCCTGGGTCCAGTGCTGGAGTTCGAGTGGGAGTGGGTGGCCCGGATCCAAAAGAACCGCAGGGAAATGATGCCCGAGGTGATGGTGATGGACGAGATCGTGAAGGAGCTAGGTATCCCGCCGCGCATAGCCAAGATGCTCTGCGACGTGGCGTTGGAAGCGACCTTCTTGGTGGTGCAGCGCTCGACGGACCACGCCCGGGCGGTGGACACGGAGACGTACAGGCAGCTTGGGTACGACGCGATGCGCGGGGGAGACCCCCGAGCGGCCCTGGCGGCGCAGAGGGCTCTGACGATGACCCAGGGCTCTGCGAAGCAGCAAAACCACACGCCCTTGACCCTGGAGCAGATTTTCGCGACGATGAAGGACCTAGATACCGAGCCTGGCCCCTTGGCCTTGCCTGAGGGTGAGGAGGAAGAAACCATATGAGCACAACGCTAGACGCCACCATCCAGTTCCACATCCGTGAGTTCCAGGAAGAGGTGGGGCGAGACAACTACCCTGCGGGTACGTATCTCAACATGGACCCAGAGGTGATGCGGGCAAAGATCGACGCGACGGTGCGAGACACCTGGACCAAGTCACGGGAAGAATACAAGGTCGCCCTTACTGTCTTTGTGCGAGAGAACGGGAGCAAGAGAGATTTCGTTCCGTTGCTCATCCAATTCCTGCGTAACACACAGTAATATACCGTGTCCTACCCCCCGCCAGACCCCCGACACCCCAACACCCATCCGAGGATAAAGAATACCTACCTCATGGATCCTCGGTGTGCCCAAGTGGTCCACCGAGTCCCTTGCATGGATGGGATGACGCACCAGACCTACATGGTGCAGATGCCCGGGCATCCAACCATGCTCCAGGCAGTGTGTGGGTGCATCCCGCGCATGGAGCAGTACACGGGGGGGAACTTGCCGGTAGAGGTCCAGGGCTTCTACCAGATGGCGCTGGGGTGGATCCCGATGGAAGAGTCGGAGATCCTGTTTGTCAAGCATCGACCCGCGATTGACAGGCAGCCGGTGCCCTCATATTCATGCAACCCCTAAAGCCACTGCCACGGAAGAACAGGGACCAACAGCCTTCCAACTTCAAGGAGTACTGGGCACAGATCAAGGTCGATATCCTTCTCTTTTTCAAGCTAATCAACTTCGACGCAACCTCGGATCAGAAAGAGATTGCGCTCAGTGTGCAGGACGCGGCGATCAACCCCACGGAAGTACCCGAGCAAATCCTGGTGAAGGCGGGGACGGGGACGGGCAAGACCGCGGCGGTGGCAGCGATGGCTCTCTGGCTCTTGATGCGGACGTGGTACACCGTGATTATCGTAACCGCGCCCACGGAGCGACAGGTACGCACGGTGCTACTGAAAGAGATCCGCAAGCACCTCTCGCGTGCGCCCCAGTGGTTCCAGGACATGTTCGACATCCACCTCACGAAGGTGAACGTCAAGGGTCACGATGACTGGCAGATCCTGCCCATCACGGCCAGCGAGGCTACGTCCGTGCAGGGGCAACACGACCGGGGTCTCTGGATCATTGCCGAGGAAGTCTCCGGTATCGCGGACGATATCCTGGACGCGTTCATGCGCACGCTCTCCCAACTGGGCAACGGCTTCATTGGGATCGGCAACCCAAACCACAGGCAAGGGCTCCTGTTCCGGGCCTTCACGTCCCAGGCGCACCTGTGGCCGCGCAAGTTCACGATGAACAAGATCCGCCTTTCCCAGGAGCGTCCCGAGATTGCCGATCCCCGGGGCATCCAGAAGATCCTGGAGCAGTATGGGCCAGACTCGTTCCAGTACCGCGTAGGATGCGAAGGCGAGTTTCCACTGACCGAGGGGCAGACGGTGATGGACTACGCCGCGATCCAACGCGCGGTGACCACCTCGAAGCACCTCGCGATCAAGAACGCATCCAACCCCCGTCTACGCCGCATCAGCAACGACTTCGCACGTTACGGCGGCGACAACAACGTGATCGCCGCGCTGGCAGGGAACGCTGTGGTGGAGTTCGAGAAGCTGGTGTGCGAGCCGTACGACGCCGTACAGACGGCGTTCTGGTTCCAGGAGAAGCGCGGCTGGAAGGACCACGAAGTGACGTACGTCCCCGACGCGGTAGGGATGGGCCAGAGCCTCCTGGTGCTGTACGAGCGCGCGGGGAAGACCTGGATTCCTTACGGCAGCCACTACTCCTCGCCGGATCCCATGTACGAGAACGCGGAGAGCTGCGCATGGTTCCAGCTCAAGCGCCTCATGGAGACCGAGGACGTGGCGCTGCCCGACGATCCAGAGTTACTGGAGCAACTGGCCACGCGGACCTACAAGTACATGCCTTCCACGAACAAGATCAAGGTGGAGTCGAAGGCGGAGTACAAGGTGCGCACGAAGCAAGCGAGCCCGGACGAGAGCGACGCCATCGTGCAGCTCTTCTACAACCCGCTGGGAGAGAACTCGGGCGAGGTTCTTCACGGCGGCGGGCCTGGTTCCTCCTTCCGCCAGCAGCAAACGGAAGTGCTGGTGCCGGGGTCCTGGCGCGACCAAGAAGAGGGACCCAGCCAGCGCCCGGGGGCGAGTCCGATGGACATCTTCTACAGTTAGCCCGTGACCCAACCCTCGTACAACGCCTTCTCACCGTGGCTCTCGTGCCCCGACTGCATGGGCAAGATCACAATCACCCATGTGGTGCGCGAGGGAAGGCGGCGTGTGCAGAAACACGCCTGCACGAAATGCAGCTACAAGATGATAAGCGTCTCAGAGATCGTGGTGGAACGCCCCACGCGAGGTTACGGGTTCACCTCGATCTGGAAGAAGCTGCGCGACGAGGGCGAGTAGAGACAACCCAAGGCACTACAGCACCTTGGGTTGTCAGCGACGCAACTCTATCTGCCACGTTCCTGTCCGCTCTGCGAGCGGGCGACGCTTCTCCGGGACTACAGTAGTCCACGAAGAAGGCCCCCGCAAGTTTCCTCGCGAGGGCCGACCGGGCAAAAACCATGACCGGGGCCTGGACACCCCGATACTCCCTGCCCTTCCTACTTCTCCCTCTGCGCCAGAGCTTCGCGGACCATCACCTGGGCCATCTCGTGAGCCCGAGTGAGGGCCTCGGCCTCAACACGACAGTCGATGGCGGCACTGACGATGCGGTCGTGCGGCGAGGCCCCTTCGAGTTCCTTCAAGCGGGCGTCGAAGGCCATGAATGTCTTGTTGACCCCGAGCTTGAACTGGTTGATGAAGTCTGCGACTTCCTGGAGATGGGCCATCGTGACTGGCGACGCATCAGCCGAGGCATCCTCTGGGAGGGGGATGTCCTCTGGCACGGGGGCGTCCTTCGTCCGGATGTCGTCGGTGGGTACTGCGTGCATGTGATTCTCTGCGGGTTGTTCGTCCATCCCGCTACTTGGTTTTCAGGGGGAGAGGACTCGTTCAAGGGCCGTGCCGAGGAGTTCTGCGGCAAGAACCCGGCCCTCGATCGTTTCAGGAAGGAGGGTCGAATCGGCCCTCGTTTGGGTCATGTAGTAAATGTTCAGGAGACCCCCCGTTGCAAGAGGGGACAGATTCAGGACGAGAACTGACCCCTCGACGGTAAGGGCCTCCTGGACACCCCTGGTCACGGGGACGATGCGGGGGTCCTCCGTGGTGTCGAGGTCAGCGTAGGCCGCCACACGCGCCAGGATCGCGCCTGCTGGAGGATCGACGATGGACCGCTCCACCGTCTGCTGGGTGGCCGGAGGGGCGTAGAACCACGCGCAGGACGAGAGGAGGAGAAGGGGGAGAAGGGCGAGACGGATCATACTGTTGCCAAGACTGCAAGGGCCGTACGGAGGATGGCCAGGACGACGCGCTGGAACACGAGCGCGTTGGCCCGGGTGAGGTTCACTTTCGAGGACCATGCGAGCGCACGCAGGCCCCCTACGATCTCGTCGGCCATCTCCTTGTTCCCCGACGCCAGGGCGAAGGTCACGGAGAGCGAGACACGCTCCAAGAAGAGCTTGGCGTCGGCCTCGGTCCCTTCGAGGAGATCCTTGAAGGGGTCGAGGATGGCGATCAGTTCGCGTTGCAGTTTTTCAGGGTCGAGACTCATACGAGGAGTTCCAGTTCACCGTCGAGGAAGGAGCGACGAGAAAAGACCGAGCCAGAATTGCTGGTCTGACGAATCACTTGGAGGATCTGAGCAACAGTGGAGCTGGCACTCATGTTGTAACGACGAGCCAAGTACGTGAGGGATTGCTGTTTCTGCACCGGCGTCCCGTAACGGAAGACCAGCAAGAACCCGATCAGCCAGTTGTCGTTGTCGTGATCCCAGCCCAGGTCATCCTGGGGGTAACGCTCAATGGAGGATCCCGTAAAGCCGGGGACACTGCCTGTCTGGGGAATACCGAGGTATCCGACACGCCAGGTCCAGTGCAACTCGCCGGCATTGAGTTGGGCGATGGTGACGGGCGGGTTGGGTGCGGTGTCGTCTCGCGCATCACCGATACCGGCAGTCCCTGTCGTGATCGGAACCCACTTAGGGACCCCAATTTTGTTCTGCCCGATCGTGTCGCACACACGAGCCCCGAGGACGTGCATCCAGTGCGTACGCACAAGAGCACGCTGCAACCCAGCCTGCCTAGCAATATTGACGTGGCGGTAAGCCGCGTCCAGGGCGAGAGACCAGTAGACTTCATGGAAGTCCAGGGTGACCGTCCACACCTGAGCTTCAGTGTTGTTGGGGATGCCATTAGAAAGAGGTAGAGGCAACGCGCCTCTACGCCCGGGGACATCCGAATGTCCAAATTGCTGATTTGGTTCTGCGGGGGGACTGAAGTAGTCCGCATGGGAGGCTACACCAAGCTCCGTGGAGATGTGGGTCATCCAATCGGCTACCAGATCGGCCGGGTTGTGCTGCGGGGGTTGGCCGATCGTCAAGTCGCGGTAGCTGTCGTTACCCAGGGCCGCAGCCTGGAGCTGCCACCAGAGAGACCATGCCTGGATTCGAGTTGTGACCCAGCCTACGGATTGACGGCCCTCGTTTTGATTGGGGGTGCCGACGGTGAGGCTTTGCAGCGAGCGATCCAGGGCCGGACCGTAAGCGCGACGACGGCGCGCGATGGTGTTGCCGCTTCCCGGGACCATACCGAGAAGGTCTCTGAAACCCCATGCGTGGAAGTTTCGGTGGGATCGACCGAAACTCCAGTTAGTGACATCGCCCAGGAAACCTGTCTCCCAGGCGTTATGGTGACTGGCCGCGTAGGCCCCGTAGGTCATCGAGATCTCGTACCCGATGCCGGAGAGACCAAACAGCCAACCGTCGCGGCAATGGTGAAAGCGGGCAGAGTGGGCGATGTTGTGGGAGTACCCTTCGACACCGCTTGGGTCCTCGAAGTCCGTCCCGAGTTGCTCTCCAGATTGGAGGCTGTTCCAGGTGCGCGTAGAAGGGCCGTTGAGGGCCTGCTGGCCGCTACGACTGCCGTAGTTTGGGTCGGGTCCCCCCACTCGGGGACTCTGACACGCGAACTGGGTTGATGGAAGTCGATTCGAGATTCCTCCATCAACATCATCGTGGTGGAGGAGGGACACCTGGATGGGTGCAAGTACGTCCGGGCTAGGGTCGTACTCCGTTGTCAGGCAGTCAGCCGGGACCAACGGCCTGCCTGTGCCCCATGCGTAGAAGGCGTGGTTGACTCGCCGCGAAGACATCATCGACGCGAGACGTAACCACGGGATCATATGCCCCGTGGCGTACTGGAGGCCGTGACCGGCGATGAGTTCGCCTCCCTGCTGGTTGGGGTTCAGCGGACCCATGCAATGCCACACGCCAGCACGGGCTCCATTCATGCCGGTGTCCCCGCCACCGCTGGTGCCGGACTGGATTCTGGTCTTGAGGTTGTCTAGAAGAGAAGTTGCCGCATTCTGCTGACCGGCAAAGGTATTGACGGTAACGGGCCAATCGCGCGGATCCGAGTGACGGGTCTCGTTCACACCCCAGCCGTAGGCCGAGCGTGCGGAGAAGCCTCGACCCTCGAAGCCAAGAGAACACCCTGCGCCCTCCATCATCGAACGTGCACGTTCCAGGCCCGTGTTGCTGCCGTTGTAGACGATGAAGAGCCAACCGGGAGAAGTGCCGGGACTGGAGAGGTGTCGGGCGGTTCCCGTGAAGGGACTTACCAGGTGTCCATTCACAGGACCCGTGCCAACAGAGCCCTGACCCCCTACGAAGGTATCGGCGTGGAGTACCGTATAGGGTGAAGGGAGTCCTTTATTGAGGACGATGCTGCTGTAGACGATGAACCCTGGGTTCTTGTTCGTATTGCCCGAGTAAGTCTCATGCTGGATGCCCAACGCCGAATTGATGAACAATGCCTCGACCATGAATCCGTCCAGATCTACACGCCGGGTGATGAACACGATCATCGCCCCACAGTACTCATGGAGAGTGCCGGCGTCGAGGTCCCTACGGAAAGGACAGTAATACCGCGTCATGCGCAGGTAATCAGGTCCGCTGTTGCCCTTAACGTTCCCTACCCCAACCATAAACTCGGTGTGCTCTGCCGTGGCGATGGACGCCACGTAGCTGCCCCGAGCATTGTTCAAGGTGAACGAGAGCTGCGAGGCATTTGAGCCGGTGGGGTTGTACAGACCCGATAGATCTGACGTGCCCGCGAGGCCTTCCGTCGCAACGAAGGTCGTCCCCGGAGATCCCGGAGATCCCGGAGCTGTTGCTGGCCAGCGAATCGGGGCGATGGCGCGGAAGGTGCGCGGGGAGCCATCGGGCTTGCGCTCCAGCACGTCACGCTGGGCAGCCACCCCGCTGATGGACAGTTGGGTCGGGAGCCCGCCTCCACTGAACTGGACGAGGCTCTGGATACCGGAGCTGGACTCGTAGGGGAAGGTATCGAGCAGAGTGTCCCCCGTCGGGTTGGGCCCGGGGGGACAAGAGAGGATGATTCCGGGATTCATGGTTTTGTCCTAGGAGGGTGGGTCTCAGAAATTGTCTACGTGCTGCAACTCACCATAGAGGGTGCTGATGGATTCCGCCAGCATGATCCCAAGGTCGTACTGACCCTGTGCGGTGAGGTGGACCGCATCGGCTTGGCGGAGAAGGGTGCTGTAGTCCAAGAGACGAAAGGGGGGACGCCCGCGAATGTATTTATACTGGGCTCGCAGCACATCCATGTTCGTATAGGTAGCCGAGGGAATGTCCGTTGGAACTTCGAGCACCAGAGTCAGGGGCATCCGAAGGAGCCCCATCCGGGTCGCAAAGCCACGCGCCCAGGTGATCAGGTTCGCCGAGAACGACATAGCCCGCTCTACCGCTCCGATGCTGTCGGCTCCTCCGATGCTGAGGTAGATCGCCCCGAGGTACGGATGGAGATTATTGGCGTAGCACCAACGAACAGCGGGTTTTAGGTGCCCTTCGATCAAGCCTTCGAAGAGAGCCCCAGGGGTGATGGGGTTGAGTGCGCTGGTGACGCCCGCAGCGGGCAGGCCCACGTCAGCGCCGGATACAGCACACTTCACGAGCCCGTAGCGCCCCGGGCGAAAGCGCTTCGCCCGTGTGGCCCCTAGAGTTACCTCGGGGCCAATGTCCGTGATAGATGTGCCGAGGTTAGCTGTGATGGGAACAAAGGCTGTACCGATGTCGGTGTTGTCGAGTCGGCCAAGAGATGCGCCGGGGCTCCATTTGTTCCAGATCAACCCACCGTCTGCCGCGACGGGGATGCCGTCGAGCAGGGTGAGTCCAGTCTCGAACCCTGCGGCTTGAGAATCCCCAACCAATGCCTCGATCACGAAGGCGTCGGAGGGCAAGGCTCTCTCTTGACCGACAAGCGGTAGAGCGTTTAGGCGACGTTGGCCGTAAGGGGTTTGGCTAAAGGTAGACATTAGAGAATCAGAAACCTTGGGCCACAAGGAACCACGTAGTGTTGGGCGCGTCGTACTCGTAGGTGAGGGAGCCGCTCTTGACCGTCAGCGTATCTGTGGTGGCATCGGTTCCGGTCTTGGTGACGAGGGTAGTTCCACCCGTTGCCTGGATCGTCAGGGTGTTGGCTAGAACGGTCTTGTAGATCGTGATTCGCTTACCGTCCGTCAGCACGGGCAATGAAACCGTGAGGTTGCCCGCCGTGGTGTTCATGCGGAGCGTGTCGTCTTCCTCGCCCACGGTGAAGTTGGAGCTGAGGTTGTTCGGCGGGGTGGTGGGGTAGTCCCAGATGGGTGGGAGTCCGATTCCTTGCGAAGTGACCACCTGACGGTTGATGCCCGGATTTCCGGTCAGTTGGAGTTCGCTCGCAGCGGCGAACTTGAGGTTGATGTCCGTGCCGCCGAGCACTTCGAGCGTGGCAGCGGTCAAGTCCAACTTCAACTGCGCGCCGGTCGTAATGGCTGAGTTGGCCGCTTGGAGGGTCAGAGTTGTGGTTGCCCCGGCCATCCCTACGAGGAGTCCCGCCGCTGTGGTCGATCCCTGTAAGCGTAGACCACCGTCAGGGAAGAAGTTGACTGTCCGGATGGTTGTCACAGGGACGGTCCCATCTGGGCCGTTGAAAATGTTTATAGGCGCGGTCCAGGTTGGAGCAGTGTCCAGGCCTTGCGACGTGATTACGTGTCCCGCTGTACCTGCGCTCCCGTTGATACTCAGGTCATCGCCAGCGATGAACGACATGATGATGCCCGAGGCGTTGGCCACACCAACAGCCGATCCAGAGGCCGCGCGGAAGTAGGCCGAACCTCCAGCGATCGCCGGGGCGATCTGCACACCCATGTTCGAGTTGAGGAACGACAGGGCAAAGCCGCCGAGCGAGTGGGTGCGAAGGGCATCCAGTGTCAGGGTCGCGTTGGCAAAGTTGTTCGAGGGGGTTGCGTAGCCCCAGACACTTCCGGCGTTGTTCCAAACGAGCCCTTGGCCGTTCTGACCCGCTCCAGGAGCCGCGAGACCGAATATCTCCTCGGGCACGAGCACAACGGCAGGCCCGGGGTCTCCGTTGACCGAGGTGATCGTGCCAACACCACCACCGCCACCTCCGAGCGAGATCCCCCCGACCGTAACGAGGTCGCCAAGGAAGTAGGCGTTGAGGGTGGTGTCGTGCAGGAGTTCGAGTATATCCCAGGTCTTTGAGAGACGCTGGGCTGACGTGACGGAGGTACGTTGAAGTGCCATTGTAGTGAGTAGGGTGGATGGTGTGCGGGGTGAGGATCAGCTAGACTTCTTCGGCGTAGGCGGCGTAGGCGGGGGAGATTCCTTGGGTATGTTACCCTCTCTCTGGTCCTTCATACCTTGCGCGTGTGACGCCTTCTTAGTCAACTCCAGCAGTTCCGCTGTGTAGCCGTTGGTGGATTTCTGGACCCGGTCAACAGCGACCGCCAGTTCAAGGCGCTTCTCCATCGCTTCGATGTGATGGGCTACAACCGTTTCGCGGGTCTCCGTAACCTCAGCGCGAGCATCTGCCATTGTTGTACGCGTCTCGGTGATCTCGCCGCGAGCGTCTGCCACGTTCTGGCGGGTCTCAGAGATCTCGGTGCGAGCTTGCGCCAGGGAGACCCGGGTCCGCATCGTGAAGTAAGCGATAAAGACAGAGGCAATCGTCGAGCCGATCGAGGCCAGGAGTGTTGCGGTAGTTTGATCCATGAGAACTAATTAGGAAGAGTGACTGTGACCGATCGAGCAAGGTTCGCGGCAAAACCCCCGACCGACAGGGCTATGGCCTGCACGACTACAGTCATTACACCCCATTGGGAATCGACGGCATCCACTTTGGAGGCAATTCCAGCGGAACGGACATGTTTCTCCAAGAAGAGAGGAGACAGGGGCGATCCCTCAACGATCCCAGCCGCCGCCAGCATGACCATGCCGGTCAGTCGTGCGGCGTAGATCGCGTGGGTACCTGGATCTGCGACAAAGACGCGCGTGGAGGCGAAGTAGAGGCTTTGCTCGACGACCAGAGCGCCGTCGCCCAGGGCCAACAAGAGGTCCGGGTCGATCTTGGGTGCTGGGGGAGGGCTCTGATACACCACAGGCACGGCAGGAGGGAGTTCCGATCCCACAGGACCAGGCGGCAACTCCAGGGGAGGTTTTGCCCGAGATGTGCGAGGTTTTCGAGGAGCTGCCATATCAACGCCTGTTCTTGAAGCCTACGCCCATGTAATCGATCACGAGAAGGTTATCGGCCAGCGTATCGGAGGATGTGGCAATAAGGCCCGCGCCGAAAACCCGTGACGTCCCCGTTGGGATATCGGTGGTGATGTCTACGTTGAGGTGCTCGGTTAGTCCGTCCATTGATAGGATGCGGAAGTTGATGCTGCTGGTCGAGGTCCAATAGACCTCGAAAATGTAGTAGGTATCGGCGGCAAGGGTGTAGGTTGTTCCGGCCGCAGTTTCGATGTTGTTGCTGCGTGATTTTGGTGTGCAGACCATAGACCCCGGGACGAGTTCAAAGAACGTGCCATCTACGGGCGCAGTGATGAGCGTTGCGTCATAGAATCCGAAACGGACCGTCTTGAGCGCCATGTCATCGGCGATGGCCAGGATAGCGCGGAAATAAAGATCCGCCTGTCCTACGAGTCTGTCAGTGCTGGTATTCCACCTGCCGCCGGAGTTGCTCGTGGTGCTTGACCTAATCAGACATAGGCCATGTGTACCGACCTGTATTAAACCAACTGGCGGTACAACGGTAAGAGTCCCGGAGAGAATGACCCCACCAAAGAACGGATCGTTAACTTGAGTGTTCGTATCTTCAAAGTCCGTCCACCGATACCGATTCGGGGGGCAGAGGTGCTGCGAGACACTCGCTTGGGAGATCCGAGCGTTGGCGAAGGTCCCCGAAGTCGTTTGCGACGCGGCTATGGCCAACGCAGCCTGGTGCTGAGTGACGTTGGAGGCTGCGATGCGAGCGTCCGCGAATGTGCCGGTATCGATATCACTCGTATCATGTAGGTGGATGTCTGGGGGAAATTTCGAGGGGACTCCAACTAGAAGACCCCAAGAAGCTTCGATCGACCCCTGCCACTGGGTCACACTCGCTTGGGAGATCCGAGCGTCGGCGAAGGTCCCCGAAGTTATTTGCGACGCGGCTATGGCCAACGCAGCCTGGTGCTGAGTGACGTTGGAGGCTGCGATGCGCGCGTCCGCGAATGTGCCGCTAGTGATATCGGCGGCTACGTGGGTGTGGGGCGCTGCGGTCGTAGTGTAGTACGCCAGCGAGGTCCAGGCCGTGGCCCCGGTGCCGTACTTGATGTTGCCCGTGTCTGTCTCATACCCCGGCTCGCCGAGGGCGAGCGTGGGGTTGGTCGAGGTCCACGTTGCCGCGGACCCCGCGCGCAATTTGATTTCGACCGCCATCGACTACGGGGTCCCTCCATCGACGGTTCCAGTGAGTTGCGATCCCGCGATAGAGAGCGAAGATTGAACCATAGTCGCGGCCGTGGCCATCGAAAGCGCGCTCGCGGCTCCGAGGGTTCCCGCTTCGCGGCCCAAGAAGTGGGGACCGCTGACGTACTGTATCGAGCTGACGGGCACCGTATCGACCGCGAAGCGTGCGGTCAGAAGCGTGCCCGAGAGCTGCGACGTTGCGATGGAGAGGGCTGCTTGGTGCTGCGTGACGTTGGTGGTGGCGATCCGTGCGTCCGCCAGCGTGCCCGAGGCGATGTCCCCCGCAGCGAGAACCACAGCTCCGAGCTTACCCGCGACGCTGACGACCTTGTCGGTCGTGTCGATCTTGTGCCAACCGGCACCGTCCGTGGTGCTGGGGCTCGCCCCGACGGCGAGCAGGATGTCGTTCGTATCGACGGTGATCTGGTTCGTAGTGCCCAGCAACGTACCGTTGGCGTGGGCAGCGGTGACGATGTACCGGTATCCGCTCGATGCCCCTGCGGGGAAGTTGGCGGAAGCCGCTCCAGCGTAATCCAGGGTTGTGATCGGCCCTGCCCCACCCGAGAGCACATCCACAGCCGCGTCGATTTCGTCCAGAGCTGCCTGGACGTTCACCGCAGTTAGACCACTGGTGGCGTTGCTGTAACTACTCTCGCTCGCGGCCAAAGCCAGGATCGTCTTCACCTCGGCTGCCGTGAGGTCGCTGGGGAGACCCGTGCCCGCCGCAGCGGCTCTACCCTTGATGCGCCCCTGGATCATGTCAGCCAACTTGATGTTGGTGATTGAGGCATCGGTGACCTGCGCCGTTGCCAGGGTGCCCGTGATCTGGGTCGCGGCAATGGCCAGGAGAGCCTGGTGCTGCGTCACGTTCGTTGAAGGGATACGCGCGTCAGCAAACGATCCCGACGTTACATCCCCGGCCGCGTGCGTGTGCGACTCAACCGCAGATGTGTAGTAGGCCCTGGTGGCCCAGTTCTGTGAGCCATCCCCGATCTTGATCTTGTAGGTATCGCTCTCGAACCCGATCTCCCCAGACGCGAGAATCGTGTTCGCCGTTGTCCAGGCGGCGGCAGTGCCCGTGCGGACTCTGATTGTTACAGCCATTGGAAGAATTACGGAAAGCCACCATCGAGCACACCGGACAACATGTCGTCGGCGCTGTGGGTGTGAGAGGCGCTTGCAAAGTCCAGGGGGGTCATGCCCTGGAAGAAGTCGGCATCTAGGCCCGAAGCCAGACCGTCTACGGTCTTGAGCGTAGTCAGGAGTTCCGGCGCAGAGATGGCGTCGATGTTGCCTCCAAGGGCCACGCCGCCGACGGTCAGACTATCCCCGAGGTAATACGTCTGGAGATCCGTGTCGTAGACGAGGTCGAACAGACTCCAGACCGTAGAGGCCCTTACTGCGGTCTGGATAGGTATTCGCTGGTGTGCCATGGAATCACATCACGGTGCCCAAATAGGAAGGCCGTTGCTCAACGTGAGTCGGTGACCGTTTGTCCCTGGAACAAGTAGCACCCAGGCCGTGCCGTTGAAGTACATGATCGACCCGGTTGTGGGCGTGCCTGCCCCGAAGTCCGTAATGAGGCAATTGGTGAAGTCAAATCGCGCGAGCCCTCCGTTCCACACGAGGCCTTGCCCGGGTCCGGGGATGCCTAGCTGGATGTCGCTGGACCCCAGGATGGTCTGCTTTCCGACAGTGAAGGTGCCGCCGCTGAAGACGATTACCTCGTTCTCCGCATGGGGGGACTGGGCTGAAACCTCAGATAGGTTTGACACGCTCTGCGTCAGAGTGAAAAACTCCAGAGCCGTCGCCGCTGGATTGACTCGGACGAACTTGCTCCCCTGTCCGCTGTAGTCCGCGAGCAGCGGGGTATCGGTGAGGGCCAGGAAAGTCGTGACACCTCCTCCGCCCGCGGGGGTTTGCGGGATGAAGTTGGCGCCGTCGTACGCCAGGACGTTCCCTACTTGCGCGCCGCTTAACCCTGAGAGCTTCCCGAAAGCATCTGCCGGAATGGCCTTGAAGGCATTAGCGTTACTGGAGTAGTTGGCCTTGCGTAGTATCCCGTTTGTCTGGAAGTAAGCGAGGTTGTTCAGCGAGGCCGTACCTGAGTCGTCGGGGCGAGCGCTGCCGTAGTCGGTCAGTGTCAAATACCCGAGACCAGGTGCCCCTGTGTGCTGTAGTACTAGTAGTGCCGCAGGGATGCCGGAATTGAACCGTTCGACGACGAATGTGTTTATTCCGGTGTCCCGAAGTCGCCAGTTGTTCGTGAAGCGAAGAGATCCCGCCGACATCAGAGCAAACCCGGCCAGGTTCAGGTCTTGGGTTGCCGTGTGGTTGCCGAGGTTGTCCCCGCCTGCCGTGGCGGCGGTGTAGTTGACGAACTTCTGAGCTATAGCGTTCCAGCGTATAGATTGACCGTCGAGGAGGCCAGTCAGCAGGATATCGGAGAGTTTCGCGAAGGCTCCAGCGGAAGAAGAGGGCGCCCAGGCTGCACCATTCCATTTAAGCACCTGGTCAAGGGATGCGCCGTCTCCTACAGACACCCCGAGAATATCTCCGAGCGAGAGAGAGACAACTCCCGTCTGACCGTTGACGGTGGCCACGGCACCAGAGCCGACGGCGCCGTTGATGGTATAACCTCCGAGTTGGTCTCCAACCCCGAGTCGGATCTGGCCAGTCGGGTCGCCGTTACCATCTAGGAGGATGCCGATGTCCCCGATATCCAGGATGGTCTGGTCGAGTACAAGTTGCGTACCCTTTACGATTTGGTTTACCATGTTAGAGAGCGATCCAGAGGATTCCGTCGGAGGTGTAGAGGCCGCGCGGGGATTGGACCATGATGATGCAGTCCTCGTAAAGTCCTGCGGGGAATGTGGAATCGAGCGTGGCTACGTCCGCTACGAAGGCGATCGGGAAAGGAGCCGCCGTCAGCGTTGCGTGGATGTCGGTGATCGAGGCATCCCAGCCAGCAACGCCGGAAGAGATCGAGGGGATGATGGGTCTGGACATGGGATGTAGTGCGCTCTGAGGCGTAGTCTAAGGTTAACAGAGGAGGGGAGTAGTAGAGTTATGCCACGTTTGGCAGCACGATCTGGGTACGTTCCCCGGTCTCCCCTGTGGCGTAAATAGGAATGACGGCAGCAGCGAGGTCCGCGTCCGAGGCGAGCCCTGCGGTCACGAGAGCTGCTGAGAGTGTCGCGGAAGGGATCTCCCAGCGCGCGGTGGTGAGGTCCACAGAACCGAGCACCAGGACCGTACCGGCAGCGTTGAAGATGGCGGCGCGGAAGACGCCCGGCCAGGAGTCGCCCGGCGAACCGGAACCCGTGACCTCGCCGTAGCCCTGCATTCCTGAACCGCTTCGCTGGATGGAGCCCTGGGGCAACTTGTAGTCCCAGCGGAGCACGAGGTCTTCTCCCACAACCCAGCCATTAGAGAAGGATTGTGTGGTAAGTCCCGTGACCGACATGGGCTTGATCCCGATGCCGAAGACTTCCTGGATCGTGGCAGATACCACACCCGGAGCGATGCCGTTCGGTACGAGCTTCCAGTGCGTGTCGAGCCCTCGTCCGGCTGCGAGAATCTTCGTCTTCGGTAGGTTATCACTGCCTCCGATCACCACGAAGGCGTCCGCGTCGAAGAGGTGATCCTGGAGTGTCGTACCGAGACGTGCACGAAGGACCCCGATCGCCTGCCAGAGGTTACCTCCGTACGGCAGGAATTCTCGGACGTACATGATCTCGTCGTCGATGACGAGCATCTGACGACCCGACGCCCACTCAGACTCGGACAAGCTCAGTACCCCGTCGGCGAAGGACGGGTTGCTCGACATGATGACGGGACCCTCCTCGATCTGATACTGACTGATTGCGTAGTTCGTCGGACTGACCGGAAGGATCAGGTCTTCGAGGAAATCGAGTACCAACGTCCCACCACAGACGTAAGGGACCTGCGCCTCGACGGTGTAGTTGACTCCATCCGCGCTGGTGTAGAGCGCCGCCTTGGCCGTGGGGAACGTGGCCGGAGTACGAAGAGGGATGAATTGAATCTCGCGTCCGAGGAAAGCGGGCAACTCCCAGAGGCGCTGAATCGCGTCTTCCTGGACGATCGAGGCTGTGCTCTCCTGGGGACTTGATGTAGCGCCGACTACGAACGAGGAAGAAGAGATGTTGTCTTCGGCGTACGGGTCGGTGGTGACGATGACCTTGACGACAGAGTTCTTGGTGGACGGCTGAACGGTCATCACCCGCACGGGTACGTCGATGCCGAGAAGCTCTCCGAAGTCCAGGAGATCCCCCGGGCGAAGCACAGCCGCATCGCGGTTCAGGAGAACGGAGTAGGCCGTGGGCTTGGAGAACTCCCACAGAGATTTCTTTTCGCCGATCTGTACGGCCGCCTCGGGGTCGCGGACGGTATAGAGCGTGACCTTTTGCGCATCCTCGCGCAGCTCCAAGGACGCACGCCCGTCTTCCGAGATGACTATGGCATCCTGCCTGTACCGTAGATCGCAGTTCGGATAGAGGTAAACCAGCTTGGTGCGAAGCTCCTCGCCGAAGCGGCGGCGGCGGGATGGGAGTTCCTCGGTGAGGATCTCGCGCTCGACGATTCCGTCTGCTACGATTTTGCGTCGTACAGGCACGAAGGTCCACTTACCTGTGGTCGAGTCCCATGCAAGGTTGACTTGGAGTTCTTCGAGAAGCGCCTGGATCGCCGCGTCCAGGGTCGTCGAGTCCGGGACCGTGATGTGACTACGGATGCCTTCTTGGGGGGCGTCCAGGAGAAGCCCGAGGGCCTGGAGGGACTCGATGTTGTAGCACGCGGCTTCCAGCCCGAGGCCGTGGGGTTCGGTCTCGAACATGAGCTGGTAGAGCAGGTGCGCGCCGTTGGCTCCCTGGTATCCGTTTTCGTTGACGGACAAGGGGCACACTTGACCCGTGAAGTTGCCGATCCCGAACAGTTGCTCGAAGGTGTTGATCGTGGTGATTCCGACGATGGGTGGCAGGTTGGAATATTGCCACTTGGGGACTGTGCCTGCCTGTCCCTCGCCGTGAACAAGGACGAAGTTCCCTGTGGGCGAGGCATCTTCAAGTTCGTATTGGATGTAGCACGGATCAGTCGCCACCGTAATGCCACCAGAGCCCACACGGAAAAGTATCGTGATCCTGTACCATCTCTGCATTCCGGTTGTCGGGCCAAGGTCGGTGACCTCGACGGAAGCGCCTCCGAAGGGGACGATGTTAAATATCGCGCTACTGTATAGACGGAACCGTACGCCGTGCTGGCGTCCTACTGCCGGGGTCGGAGAGATCGAGTTCTCGCTCACAAACGAGACAACCATGTGGGTTGCAGTCCCGAAACTGTTCAGGTTAGAGCGAACGTAGAACGTGTGGCGGTTGACGCCTCCGTTGAATTGCTGGTTGGTACCGGCCGAGCCTGCGTCCGGGTCGGGGTTCGACGCAAGGGGGGTGGCTCGGACGCACGAACCGGCAGCCAGACTAGCAGGAATGAAGGAGAATGATGCTGCCTGAGGATTGCCTCCGTTGGCCGTGAAAGGCTGCACGATCACCCCGGGAGGTCCGCCGCTCGTAGTGCTGGTATCTGACAGAGTTAAAATGTCACGATGGATCCACCCGTTCGTGGCCGTGGGTAGCGATGGGTTGTTTCGAGTAACTCGGTTGACCGTGAAGGTCCCCAGCGGCTCGATCTCCTCCAGGGCGTTGTAGCTACGAGCGCTGATCTGGTAGTTACCATCGACTCCCGAACCATTATTCTGGATCTTGAGGTAACCGTTGACCGGGAAGGACGCGGTTTGGTTACCCATGATCTTGAGAGAGCCCGGAGGACCGTCGTCGGTGAGCAGTAGGTTCTGACACGTTGCTCCCGTGGGGACTCCAAGCGAGTTCTGGAGCCAAGGGTTGCCTGCTGCGGCGAGGCTCCCGAGGCTCGACCCAAGCGAGAGCACGAGAGCGTCGTAGTCCACCCCGACGAGCTGCCCTGCTTGGTAGGGACGAACCTCGTACTCGTACTCCAGAGCGGGCCAGGTGCCTGCGCCCCCAAGGCGCTTCTCTTCCCAAACGATGTGGAAGATAAATTTATGGTTCGAGGTATATCCCAGTCGCGTGGGGTTCGACAGGAAGGGGCTGATAGGTTGATCGGCCTGGCCCCAAAAAATGTAGGCCCTACCGCGACTCCGCCCTTCCTCGGTGTTGTAGAGCGGGATCTGCGAGCCGGATGGCAAAGAGATCGGATCGAAACCGTTGGTTGTAGGTTTGTTGAGGATCGGCTCGCCGTTCTCGTAGATCTCTCGAAGATTGTATGCAGGACCCACAGCAACGATGTGCCAGCCGGAGGCGAAGTAGACATCGTTCTGGCTCCCTCCGTTACTCCCGACACCCTTACCCCCAGCCCCGCCTGAGAAGGGTTCTAGCCGTTGGACGCGATCTCCCTCGAAGGCATGGATGGGTCCGCCGCGTGTGCGTCCGAGTACGACAAGTACACGCACCCCTCGGTCCGTCAGCGTTGCGGGCTTCGAGTCGTCTGTGGTCTGGACCTTCTTCTTGCCGTAGCGAGAAGCCAGGCCGACGAGGAGGATACCTCCAACGATGTGCAGTCCGGGAGGGATGGCAGCGCCCATAGATCAGGTTGTACTCGTAAGATTGCGTAGAAGTCCAGGCCGTGAAGCGTGAGGCCGGTGGGCTGCACTCCGGCTCCCTGTGTGACGTGCCAGAGGTGACCGTCCGGCCCCGCGAGCATAGCATGTCCAGGACCGCCTCCCTTGGGTCCCGACACCACCACGTCTCCGGGCCGGATCGACATGCCTTCGATGTGGCGGCACTGGTGCTCGCGCATGGCCCAGCGTAGCGCCGCGCGCGCTGTGGGGGCATGGTGCATGGCAGCGTCCGCGACGATCCGGGGCAACTTGATCCACGGACGTTCGCGCATGTCGTCGGCCACGGCCGAGACGAAGCGCCAACAGTCCACACCCCCGCGCGGGCGTTGTGCGCCCTCGTGGTAGCGGGTGCCCACCCAGGTCTGGATCGCCTCTCTGAGCCGGACCTCTAGCACTGGAGCGAGGCGCTCCCCTGTCCAGCAGAGTCTCATCACGGCAGCTCGTAAAGGATGTTGCGACGAGGAATCCGGAGGCCGATGCCTCCAAAATTCCCCTCGTTGTTGTAGCGGCGACAGTCCGAGAGCGTCTTCCGGCAGCCCGGGCGAAGGGTCACGGTCAGTGGCGGGGAGTTGGTGATCAAATCTAGCCATTCTTGGGGAGGATACTCCGAGAGAAGGAAGATACTTCCGGACTCCCAGGCACGGATATTGATCCGCACGTCCCCTCGGGAGATCGAGCCTGTCTGCCAGTAGAAGTTGACTTGTCCGGTGATCGCGGTGTCTGTGATGGTTACGCGCGTGCGGTTGATCGCATCCGCCGTCGTGACAATCTTCAACGCCTCGACATCGACGCCGCAGTTCTTGAAGTCCCCAAAGCGCTTCCAGCACAGGTCGCTGACGATCGGTCCAAGCTCTCGGTCAATGCGGCCACCGCAGCGAGTGACACGAAGCTCGACGATGCCAGGCTTGCCCTCGGGGTTGATCTCACCAGACTCCAGTTCTCCGATCCAGTGGGTCAGAATCGCCGTCGCTACCAGCGTCTCTGGGTCGAAGGCAACTTCGCGCATCCGGACAACGGTCCTCGGGGCGGCACGTCCGCTGAGGAGATCGCGCCAATGTTGGTACTTATCGGCCATGCGTATGACCGCGACCTGATCGGTTACGATGGCTCCTGAGTATTCGGGTAATTCGAACTCCAGAGTTGGCTCTGAGTCATAGGTGAATGTATCCAGATTCCCGCCGCCCGCTGCGTTGGTGAGACGGAAGACGTAGGGTTGGCTTGCCTCCAGGATCGTCTGGACTTCGAGGTAGGCGAACCTGTGTGCCTCGGTGAGGGTGATGGCCATTAGATCGAGAGTGTCGACTCGGGGTTCAGTTGACGGAGATTGAACTCAGATTTAACTAGATCGCAGGTAACCCACTCTTCCTCCAGCGTGTTTTCCTCGAAGCGGCCTCGGTAGGCGACGAGCACTTTGATGTAAGTCCCTGCGGGAATGATCTGGACTGTCTCCAGGATCAGCGTCCCCGAGGGGTCGTCGTAGACAAAACTATCGACCTGGGCGATCTCGAATGTACCGTTGGCTCGAAGGAACGCTACGGCATCGACCATTGCGTTGAGGTGAGATTCGTATCCACGTTGAGGTAACCCCGAGAAGAAATCAGTAGGGGCTGCTACCTCGATGGTGTCGAAGATGGACAAGGAAGTGACGACCCACATCGCGCGGAGGTCTCCTCGGCGCGAGTCGAACAGCTCCATGACATCCCACCAACGCGGTCGAGTGGTGAGGCAGGAAACCTCCAGCATGAACCTTGGGTTGAGTCCGTAGAGGACCACTACATCGCCCTCGCCCATCTCTGATATCTCGTTCCTCCGCTGGAGGTTGATCTTAAGTTTCTGTGCCCAGTTGTGGTCGGGCATCCAGACCGGATCTCCGAGAAAGTAGTCGTAGATCGCACTTACGTCCCCGGAGTTCAGGGGGAGTTGCTGATTAGCTCCAGCGTATTCCGTTGCCTCGATCTGTGTTTGAAACTTCCCGCAAGTGGGGTACTCTCCCTCGATCTCCCCGAGGGGCAAGGCATCGAACGCCGGAGCTAGGAGGATCGCTCGGGGGAAGGTGATTCCGGATGCAGGCAAGTCGAGGGTGACATCCAGGTAGGTCGGCTGCACATCGACGATTACCAGGATGATTCCAGGCAATCGTCGGTTGCTGAGGGTGATGGTGTTGGCCGTCGCTCCGCTCGTCGGGTAGATCCACACACGCGCTCCAGCGGCGAAGCGACGGAAGGTTGTTTCAACAGGGAATCGTGTGACGTTGCCTCCGAGGTAATTCGGAGCGGCTGTACCGGAGGACTCGTCGGCGGCGATGACGAAAGGCCAGGAGTAGTCGAGGACGGATGTGAGTTCCGCGCGCTGGAGGAGCGGGATGATGAGTTGCGGCGAGGAGCCACTCAGCATGTTCCAGAGCCAACCGGTTTCCTCGTCGTTCGTGCCGTGGTGCATGGAGGTTGCCGCGAGGCGTGGACGTGCCTGACGGCTCACTCGCTGCTCCTGGTCGAGGATGAGGCTGCCCCGGCGTTCGGTCCTCCAACTGCGGGCGACCTTGGGAGGGGACGACCAGTCCGGGCGCACCATCGCGGGCGGGCGATTGTTCGGCAGGGATCGAGGCACGATCGCCGTTGAGAGCGTGACGTCGGCAATAGGGGCGATGCGAACGGGCATGGCTACGCGCGGGGGGCGTTCACGGCTCGGAGCAGGCTCGCACGCCCCTGGAGGGACTCGTCGAACCCACGGCCAGCCAGGAGGGTACGGACGGACTCTCGATCCGCCACCATGACCGGCAGGATCTTTG
>Ga0163152_10002419_pt1 | contig 26685 bp, 23 predicted proteins | sample OliLakLV19MP8IB2_FD_148635 | JGI IMG/M metagenome (GOLD analysis project Ga0163152, IMG submission 148635) | Freshwater microbial mat bacterial communities from Lake Vanda, McMurdo Dry Valleys, Antarctica - Oligotrophic Lake LV.19.MP8.IB-2 | ecosystem: Environmental > Aquatic > Freshwater >...
AGGTATTGATAATTGCCTGAGCCGACTTCAAGAAAATATGCCGCTCACTTCTGAAGGGGAAGAATACGTTGAGGGGAGGAGGAGAAGAACATGCTGGCATCACTTCAGAAGCGCATGCAGACGTGGGCACTGGTGTGTTCATTCGTGTCGGTGTCTGCCGTCGCTGACGCTGAGATAGTGCGGTACGATATCGATCCGGAGCATACGACCCTCGGGTTCAGCGCGGTGCACATGCTCGTGTCGAACGTCCGGGGTCAGTTCGGGGTCAGTTCCGGATTTATCGAGATGGATCCTGAAGCAAGGATTGTGAACAAGGCGGAGGCCACGATCAAGGCCTGGTCGCTCAACACCAATCACCACCAACGAGACGCTCACCTGCGCAGCCTGGACTTTTAAACCTGGAAGCCTGGCGCGAGAAGGGAGGATGATCATGGCGCGGAGAGTGAAAGACAAAGGCAGAATATCACGCCGTCCACTGAGCCGAACGGAAGAGTGTGGCGGCACTGTGCAGACAAAAATTTGGTGACTTTACTGCCGCAAGATCGTAACATCGCACTGAAGGTGAAACTAGGGTTCCGGCTGCCTTACTGGGAGTGTCTGGTCCAAGAGTTTCCGGTCTCGCATGACGAGGCTCCACGGAGGGATAAAAGCCCGGGAGATCATGTACTGGAGGTACATGGCCTTCTTGGATTTTAACCCGCTCGGCAAGGAGGCTTCGTTATGCATATCCATTCTATAGTTCTTTCCGTACCGGATCAGTCCGACCTGCTGCCAAGTCAGAGAGGTCTGTCATGGTAATAAAAGAAAGTCCGGATACGGTTCTTCCTGCTACCGCTACGAGTACTCCCGAGACACTCAACCGCAGCCTGACTCTCTGGAATAGCCTGACGATCGGCTTCGCAACCGTGTCACCGGTTGCGGGGCTCTACGCCATCATCGGTGTGCAGACAGTGGTGACGGGGGGCGGTTGGTTTGGCGCGTTGGCGCTCTGTCTCGTGATGCAGATGTTGGTGGCTACAGTCTACGCTGAGCTATCCTCGCAGATTCCGATTGCAGGGGGGGCGTACAAGTGGGCGCGGCAGCTCGGGGGTGCCACCACCGGAAAGTATGCCGGTGTCATCTACGTCAGCTCCACGATCGCGATGCTCACTACAACTGCATACACCGGGGGTGTCTGGCTTGCGCTTTTTTTTGGATTTGAGAATGGAGGAGGGTTCACCTTAGTGATATGGGGCGTCGTATTTTTATTGCTCTGTGCGCTTCTCAACCTGGCTCACGTGAATGTATTTAAGCTGGTTATTACCCTGGGTGTGTATGCGGAAATCGTCGGTTCGTTCGGTGTGGCGCTGCTGCTGTTTTTCTTTTTCAGACAGCATGCATTTTCCGAATTATTTGAGCATCTGGGGACAGGGACCGCACCCAGCCAGACGGCTGCATTTCTGGCGGCGCTCGCCGTTGCGGGTTGGGCATTCATCGGTTTCGATGCGTGCTCCACCATTGCGGAAGAAACCCACAACCCCAAGCGGATGGTCCCACGCGCGATCTTTTTGTCCCTCTGCATGGTGGGAGGGGTGGTGCTCTTCAACTCCGCCGCCCTGACCTTGAGCTTCAATCGAGACACACTGGTGAATACCAGTGCCACGTCCGATCCCGTCACACCTGTGATAACCAGCAGCTTTGGAGCATGGGCTGAAACACCGTTTCTGGCGATCGTCATGATTGCGTTTTTGGCTTGCGGAGCCTCCATGGTGCAATACACGTCGCGTATCGTGTACTCCATGGCCCGCGAAGGCAATATGCCTATGATGTTCAGCCGGGTGACGGCCTCCAAGATTCCACGCAATGCGGTGATCTGCGTGGTGTTACTGGCGGGGCTCGGGCTGCTGTTCGGGCTGAACGATGGGGCAGTGGCCACGGTGATCGCGTTCGGCACAGGCGGGTTGTACGCCATGTTCGCCATGACCACCGGGGTCGGTCTCTATACCCGCCTCACGGGCCGTTGGAACCCAGCGCTGGGTGAGCTGAAGCTGGGTGTCTGGGGGTTAGCGATCAATGTGGCGGCCTTCCTCTGGTCGCTGTTTGAATTCGTCAACATCTCCTGGCCGCGCGCCTATGCCGTGTCGCCCGGCGCCCCCTGGTGGCAGCTCTGGGCTGTCCCGCTGGTCTTGGGCAGTATTCTAGGCGTCACGACGCTGTATGTGCTGATAAGTCATGTTCGTAGGGGTTCCTCGATTGAATCATTCGATGTGGAGAAAAGCGTGGAATAGAAAAATGTAATGAGGCGTCTCGCATTGTGCTGCGAGACGCCTCATCTGACCCACGCGCACTTCTTACGGCTTCTTTTTTCGGTTCGGCAGATGGCCTGAGCGCACCTGGCAGGCCAAGACGTCCATGATCACGCGAGTGGAGATCAGGGCGGTAATCTCTGCTGCGTCGTAGGGAGGAGAACACTCCACAATCTCCATTCCGGCGATAGGCTTGCTGTCCGCGATGACCTGAAGAAACTTCAACACTTCGCGTGGCAAAAACCCGCCTGGTTCAGGCCAGCCGGTGCCTGGCACGAAGGCGGCGTCCAGACAATCCACGTCGAAGCTCAACCAGACCGCATCGACACCGTCCCAGGCCACCTCGAGCGCTCGTTTTGCAGCATTTTCAATCCCCATCTCCACGCAATCGGTAACGGTCATGATGGTGGTCTGGCGTTCACGTCCTGCCTTCACACCGGGCCGCGGCGCCTGCCAACCGCCGATTCCAATCTGAACGAGATTTTTTGCCGGTACATTGGGCATGTTGGTCGCGTGAAACCAGGGTGTGGTGTGCATGCGTTCGTCGAGATCGGTCTCTTGAGTATCCACATGCCGATCGAAGTGAATGATGCCGAGCTTGCCCCCGTTCAGATTCTCGGCGATTCCCCGCACGGTCGCAAAACCAAGGGAGTGGTCTCCGCCAAGCACGACAGGAAAGGCTCCACTGGCGTAGACGTGCGAGACCCCCTTGCTGACCTGATCGAACGTCTTTTCGATGTTACCAGGAATGGTAAATACGTCGCCCACATCACAGATGGAAATAGACTCCCGCAGATCCACGCCGAGCTCGAAGCTATAGGAGCCATACAACGCTGAAATTTTGCGAATGCCCTGAGGGCCGAACCGTGTACCGGCCCGATAGGTTGTGCCGCCATCGAACGGCGCTCCGAGAATGGCCACGTCGTACTGGCCGCACTTCCGTACGTCTTCAATGTAGGGAGCTTTAGCAAACGTGTTAATTCCGGCGAAGTGGGGGAGTTCTCCCCGACTGAACGTGGGAATCCGGCGATCCTTAATGGAAGCGGCTCCAGGCAAGCCTAGTTCAAGGCCCCGGGCTATTTCTTCTTCATGCTTCGTGGTCGGCAGCAGCGCTTCTGCTTCGACAGCGTATTTTGCCTCCGGACCATAGTTGTCATGCAGGGGAACCTCGCCTCTGTATTTCCGCTCTTTAGCCAACGCATCACCTCCTTATATCCACTCTGAGTAGGATACTGCCAAGTCCGAGTTGAGCTAGATTTTAGGAGTGCGGGGAAAGGGAAGTCAAACAAGGGAGAGGGGAGGGCGGCCTGTCGATCTCCTGTACTCGCGCAACGCGCGGTCGCAGATTCCCCTCGTTGGACGCGCGCAGTGGGAGATCAAGCAGGTCGCCCTCCCTGAAGAGAAGGCAAGCAAGTTTAGATGGACGGGATGGGCAGCCTAGTTGTCCTCCTTCTCGCAGAACGCGCACGATCAGAATGTGCCGTTCGATGCGCGCAGGAAAGAAGCCCGCACGAAAGGGCGGGGCATTCAACTGCACGTTTTCGTAATCATGCTGCTTTGTTGGTTGGAACAGCTTCGCGGGTTTCTGCTTGCTTCTGAAGCTGTTCGAGTTTACGGATGCGCTGATCTCGTTCGGCGAGTTGGAGCATGACTTCATCAAGCGCGATTCGATGCTTCTCATCTCGTTGTGTTAGTTGTATGTCTAGCCACTCGATCCATCCCCCTGCCTCTTCCGATTCCTGCAATCGCGCGTGAAGTCGATCGGTATCGATGCCGAGACGATTTGAGCTCGTACCCGGTTCTTGCGATGTGAGGTTCTCTTGATTGAAATGGCTGACGGGTTGCGATGCCAGTAATTCACTTTCTCCTGGCGGCAATTTCGAAGTGGTTTCTCCTCTCAGCTGCTGCCTGGCCTTCTCCAACATCTGTTCTTTGAGATGCATCATAGCGGTGACGTCTGCGAGTTGTTGCGCGCTTTTGTCGGCGGAGACGTGTCTCAGGAGCCATCCGACTACGCCGCCGATGCCGGCTGCAATGATGAGACATCCCAGCATTTGATTGAAGAACAGCGTCATAACTCGGGCTGCCCTTTCACACGTAGTTCGATGCGCCGGTTGCGCTGGAGGCTGGCACGTTTCTCCGACACCGACAACGGTTGTGAGGCCCCGTAGCCGACGGCGGTGAACTGCTTGGGTAGACCCTGCTTGGCAAAGTAGCGCCGCACGGCATCGGCACGGCGCTGGCTGAGTTGACGATTGTATTCAGGCTCGCCGTACTTATCTGTATGGCCGCCGATCTCAATGGCTGTGTATGGGAATTGCTGCATTTCGGCAATCAGTCGGTCTAATGTAGGTAAACTAGTGGGAGTGATCGTCGAGCTCTTCGATTCGAACTCGATGGACCCACGCACGAGGATCTCATTTAACTTCTTCTGTAGCGAGGCAGGGGAAGCTTCTGCCATTGATGGGGCTACCGGTGGGGTTGGAGTTTTTGGGGCCAGAGCCACCACTGGAGGAGCCGTCGGGCGCGTTGAGGGTACGAAGGCTGGAGCCTTCGGCGCTAGGGCCACCACCAGAGAGGAATTTTTCTTGAATGACGGAGAGGGTGAGTGAACCTTTGGGGAGACTTTTCCAGATGGCGAACTCATCAGAATACGATCTTCTAACTCTAACCCTGTCTGAATCAAAGGGGCAATCGTTTGCAGCACTGCAGACTTGGCATGATCACCGTCAACCTGGCCACTCACAACAATCGTGCGACCGTCGATGATAATCGAGCCTCGTTCTGTCATCTGCCCAAAGATGGGGAGGGCCCAGGAGACGTTGTCGGCCCAGGCGACAGATCCTACTCTCGGATCCACCACCAATTCATCGACGACGGTGCCTGGCGTGGCCCCATACAATTCTTGAGCACGCTGAAGGATGGTGGCCTTGCTGGCTTCATTGGGAAGTGAGCCACGGAGGATCAGCGTTCCATACTCCACGCGCGCATGAAAATTCGCGGGGGTTGGAATGGGCGATGCCGTCGATGGGGGAAGGTGTCGCGGGAGGCAGAGCGCGGCAAGGAGAGCCAGGGCAACAATTCCAGTTGCTAAAATGGCGGCACTCTTCATGGTTCACCCCAGGGACGGACAGGCGTCTTTCGATCTCAGTAAAATTTAGCAGATATGTGGAAAAATGTGCCGAGTCACTCCAGCCCACAATAAACTTTTCAGTTTGTGACTCTTGGCAACAGGGTCTTACAGGATTGCCGGAGGTCTTAACGGGTCTTGGACGCGATGAATTCACCCTGCCAGTTTAATGCGAATGTTTCGCGTGCCTGTTGGGAGGAATCTATATGGTCGGGCGATCTCGAGGGTGGGCGGTAGGCGTATTACTTTTATTTTCAATTAGTTGTAGTTCCAAAGCCCTGGCTTGCACCTTGTCTTGATCGCTGGGGTCGGACACTACTATTCAAATGGACCAAGCGGGGGAGCGCATGGGGGGTGCGATGGTTAGAGGGAGGCCAGAACGACGCGTAAGAGACCAGAGATATCTTCTGTGCCAGTAGCAGCTGTGGCGCGATGTGTCAACCGGTTATAGCCGGCTTCTAAGGAGATCAGCGTTGTCCATCCCCGTGATTTCTGGATATCCCATGCAAGCCTTCCTCTTCCACCCATGTGCACTGTATCAATGAGTCCATCGCTCGAGCGTATTCCGGCATAGTTGCCCATCGCGCTGAACAATATCTCAGGACTCTGCTTGTACTGCAGCGCCAACGACGCCGAGGGCGAATGGATTCGGACTCCCGACCAATCCCGTACTTCCTCCCGATACCCTAGGGTAGGAGAAATAGTCAGGGTATCCAAAGGATGAACGGTCGCTGTGAACGTCTGCATCCTCACCGTATACTCTGCTCCACCACGAAGGAGATCGTTCCCAAGGATATAGGTCGATGCAAGGCGGGCATTCCAGCCCATGCCGTCATAGGCGAGCGCACTTTCCAGACTGTGACTGTGGTTTCGTTGAGGAGCGATACCGAGAGGGTCAAGCGTGCTGTTCAAGGAGTTGTGCGCATAGGTTAGTGTGAGCTCAGGCCAGACTGGACGCTTCCAGGCTACACCGAATTTCCCATAGGTCTGCTCAAGCCGAGGTCTGGTAGAGTCTTCGATCACATTATTCCACTGTTGTCCGAACGCGCTCCGAAACGAAGTCCCGCCGGATGTCCATTCTCCCCACACCTCACGCCGTGCCTGGTCCGGCACTTGTAAGAAGGCCTGCCCTGCGGATCGGGACAGTATTCCATAAAGGACCGACCCTGCTGTGCCTGTGAGACCGAGTCGGATCATGCGTTGTGACGCATCGCCAGTCGTATCGCCTGGAATCCTGCTTTGGAGCCACCCGGCTCCTCCTTGATTCTGGGCCAGCTCAGCTTCAGTGACCAAGACTCCATGTAGCCATGTGGTCGAAGACAGGAAACCTTGCGTGCGAGCTTGATGGGACTCTGGTGCGAGGTCGCGCAGACGAGGCGAGGCCGTGGGTGGAGTAAATGAGGTCACGGTGAGACTGGTTTGGTAGAGAGACGGGGTGGCTTGTTTCGATTGAGCTTGGAGATCGTGATCGGAGAACAACCCTGTCCAGCGTTGAGCAAGAGGGCCTGACAGTGACTGATCATTTCCCCAAGCTGGAAGGGTACACAGAACCAATACCATCACAAGGGGCAACTTCAGGAGTCTGTGCATCATTCACATGATCGAGGTGGCTCAGATTCATATGAACTCTAGCACTTGATAATTAGACTGTAAGTTATTGATAAAATGAATCTACTTCGATGGGAATGAGAAATTAGTGGAGACCGCCACGTCAAATGATGGTATAGGCGTTAGGAATGAAGTTTTGGATGGGGCAAGGCCAGCTCGGTTTATCTCGTTCCAATGGTTCAGTGAAGTCAAACCAACCGCAAGGGGCGTGCTGTGAAAATATATGCTAGTTCCTGATCCGAAGCGAAATCGATCGTGAATCGGTGAGAGTAGTGGGCAACGTGGCGTCGCGAACGGTATACGTACGAGTGAAATCGTTGTCGTTCGGTGGTGTGCCCGTGAGCGCCCCTGTCGTGGGGTCTAGTTGGAGCCATGAGGGCAAAGCCGGGGAGACGGACCATGTGTAGGGTGGGGTACCCCCTGAGGCTCGTAGGGTTTGACTATAGGGTTCATCCTCTCTGGCATCCTGCAACCTACCGCCCGTAGGGAATGTGATCGCCAGAGGTGGTGGAGTTGGATTGATCGTCAAAGAGAGTTGCCTATTGTCGGTTTGATTGATTGGGACCTCGGAGTCGATCACGGTGAAGGTATGGCTCGTGGTGCCTTCCGTTCCAGCCAGCGGAGTGCCACTGATTGTGCCGGATGACACGACATTGAATTGTAACCCGTTCGGCAACGCAGGGTTCACCGACCATGTATAGGGCAGGAGTCCGCCTGTCGCGGCCAACGTCGTGTTTGGATAGGGTTGATTGACCGCACCCCTCGGAAGCGAGGCCGTTGTCATCGACAGTGCCTGCGGGGTAGTCAAGATCGAGATCGTCAAGGGTTTTTGGACAACCCCCGCCGGCGAGGACCCATCTTGCAATCGGAATATCGGAGTGGTCGTCTCAAGGGCAGTCGGTGTCCCGACGATTGCGCCGGTTGTTGCATTCAGTGAGAGGCCTGCCGGTAGGGCTGGAGATCCGCTTGCGAGGCTCCATGTATAGGGTGTCGTCCCCCCTGAACCACCTACGACGGCGGCGTAGGGCTGATTAACCGTACCGCTCGGGAGCGGTGAGTTTGTGGCGATCGACAATAGCCCTGGTCCGGCAGGGGGAGGCGAAACATTCGAGGTGTCACCACAGCCAGTTAGGCCGGAGGCATAGACCAATGCCAAAAGAATAATTCTGGATGAATGGATGATGAACTCGCGAAGAAATTTCAGGCTGTTTAGATGGAAATGGATCAGCGACATTGGTTTGACTCCAAAAGAGGCATGACGTACTCCTCAGTAAGCTGCAGGATATCCAAGGACTCACATTCGAAGACTATTGTGAAACAGAGACGAACCCCGTGCGCATGACGGAACACGTTACAGTCCCCCACTCATTGTCTCAGCATCGATCACCGCAAATGGTTGCAGGGAGCCGATGTGCAGCTACTCCACGAATTATGTCTGCATCATACAAGGCGCACCTTCATAGGGTCTGCCCTACGAAGGTAGGTATGAGTATTAAATCGTTAAGCAGGTAGCGACGTGCAGGAAGGGGACAAATGGAGGGCGCGATTAGACCACAGGATCTGTCCCGTATGGAGTTACTCTTCTTGATCAAATACCTCGTAGCTCAGAAGACGTTCATGGGGCGATCGTCAGGCTGATGTTTGGCTTGCTAGCCGACGCACTCGTGGAATCCTGCACGGAGAATGTGTGAGTTGATGTCCCTGCCGTGCCGATGTCTGGTTCGCCGGATATTTCACCTGTCGATGCGTCCAGTCTAAGCCCTGTCGGGAGATCAGGAGTTACTCCCCAATTGTTATAGGGCGGAGTACCACCCGACGCCTGCATAGTCAGAGGGCCGTATGGTTGTTTCTCTTTACCATCCGGTAGTGGTGATGTCGTGTCAATCGTCAGAGCCGCATTGATTGTGATCGCCAACGATTTTGTGATCGCCACCCCATTATTGTCCTGAACTCGATAAGTCCTGGTAAATGGACTCCCGGTGGTAGTGCTAGGGGTCCCGTTAATCACTCCGCCTGAACTCAAAAAAAGGCCAGGAGCGGATTGGTCTGGTTGTCCAGTGCCAGTAATTGACCAAGTATAGGGAGGTGCTCCACCCGAAGCCGTCAGTGTTGTGTTAAAGGCTTGGCCTTCAGTTCCAGCTGGGAGTGGTGAGTTTTGGTTGATGGTCAGTGCAGCATTAATCGTCAGACTGCGAGTTAATTCACTAAATTGTCCAGTCGGCGAGGTCAAATCAGTGACTCTAAAGGTATGGCTTGTGGTGCCATTGCTTCCGGCTAACGGAGTACCACTAATTATTCCTGGTCCAAGAAGATTGAAGAATAATCCGTTCGGCAATGCAGGAGTTACTGTCCACGTATAGGGTTGTATACCGCCAGTCGCAGCTAATTGGGTATCTGAGTAGGCCACGTTCACGGTTCCATTTGGTAATGTAAAGGGCGTAATCGTCGGTGGAGCTTGTGGGACAATCGTAATCGATAGAGAGGGAGGGGTAGAATCAGACTGCCCTGTATTGTCTGTGACCTGCACGTTAAAGTTGAACACGCCTGTTGAGTTCGGCACTCCCGATATTACACCTGTTTGAGTGTTGAGACTCAGCCAATTGGGAAATGGCGACCCACCAGTGAAGCTCCAGACAAAAGGAGGTGTGCCATTTTGGACTGTCAGAGTTCGGCTGTAGGACTGATTGAACGTTCCATTCGGCTGGAGGGAGGTAGATGTCGTTGTGATATTCGGCGCGGCGGGAAGGCTGATCGAGATCGCCAACGGTTTTGCCGCTGTCTGTTGAGGAGATGTTGCTGCATCGCGCACTCTGAACACGGGAGTTACGGTTACAGCTGTCGATGGAGTGCCGCTGAGCGCTCCTCCAGAACTTAATTGAAGGCCATTCGGCAAAGCTGGCGAGCCGGGAACGAGATCCCATGTCAATGGTGGTGTGCCACCTGATGCTGCAAGCTGCACAGGACCATATGTCTGGGTCACTGTCCCGCCCAGCAGCGGTGAGTCCGTTGTAATCCCTAATGTCAGCGGTGCCGCGCTAACAGTTAAGGCCAGTCCCTTGCTGACAGTCTGAGGAGTTGGGGAGAAGGAATCGGCTACGGAAAACGTATGTGTGACATTGCTTTCAGTAGCTGTCGGTGTCCCGCTGATCGTGTGTGTGGCTGCATTAAAGGTCAAACCTGCCGGCAAGGGAGGAGTGACCACTGTTGACCAGGTATAGGGAGGCGTGCCACCTACGACCGTCAACGTCGTCGATGAATAGACCTGATTCACAATGCCGTTCGGAAGCGGTGAAGGGGTTGTGATGGTGGGCTGTGGAACTGCAGTGATCGACATCGGCAACTGTTTTGTTACGATCTCTCCTGTTGGTACTGATGAGTCTTGGAGTCTGAACGTCGGGGAGGTAGTCTGAACCGTAGCGGGAGTTCCGCTGATCCTTCCGGAAGAAGCTAGGGTCAAGCCGTTTGGCAAAGAACCGGAAGAAAGACTCCAGGTATAGGGGGCATTTCCACCTGCCGGTGCTAACGTGATGTCGTAGAATATGCCAACATTTCCGCTTGGCAGAGAGCTAGTTGCGATGGCCAGTGCCCCCGGTTCAGCAGGAGGTGCAGGCGCCGACACATTGTTGCTGTCGCCGCAGGCGTTCAGAACCAGTGTTGTTAGTAGCGAGAAGAGAACGGTCCACACGATGTTCGACTTAGAAGGATGATGCCGCATCAGACGACCTCGTTTACGTGTTGGTTTCTGGCCAGTGCTCTTAGGAGACCCGCTCGAAATTCTATTCCCTCCAAGCATAGGATCACGGTAGTCGGGTAGTAGGTCTGTGTCCACCCCACAGTAGACCGTGTTTACCCTACCAATGTAGAAGACCATGGGTCTTTCGATCCCATGTGTTGTTAGCCCGCATTATTCACGAGAGTTTGTGCGGAAACCGCTGAGACGCTACGCGAGACGGGCGCACGGAGCCGTGAGGACTGGAGGCATACTTGAAACAGTATATTGACCGACTTAGCGGCGAGCCCACCAGCCCTGAGACTTGTCGCATCGGTCTGTCGGCGGTTGCAGTAGAAGCCTCCGTGAATAGTGCGGGCTAGGACGAAGAAGGCACTTTGTTTCTTACGTTCACTGAACCAAACCCATCAATCCAGCAAGGCCGTCATGTTAGGGATTGATCGTCAGATGTACAGACTTTTCCCCTGACTGATTAACAGAGCACCGCATTGTAAATGTGTGAGACGTTGTTCCAACGATACCGGCATCCGACGTTCCAGTAATTTCGCCGGTTAGATCGTGCAGGGTAAGAGAAGCAGGGGGTGTGGGAGTTATGGACCAGGCAAGTGGGTGGCTGCAACGTCAAGCCATGTCTCCATCTCTTCCAGATGTTAGGGGCTACTATTAAAAATCTCGATCGATAAGCTTTGTGTGTCCGATTGAGGTATCGTGTCTGTGACTTGAACTGTGAAATTGGATAATCCTATAGCTTCTGTAGTTGGCTTGCCAGAAATCTCCCCTGTCGCCTGATCTATGTCTAAGCCAGGCGGTAACGATCCTGCGCTTATACTCCATGTCCGGTCTCCGATTCCTCCTGTAGCCTGCACCGGCTGGCTGTAGAGGATATCCACGGTTCCGCTCGGAAGGGCCGTGGTCGTGATATTCGGCGCCGCCGGAAGGTCGATTGTAATAGAGAGAGCTTGGTCATCAAATTGGTTCAACGTGTCAGTGGCCCGCACGGTGAAACTGAACGTGCCTGCCGTTGTTGGCGTGCCTGTAATTTGGCCTGTTAAGGAATTAATGGGGTTCAAGCCGGGCGGCAGTGAGCCGGTACTAATACTCAAGGTACGGGCACCAGTGCCTCCTGAGGCTACCACGGTTTGGCTATAGCCTGACGCGATGGTCCCATTTGCAAGCGTCGTGGTTGTGATATTCGGGGGCGCGGGCAAGACGATAGTGATCGACAATCCCTGCGTATCAGATTGCGACAACGCATCAGTGACCTGTACCGTGAAATTGAACGTGCCAGCCGTTGTAGGCTCGCCGGAAATTTTGGCTGTTGCGGAGTCAAAATTCAGCCCTGCGGGGATCGTACCAGTGACACTCCAGGCAAATGGGGCCGTGCCGCCAGTGCGCTGGATGGTTTGCTCGTAGGGCTTGGTTACGGTTCCGTTCGGCAACGTCGTCGTCGTGATGTTCGGCGGCGCGGGAAGAGCAATGGTCAGTGAATAGGTTCTCGTAGCGGTCTGGACCGGGTTCGTAGAATCTCGAACCGTAAAGGTATGTTTCCTTGTGCCTTCACTCCCATCGAGAGGTTTTCCGCTGATGGTATGATTTACTGGATCCCACGACAGTCCATTGGGTAAAGCGGGGGATACGACTGGATCCCACATGAGAGGTGCGGTACCTTCCCTGGCTGTTAAGGTTGTATTGGGATAGTCTTGGTTCACCGTACCAGTCGGGAGCGATGGCGGCTCTGTAATTGCCGGTGGAGTCGGGGGATTGATGGTGATCGTCAAATTCTGTTCATCGAATTGCGGAATCTGATCGGTGACTCGCAATGTAAAGTTGAACGAGCCAGTTTGGGTCGGTATACCGGAAATGTTGCCGTTCGAGGGATTGAGGCTAAGCCCCGGTGGTAACCCGCCGCTGGTGACACCCCAGACAAGAGACCCGATGCCGCCCGTGACCGATACGGTCTGATTGTAGGCCCCTTTGAATGTTCCTGCGGGGAGCGAAACGGTCGTGATGCGTGGCGGCGTTGGTAAGCTGATCGTCAGTGATAGTTGTTTTGTCGCTGTGTCTTGTGGGTTTCCAGAATCCCTGACCCGAAAAGTCGGCGAAGATACTCCGCTAGCTTGGGGTGTTCCGCTGATCGCGCCGGCTGGGCTGAAATTCAGACCTGCCGGCAATGAGCCACTGCTAATATCCCACGTTTTTGCCCCGGTGCCTCCGGTAGAAGTTAACGTCACGTTATAGGGCTGAGTCACCGTGCCTGCCGGTAACGGAGAGTTAGTTGTGATAATCAAGTCAGGCGGTGCGCCCCCGATATTCAATCGCAATGTTTTAGTCGTTCTTTGCGGTGTCGGGGGCGTTTGATCCGTGACGGTAAATGTAAGGTTGAGATTGCTTGTGCCAGTCGGGATGCCGCTGATTAATCCTGTTGACGGATTTAGCGTCAATCCAGTCGGTAGAGCCGGCGAGTTGCCTGCAAGTCGCCATGTATAGTTGCCCGTTCCGCCTGTTGCCGTCAAAGTCTCGCTATAGCTTTGGTTCGCTGTCCCTTGCGGCAGTGAGGTGGTCGTGATCGACAGAGGGATTGCGCTAATGGACAATCGTAAGGCTTTTTCAATCGTTAGCGATGTCGCATCCGTCAGTGTAAATGTGTGAGTGGCGGTACTGGTCACAGTCGGAGTCCCGCTAATCACGCCATTCGTACTGAATGAGAGTCCACTTGGCAGCTGCGGCGTGCCGATTTTGAGCCCCCATGTATAGGGCGTTGTGCCACCGGTAGGACTTAGGGCAACGCCAGGGTAGGGCTGGTTAATAGAGCCATTCGGGAGTGAGTCTGTGAGAATGGCTAACGGGGTCGGTGCGATATTGACTCTAATCGAGAGAACTTTTTGGACTGACTGTCCCGTCGAATCCTGCAATCTAAACTCAGTGTTTCTGGTCACAACGGCCGTGGGTGTCCCTGAAATATTTCCAGTGGATGGATTCAGCGTGAGTCCGGTCGGTAAAGCCGGTGATCCAGGGGCTAAGCTCCAGGTATAGGGTGGTGTGCCCCCACTCAGTGCGAGTGTAATGTCATAGGGTACACTCGTTGTTCCGGCAGGAAGCGGGGAGGAAGTAAGAATCGTCAGCGGTCCTGGCGGTGTCGGCCCAGGAGGGCCAGTCACATTGTTGGAATCACCGCAGCTATTCAAAAACAGAACAGCGAGTATCGAGAAAAAAACTGCAACCAAGATGTTTGGCCGGGAAGAATAGTGCCACATCAGAGCGTCTCGATTACCTATCTGCCCTGGTCAGTATTCTTTGCGTGGACGCTTGAACACCGACCCTTTGTCGACGGGGCAGGATAATAATCGATTTAGGGCATCCCTGTCTACTCTATTGATGGAGGGGACGTGGCTACACTTCTACTGCGGGAAGGTTGCAGCGATAGGCAATGTGTTCTTGCCTGTATTGGCTCTACCCAGGTTTTTCATATGATGATGGCGAGCCATGAGCGCCGAGCTTAGAGGGGGGAGGTCGCACGTCGATCGATGACTTCATGTTCTTATGTACGTCAGGGGTTGCTATTTTCAAGCGTAAGTGTGAAGTTTCGTGTGTCTGTTCGTTGCGCTTGGTCTGCGACTTGAACCGTGAAATCAACTGGTACCCCTGTGGTGGTTAGCGCACCGGAAATCAACCCTGCGCCATCCATGCCTAAGCCATCCGGTAACAATCCTGATGTGATACTCCAGGCAAGGGCTCCGAACCCTCCCGTAGCTTGCAGTTGCAGGCTGTAGGGTACTCCCACCGTCGCATTTGGAAGCGAGGGTGTTGTAATACTCGGTGGCGAGGGAAGGTTAATGGTGATCCGCAAATTTTGATCATCGGATAGCTGAGCCTGATCGGTGACTCGCAATGTAAAATCAAACGTGCGAGGGTCGGTCGGCGTACCGGAAATATTGCCGTTCGAGGCATTGAGGTTGAGCCCGGGCGGAAACTCACCGCCGGTCACACTCCATGATCGAGCCCCGGTGCCTCCAGCGGCCTGAACAGTCTGATTGTAGTCGGCATTGACTGTTCCTGGGGCGAGCGACCTGGTTGTAATACGTGGTGGCGTTGGTTGAGTGATCGAGATGGATAAGAGTTTTGTCGCTGTTCCTTGCGGATTACTCGAGTCCCGCACTCGGAAAGTTGCCTGAGATGTTCCGCCTACTGGTGTCCCACTGATCACACCAGATCCATCGAGACTCAGACCTGCCGGCAGTGCACCATTGAGAATATCCCAGGTGTAGGGCGACCTGCCACCAGTCGCGCTTAAGGCAGCACCAACGTAGGACTGGTTGAGTGTTCCAGATGGAAGTGACGGTGTGAGAATCCTCAATGGCCCCGGCGTAAGAGTGATTGTAATCGGGAGGGATTTTTGGACAGACTGTCCCTCAGAATCCTGTAATATGAACTGGGTGGATGTCGTCCCAGTAGCAGTCGGTGTCCCCACAATACTCCCAGTGGATGGGTCCAATGTGAGTCCTTTAGGCAACGCTGGCGATCCAGAGGTCAAGCTCCACGTATAGGGCGGTGTTCCCCCAGCAGGTGCCAGCGTGATGTTGTAGGGCACCCCCGTTGTTCCAGCCGGAAGCGGAGAAGCGGTGAGAATCGACAATGGTCCAGGTATTGCTGGCCCAGGAGGCCCCGACACATTGTTGGAATCACCGCAGGCGTTCAATGTCACGACTAGGAGTATCGAGAAGAGAACGGTCCAACCAATGTTTCGCTGGGAAGAATTATATCGCATGAGATGACCTCGATTACCTCTTCGTAAAATTGTCAGATTCCATCATGTGCATACTTGGCGACCAAGCGTGACCATCCTATTAAATGGGCTCGCTCAACAGAAAGAACGCACACACACTTCGAAAAATAGTCGGCCTTACTTCTGCGAACAAATCGTGCAGGGATGTCCTGTTACGGATGAATCGTCAGATGTACGGACTTCTTCATCGACTGACTCGCTGAATCCTGCACGGTAAAGATGTGAGTCGTCGTCCCAACGCTACCTGCATCCAATGCCCCGGTCATTTCACCTGAGAGAGTGTTCAACGTCAGAGAGGCCGGGAGTGGGGGAGTAACCGACCAGGTGTAGGGTGGTGTGCCGCCTGAAGCTCTCACTGTTGCAGGGCCATACGGCTGGCTCGCATGGCCAAGAGGCAATGGCAATGTGATGTCGTCAGTGTCAATGCTCAGCACGGCATTGATGTTGAGGGTTAAAGACTTGGTGACGACTGCCCCGTCCTCACTCTGCACTCGATAGGTCCTCGTAAATGATCCAGGAATAGTCGGGATTCCGCTTAAGACTCCGCTTGCACTCAACGGCTGCAAACCTGAAGCCGGCGTGAGATTTCCGACAATCGACCATGTATAGGTTCCTGGGCCAGTCGCTCCTGATGCCGACAATAACGCGTGGTATGGCTGACCCACGGTTCCAGCAGGTAGTGGGAGAGCGGATGGCGATCCCGCGTCGATCGTCAGTGCGGCATTCACGGTGAGGTCACGCGTTAATTTGCTCACTTCACCAGTTGGCGCTGAAGAATCCATGACTGTCACGGTATAGGATGTCGTGCCATTGCTCGCAATCAGTGGAGTTCCACTGAGGATTCCTGGTCCAAGCACATTGAAGAACAACCCGTTGGGCAACGCGGGCGAGACCGACCATGTATAGGGCGGAACTCCACCGGTCGCCTCAAACTGGATAGTCGGGTAGGCTACATTGACCGTTCCATTCGGCAGCGTGAATGGCCTGATGGTTGGTGATGTTTGAATGACGTCCGTGATCGACGCAATCCCTGCCCCTGACACTGATGAAGCAGCATCTTCAATCGCGATGGTCAGGACTTTGAGGGTCGACTGATTCGTTGTGTCAGTGACTCGATAGGTACGTTCGGTGAGGCCAGAAGCAGTGGGAGTGCCACTGATCAGCCCCGCAGAACTCAATGTAAGGCCTGGCGCTGGTGGTGCCCCATTCATCGACCACGTATAGGGCGGGGTTCCGCCTACTGCTCTCAATTGTCGGCTAAACACTGTGTTAACGATTCCGTTAAGTGGCGTACTTGTTGTAATGACCAACGGAGCGGGGGGAGCAGCAGGTTCAGGAGTCGACACATTGTTGCTATCGCTGCAGGCACTGAGGCCGAAGGTCACCGCACACATACACAAGCAGACCCACAATATGTTTCTGATGATCCTAAGACCGTTCATGAACGCACTGCCTCTGTGTTGGAGATGATGATGTCGGGAGAATAACTCTATCGGCAAAGAAGCTTGTTTATGCATACGTGAACTCTAGGAGCTGATCTACCCCTCAAAGGTAGGGGTGTAGGTATGAGCCTACAAGACGGTGGGTCAATCAGAGAGGCGGTGAAGCCGACGTGAATTGATAGGTCAGACTCAGGTTAGAGGTTTTCTCCGTACTTCTCACGATGTTGCCGCTTTGCGCCGGCGATCCAATTATCTCGTTTGATCCGGTCGGGTGCCGTGTAGAGCTTCTTTGCAACTTTGTTGATGTCTTCCGGCGTCCAACGCGCAATCTGGCCGTAGCTGTACAATCCCATTTTGTAGAGTGTCCGCGCAAAGGCGGGACCAATTCCGTGAATCTTACTCAAGTCGTCTTTGGGCCCTTCTTTCGGTTTGTCTTTCAGTTTGTCTTTCGCCGCTTTCGCCTGCTCCATCTCCAAACTCAGTTGACTTCCGTTCAGGCGGGTCTTCAAGCGAGGAGCGACGGATCCCCCGTCAGTCTTGATGCGGAGCGCCGCTCTCACTTCCACTAGACGCTTACGGAGACGAGCGATCTCCTCTTGCTTTTCTCCCGCAGTTTTCGCTTGATCTGACAAATCTTGCTGCTGTGTTTCGAACTCTTGAATTCGTTGCTGCAGTCCGTTGATGTGTTCGGCACGCTCGTGCAGGAGTTCTTCATTGAGTTGGAGTTGGGCTCGGAGTTGCTCTTGCGCGGTAAGCTGCTGCTGTAACGTAGCGATCTGCGCGTCATGTTGTGTGATGGCGCGGGCGTATTTAGTTTCCCACTGCGCTAGTGCCTGCTCATGCTCCTGAAGATGTTGAGAGAGGAACTCTAGTTTGCCGATGCGCTGATCTCGTTCGGCGAGTTGGCTGGTGAGTTGGTGCAGTGCGGCTCGATACTCAGCATCCCGGTCACAAAGTTGGACTTCCAGCCAATGGACCCGTCCTTGGGCCGGTTCGAGTTCCTCCACACGTGAGTGGAGCCGATCGTTTTCCACACTGGCAGCTTCCATCTCGGCAATACGGCGTTGAAAGTCTCGCCGTTCTTGCTCATTCGACTGGATTGTCTGTTGAGCGACCTTGTATTGGCGTTGGAGTGTCTGAATTTCCTCCGACTGCGCGGCAGCGGTCGCGGCATACTCCCTCACACGCTGCTGAATAGCGGCTTCTTGCGCTTCCAAGCCCGTCAGCCGCTGCGTACGAACGGCTAACTCTTCTTGTAGCGCCTGGAGCCGGTCATTTCGTTCTGAAATTTCTTGGCTGGTCGATAGATGAAGCTCTTCCGCTTCAAGAACCTTGCTTTCAAGAACCTTCATCCCAGCAGCTTGGACTTTCAGCTCAAACTGCGCACTTTCCAGCATCTCTTCTTTGAGGCTGAGAGCGGTGTTCGTGTCTTCGAACTCTTGTGTGTGCGGCCCTGGGGACGTCTGCCGCAGGAACCATCCAACCACGCCGCCGATCCCTGCCGCAATGAGAAGACATCCTAGGATCTGGCCTATGAATGCAATCATTGGTTACTCACTCCTTTCACATGTAATTCGATGCGGCGGTTATGTTGAAAACCGGTCCCCGACAATGGTCGAGACGCGCCATAGCCGACGGCGTTGAACTGGTTAGTGAGTCCGTGCCTGATGAAATATTGTCGCACCGCTTCGGCGCGGGTGCGGCTGAGTTCAAAGTTATAGTCCACTGCGCCGTACTTATCCGTATGACCGCCGATCTCTATCGACGTGTGAGGGCTTTGCCGTAATAGGGGTATCAGCTGGTCGAGTATGGCTCGGCCACGAGGGAGTATCGTCGTGGTGTTTGATTCAAATTCGATGGAGCCGCGCGAAATGATCTCATTGATCTTCTTCTGGAGCGAAGGGGAGAGAGTTGCGACCTGAGTGATGACGATATGATCTTCCAGCTCGAGCCCCGACTGCCTCAGGGGACTAATGTCTTGTAGCATAGCGGCTTTGGCATGATCGTCGTCGACCTGACCACTGAGAACAATCGAGCGACCATCGATCATGATGGAGCCTCGTTCCTTCACGTGCCCTAAGATGGGGAGGATTTTGGGGACATCGCCTGCCCACGATGCAGATCCCACACCTGAGTCTACGACCAATTGATTGACGATGCGGTTTGGCGCTGAGCCATAGAGTTCTTGGGCTCGCTGAAGAATACTGGCCTTGATCTCCTCACTCGGAAGTGAGCCACGAAGCGTCAGCGTCCCTTGCTCTAACCGGGCTTGAAACGAAGCAGGAGTGAGGGGGCTCGAGGCTGTCGATGGTGGAAGATGGCGAGGGATGCAGATCGCGGCAAGAAACGTAAGTGCGACAGCGCCTGCGCCTAGAATCACTCTGCGCATTTTGGATCAACTCTCGGACGGACGGTGGCTGATTGAATTTCCTCACCCTACCATACTACGTGGGCTCATTCCAGACAGGATTTGAGCCGTCATTGGATTATTTTAGTCTGCCGCGTTCAGGCGTGCGTGTGTTCTCAATCAGCAACCTGTGGGAGAACGGTGGTGAGAAGAGAATTCTATCCGTTCGACGCTTGGCGGCTCTCTTTCATCCGGTTTCTGATGCTGTGTCACCACGAATCATGATGCATATTACTGATAACCTAATCTGGGATGACATGGATGAATCGATTTGCGAGGGCAGCGAGGTTCAAATCCACTTGTCAGGCTGATATTCATTTGCTATTCTTCGCGCGCCTTTCGAATGTATGTCACTGCCAACGATTGTCACATAAGGAGTCATCTATGGCCGGTATCAAGCGTGCGTTGATTAGCGTGTCGGAGAAAGCCGGCGTGGTGGATATGGCCAAAGGGCTTGAGGCTCTGGGTGCTGAAATCCTCTCGACCGGAGGAACAGCGAAAGCATTGCGAGCGGCCGGAGTGGCGGTCACCGATGTGGCGGCCTATACAGGCTCACCGGAGATTCTTGATGGTCGGGTCAAAACACTCCACCCGAAGATCCATGGAGGCTTGCTGGGACGCCGTTCGGTGCCGGCCCATGTCGAGCAGATGGCGCAGCAGGGAATTGGGCCGATTGACGTCGTCGTCGTCAATCTCTATCCGTTCGAGGCCACGATTGCAAAGCCCCACTGTCCTTTTGAAGAAGCCATTGAAAACATCGATATTGGCGGGCCGTCGATGCTGCGTTCCGCCGCCAAGAATCATGAAGATGTCTTGGTGGTCGTCGATCCGGCTGATTACCCGCGGGTGCTTGATGCAGCGAAGGCGGGGACGATGTCGCGTGAGCTACGTCGCGAGTTGGCAATGAAGGTCTTTCAACACACGGCGCGGTACGACAGTCTGATCGCAGGGTATCTCGAGCGACAGATTGAGGGCAGTGAGGTCAAGTTTCCCAAAATATTATCCTTGCAGTTCGAACGGGCAGAGATGCTTCGCTATGGAGAGAATCCGCATCAGCAAGGGGCCTTCTATCGGGAGTTGCACTCGACTGAACCGTCGGTATCGCGTGGGAGGATTCTGCACGGCAAGGCCATGTCCTATAACAATTTCCTTGATGCCAATTCAGCGCTTGAACTGGCAAAAGAATACGACGATACCGCCGTGGCCATCATCAAACACAATAATCCATGCGGTGTGGCCTTGGGTTCGACACCCCTCGAAGCCTATGTGAAGGCCCGTGAGACCGATCCTATTTCGGCATTCGGCGGCGTCATTGCGTTTAATCGTCCTGTCGATATGGCTGCGGCCAAGGAAATTACCGCTACCTTTGTCGAAGTCGTGATTGCGCCGGGCTTTGCGGACGATGCCTTGGCCGAATTGAAGCGAAAGAAAGATTTGCGATTGCTCGACGTGGGGCCACTTACCCGTGTGAAGCAAGAGGGATTCGATCTCAAGAAATTGGTCGGTGGCTTGATCGTGCAAGATCGCGATCTCGGCGCCTTGCCTGATCTCAAGACGCTCAACGTGCCGACTGTGCGCAAACCGACGGATGAGGAATATGCGGCCTGCAGTTTTGCCTGGAAGGTCTGCAAACATGTGAAGTCGAACGCGATTGTGTATGCGAAGCCGGGGCAGACCGTGGGAATCGGCGCCGGCCAGATGAGCCGAGTCGATTCAGTGAAACTTGCGGTTATGAAAGCACAGATGCCGATTAAGGGGTGTGTGATGGCGTCGGATGCGTTTTTTCCATTCCGGGATGGATTAGACGCTGCCGTGCAAGCAGGGATCACGACAGTCATTCAGCCAGGTGGTTCGATTCGCGATGCTGAAATTATCAAAGCCGCCGATGAGCAAGGCGTGGCGATGATTATGACGGGCATGCGCCACTTCCGCCACTAACGGATGTTCAAACGACTCTCCAGCGTTGTTCTCGGCTCGGCAAAATCCTCAACGTAGCCAAGAGGCTACGCCTCCGGTTTTCCCTTCGCCTGCGGCCTAGCTGGAAAGCCGTTTGAACATCCTTCGAAGAAAGACTTCGAACTAAAGGCTATCCAATGAAAATTCTGGTTGTTGGCAGTGGGGGCCGAGAGCACGCGATCGTGTGGAAGCTCGCGCAAAGTCCCCGTAGGCCAACGCTCTATTGTGCTCCTGGCAATGCGGGGATCGAATCGCTTGCGACCTGCGTTCCAATTGACGCCAACGATCTTGCCGGACTCAAAGCATTTGTGCAGTCGGAGCAGATTGACCTGACAGTCGTCGGGCCAGAAGCCCCATTGGCGTTGGGTATTGTCGACGAGTTTCGCACATCGAAGCTCAAAGTCTTTGGTCCCACGAAAGCCGCTGCGCGCATCGAAGCCAGCAAAGTATTCTCCAAAGAGATCATGGACCGGGCAAAGATTCTTACGGCGGACGCGAAAAGTTTCGATCAAGTCGCCCCGGCCTTGGCGTATCTCGATCAGCATGAACTTCCTGTCGTCGTGAAGGCCGACGGATTGGCGCAGGGAAAGGGCGTGGTGGTTGCGGCGACGCGTGAAGAGGCTAAACAAGCGGTCCGTGATTTGATGGAACAGGGGCGGTTCGGTCAAGCCGGTCGGCGCGTCTTGATCGAGCAGTTTCTTGACGGCGAAGAACTGACGATCATGGCATTCACGGATGGCCTGACTGTGGTGCCAATGCTGCCGGCACAAGATCATAAACGTGTTGGAGACGGCGATACGGGACCCAATACCGGAGGTATGGGCGCCTATTGCCCTGCCCCGCTTGGTACCAGAGCATTGTGTGAACAGGTCACCCGGCAGATCCTGTATCCTGCCGTCGAAGCTCTGTCTCGCATGGGCTGTCCGTTTCAGGGTGTGCTGTATGCCGGACTCATGATTGTGAAAGGCACAGCCTATGCCTTGGAATTCAATGCGAGAATGGGAGACCCTGAAACGCAGGTTGTCCTCCCGTTGTTGAAGACCGATTTACTGGAAGTGATAGAGGCGGTGGTCGAGCATCGCCTTGATCAACTAGCCGTGGACTGGCATGATGATACGGTAGTGTGCGTGGTCATGACGTCAGAAGGCTATCCTGGAGCCTATCAGACCGGCCGGGCCATTCATGGATTACCACGCACAACCGAGGCAGCACGCATGGTATTTCATGCAGGTACAGCGCGAACTGGTACCGAAGTCGTCACAGCCGGGGGCCGAGTGCTGGGAGTGATAGGACGAGGGGCAACACTCGAATCTGCGCAAGCTGAGGCCTATCGTGTGACCAAGTCGATTACATTTGAAGGTGCTCACTATAGGACAGATATCGCGCGCCGTGCGTTTTCCCACGGTACAGCACGCTGAAGGGGACTGATGGTTTCTGCCATGGCAACGATCGAGCGCTACAATGTATCCACGGTTTTAGCGCTTGCTGAGAGGATGCGCCGTGTACTCGGTGAGAACGGATTGATCGCCCTGCCGACAGAAAGTTTCTACGGACTTGCTGTAGATCCATTCAACGAGCAGGCACTTGTAAAATTGTGGCAGGTCAAAGGCCGGTCGAAGGGAAAGCCGGTTCTTGTGCTTATTGGAGAAGGGGCTCAGTTGAACCCATTCGTTCGAAACATCCCTCCTGCCGCCACTGTGCTGATGAATGCCTTCTGGCCCGGGCCGCTTACCATTGTCTTCCCTGCAGCGCTTGGACTTTCCGACGCGGTCACGGCGGGGACTCGCTCTGTCGGCATTCGTTTCAGTGCCTGGCAGCCGCTGTGTGAGCTCTTGCAGCGAGTCGGGCCTGTCACCGGCACCAGTGCGAACCGTGAAGGCATGCCGCCGCCTACAACCGCTGAAGAAGTTCGGCACTATTTTGGCGACGCACTTAATCTGATCGTCGATGCTGGACCGACGCCCGGTGGGCTGCCGTCCACTGTGATTGATGTGCAGGGTCCGATTCGCATCATCCGCGATGGCGCGATCGATCGAGAGGACATCGTTGCACAGTTAGCTGCCCACGGTTTGTCTCTCGATCCTGATAGTGAGTGAAGTCGATCGTCTCGTTCACACTGAAAGGAGAATCCCGATGATTCGAACAGCGATGGTGCGTAACCTGGTTGCGGTAGCCGCCATAACGCTCGTCTCGGTGAGTGTATCCGGGTGCGATTACTGGCCTCCGGCGCTCCAAACGCAAATCGAACAACTCCAATCCGAGATCCAGAGTGCGACGATGGAAAAAGCTCAATTACAGAGTCAGCTGACATCCCTGGCAAAAGTGAAAGACGATTTACAGACGCAAGTAAACGATCTATCGAGAGCGAGTCAGGATAAATCGACCATGATAGCAAGTTTGCAGAACGGCCTGGCCGCAGCGCAGGAGCGCTTAGCGAAATCGGCAAAAGTCGGCGCGCCGAAGGTTGGCGCCGTCAAGCCGTCGATAAAGAAGGTTGTCCCTAAAAAAGTTACGCATAAGGCTCCGCAAAAAGCCCCGGTGAAGAAGAAGGCTCCAGCGAAGGTCACAAGCAAGCACTAATCTGACCTCGCCTTCGTGAACTACTTCGATGTGGAAGGCGCCGGCGCGGTCGTTGTTGCCTGTGTGGCTGTATTCGACTGGGTGCTTGCCGGTGGGGGTGAGGGAGAAGGAGAAGAAGCTGGAGTAGAAGGAGCTGTGGACGTCGATGGCTCAGAGGTACTTGGCGACGAGTCTTTCTTTTCCCCGGTCTGAGCTGTTGGTGCGTCACTGCCTGAAGAGGGCTTCATTTTGTCAGAGTAATCCGTCACGTACCACCCGCTGCCTTTGAACATGATGGCCGGTGATGAAATAAGGCGCTGTACGGACTTTCCGCATCGCGGGCAGGTTGTAAGAGGATCGTCCTTCATGCTTTGCTTGATTTCAAACTTGTCTGTGCAGCTCTCACACTGATATTCGTAGATGGGCACGGTTCAGTTCCTCCAGCCTCAAGGCGCTGATTGATTCAGCGCCATTCCTGAAATGTTACGGTTCAATTGCCACCTCAACCTCGGTGTCCTTTCGGTGCTCCAGGCTAGCAGAATGCTGAAAAAATCTGCCAGCGGCGTTCTCGCGTCGCTCAGAGGCTCAACGTACCAAAGCGTACGCCTCAACTCTTCGCTCGCTGCGGCCTGGCTGGACAGCCTTTTTGAGCATCTTGCCGGTGATCAGGCACTATCAACCTACTTATATACCAGTGGGCCTTGCCGCGTAAAAACTGAGTTTTTCAGCAAACTGCTATATCAGTTGCTTAAATGCGGCATCGAGGCGATCCATTCCGCGAACGATTGTCTCCATACTGGTCGCATACGATAGTCGAATATGCTCGGTGCTTCCGAACGGCTCGCCGGGAACCACCGCAACCTTGAACTCATGCAAGAGATAGTTTGCAAGATCGGTTGGAGTATGGATCGTCCCATGTGGGCCCTGCTTTCCGAGCAACGCACGAACATTGGGAAATGCGTAAAACGCTCCGGTAGGCTTTCGGCAGTGAACGCCGGGCATTGCATTCAAACGCTCAATCATGACGCGCCGTCGCCGATCGAACTCTGCCACCATCTTTTCCGTGAAGACATCGCCGTCGCGGAACGCCACAACCGCAGCCTTTTGTGAAATAGAACAAGGGTTGGATGTACTCTGACTTTGAATATTCGCCATTGCAGTGAGCAGGTCTTTGGGCCCGGCGGCATAGCCGATCCGCCAGCCAGTCATCGCGTACGCTTTGGAGACACCGTTGATGACAACCGTACGGGCTGCGACTTCCGGTCCTAGCGAGGCAATGCTCGTGTGCGCCGCCCCATCGTAGAGGATTTTTTCATAGATCTCGTCTGAAATCAGCAGGAGATCCCGACGAAGCGCCAGCTCAGCAAGGCGTTCGAGCGTCATCCGATCGTAGGTCGCGCCCGTCGGATTGCCGGGACTATTGATGATAATCGCTTTGGTGCGTGCAGTGACGAGCTGTTCTAACGCATGGGCGTCGATCGCGTAGCCATCTTCTTCTCTCGTCTGTAAGAACACCGGTGTCGCATCGTTCAGGAGTGCTTGATCGGCATAGGAGACCCAATAGGGAACAGGAATGATGATTTCATCACCTGCTTCAAGGAGCGCTTCGGCAAGGTTGTAAAGCGAATGTTTTGCGCCACAGGAGACCAGGATCTGAGATTTCTCGTACCGGAGCCCATGGTCCCGTTGAAGTTTGTCGATGATCGTATGGCGGAGCTCATCCGTGCCTGACGAGGGGGTGTATTTGGTAAACCCTGCACGAATGGCGTCTTCTGCAGCGGCTTTAACCGGTTCCGGTGTATCAAAATCCGGTTCGCCGGACGAGAAATCGGCGACGTCGATTCCTTGTGCTGCCATCGCTTTTGCAGTTGCGGCCATCGCCAAGGTAGGGGAGGGGGCGATTCGCCCCGATCGCGCAGCAAGCCTCATGATTTCAAACTCCTAATCCGTTCCTGCAATCGGTGGGCAATCTCTGGATGGAGAAATTCCGTGAGCGCCCCACCATGGGTGGCCACATCTTTAATAATGGTTGAGGAGAGATAGGAATATTCTTCGCTGGGCATCAGGAAGACGGTCTCAACCTGTTTGGCGATTTTTCTATTCATCAGGGCCATCTGAAACTCATGTTCGAAATCTGAGATGGCCCGCAAGCCGCGGATAATCGCATGCGCGCCGAATCGCTGAACAAAGTCTACAAGTAAGCCGTCGAAGTGGGTCACCTCGACGTGCTCCAACTCCTTCATCACGATCCTGATCATCTCCAGTCGCTCAGTCAGGGTGAAGAGAGGATGTTTTGATGGATTGGGCGCAACAGCGACCACGACTTTATCAAACACACGCAAGCTTCGCCTGATGATATCGGTGTGTCCGTGGGTAATGGGGTCAAAGGTGCCTGGATAGATGCCGATTTTCATGATGCGGTCGACGCTGGAGTGGAGACACTATAGAGATACAGTGCGGTGTCGCCATATTGGTATCGTCGAATAAGGGTGGCATGGTCGATCGATGCAGGCAATGCGGCGCGCGAATCTTGCTCAATCATGACGGCCGCGTGCTCCGATAAGAGTCCAGGTTTCCAGGCATGGATCAGGATGTCTATCTCATCCAGCGCGGCATACGGTGGATCCGCAAAGAGTACATCGTAGGGGCCACCCCAGCGATCTTTCCGATCAAGGAAGGCGGAAGTTCGTCCCACATGTATCTGCGCATGGTTGACCAGTTGACAGGTCTGTAGATTTTTCTGTAACAGCTGAACAGCCGTGGGGTCCGACTCAACAAAGGTGAC
>Ga0163152_10002420_pt1 | contig 26671 bp, 14 predicted proteins | sample OliLakLV19MP8IB2_FD_148635 | JGI IMG/M metagenome (GOLD analysis project Ga0163152, IMG submission 148635) | Freshwater microbial mat bacterial communities from Lake Vanda, McMurdo Dry Valleys, Antarctica - Oligotrophic Lake LV.19.MP8.IB-2 | ecosystem: Environmental > Aquatic > Freshwater >...
GGCTTGGCCGGCAAACTCGGTGGCAAGCTGCTCAGCGCGCGAACGAATCGAAGCATCCATGCGTCGGTCTCCTGTTCAGAAAAGGGCTATCAAAGCTACCGCTTCTCTGCTGGCTGACACAAGATTAATTACAGGCCCGCCAGGGCGCCTTGGATGCGATCATAGCCCCAGCTGGGATTCTCTTTGGCCATCCGCAACACGAGCTCGGTTACCTCTGCCGAAACAGGTGGCCGACCGGGGGACTTCGTCCGCCGGTCGCTGTAATCCCACTTCTTGGCCACCAGCGTCCGATGCCAACGCAGGATGGTGTCGGGGCTAAACAACGTGCCGACCTCTTCCAGGCGTTTTCGACCTAAGACCTTGCCTTTGACCGCCAGTCGGCGGCGCTGATCGTCGGTCAGCAAGATTCGCTTCGGGCCGTGAGTCTCCTTGAGTACCCGGTTCTCGGTGATCAAATAGTCAATCGTCTCCTGCTGCTGGCGATGCACCCAGCCGGACACGATGGCTACCAACAGATGGATCGGCTCGAGGACAAAGCTCATGCGGCACCTGAAATGGGCAAAGCCGCAACATCGGGCGCCGGCGGGCGATTGTCAATCATCTAGAAACGTCGACGAAACGCGGCAGATTCGTTCCGGCTGAGTTTTTTTCACCAAACGCGTTGCGAGCGCCGCCAGAGAATCGGCTGCAAAAGTCGACGCCGCGCCTCGGCGGCTTGCTCAAGCACTACTATCGCCAGGCGGCGTAGCTGCTTCCTTGCACTCCCATCGCGTCTGCGGCGATGCTACGCGCTTATCGCGCAAGAACTCTTCCGTCACAGCTATGAATTCCCCAAACACTGCCGCGGCGATGCTTTCAGCGCGCCGCGCCGACGGCTTTCAGCTTTCGTTGGTCAGTTTCGACCGCCGCGGTACCGCCAGAATTCCGCCGACTTTGATTTTGCACAGGGCGCGGTCTGGATCAAATTTTTCTCTTTGGGCACGACCATGTTCGGTCGGTTACCAGCGGGGCCGGTCTTGGCTTTGAAAGTTCCTCCTATCGAGCGGCGAACGGGTTTCCCGCGTCACCTCGATGTCGGTGCGTAACGTTGCGGTTCTCTTTGCGCTCTCAAGAAGAACGACTTTGTCCCAACCAGTTAATTCGCGACGGGAGAGCACGACCCATGGATCGCCGTTTCCAGAATTCCGCCGTGGGGTTGCGCGCCGATTGGCCGTATCCCACCGTTTTACCTTACAGCCTCAAGGTTTACCCGATCGTGCAAACGGCGCCCGAGATCAACGCGCCCCGCACGTCGCAGTGGCCTTGGCCCATGCACCGCTCACTTGCAAGCCGGCGCAATCACGGGAAAGCGGAGCCGCGCAACCAAATCTACTTGCACGTTCCATTCTGCCCCTTTCTGTGTCACTTCTGCCCCTTGTACAAGTTGGACACGCCGGGCTCGCAGAACCACAGTCGCAAGCAGCCATTTGTGGAGTCGATGCTTAAGGAGATCCGCCAATATGGTCAGACCTCGGCGGCCCAGACTCCTTTCCACTCCGTTTACTTCGGCGGCGGAACTCCGACCGAGCTTTCGCCGGCGCAATTGGGAACGTTGCTCGACGCGCTGCGGGAGAATTTCCTCATTTCCGACGACGCGGAGATCACTTTGGAAGGCGTCGCGCGACAAATGCTAGCGCCAGGTTACCTCGCGGAGTGCCTGGACCGCGGCTTCAACCGGATTTCCTTTGGCTCGCAATCGCTCGACCCCAAGGTGCGACGGCTGGTCGGGCGGGGAGACGCCGTTTCCGATTATCCAGCCGTGATTGAGTTGGCACGGAAGCTCAACCCCAACGTGCCGGTGAATCTGGAAATCATGGCGGGCACGCCGGGACAATCGCTGGCGTCGCTCGAGCGCGACGTGGAAACGCTGATTCAGTGGGCGCCGGACAGCCTCGACGTGCTGTATTACGTGATGATGCACGGGACGCGGCTCGTGAACCTTATTCAAAACGGGACGCGGCCTTCTCCCGCAATGGGAGAGGAGCTGCTGGCGATGCGGCGCTTCGTCAACAAGGTGTTGCCGGAGAACGGCTACCATCAGGTCACCGCGGAGGCCTTTGCCCGCAACGACCGCGACTTGTTCGCTGAGACGAGCTTCGGCGGCGGCGGCGAGTTGAATACGATCCTGGCGCTGGGGCCGTCTGCCTTCGGCGTGCTGGAAGGGACCCAGTACCACAACGTTTGCGATCTCAAGAAATACACGACCTTGCTCAGCCAGGACCGTTTCCCCGTCCACCGGGCAAAGGCGCTGACGCACGAGGCGTCACAGATGCGGCGGTTCATGCTCTCGCTCGTGCGGCTGCAGCTTCCTGAGGATTTAGTTGCCTCCTATGGTCCCGCCCGCAGCGCTGTGCGGCGCTGGCTTAAGGCCGGACTGGTACAAGCGGCGACTGGCGGCTATGAACTCACCGAGACCGGCAAACTCTGGTACAACCACATGCAAATGGAGGTGTTGCCGAGCAAGGACCGCGCCCAGTCGCTGCGGATGTTTGGCTCGATCGAGGAGCAGCGATTCCTGCTGCAACCGAATGCCGACAACTTGCGCTCCCACGAGCGCGAGTTGTGGCTGCAAATGCGATCCGAAGGCCGCTGGAAGTTTTGGCTGTATCGGATGTACCACGCGCTCCATCGAATCATGCCCTTTCTCGACCGCGGGGCAATCGGCTTTACGGGCCCGCGCATCGAGCGGAAGCCACTGCGCGCGGCGGCGGTGGTGCAGCGGTCGCTCGCGACCGGCAGCACTCTTGTCAAAGCACGTTGATTCATTCCCTAACCAATGTATATGTCACGGCCAACTGTGATCGCATCCAGAAATACGCGCGTCCTGGTGATAGGCGCATCCGGGTTTCTCGGACAGCACATCGTCGAAATGCTGCCAGAAAACTGGGATGTTGTTCAGGCCTCTCGCCGGCAACGCGGCCCGGCCTGGAAAACGGTGGACCTGGCCGACGCGGCGACCTTTTCCTGCTTTGGGCAGTTTGACGCGGTGGTGAACGCGGGACATTCGTCGCGCGTTTCATCACGAGGGGCGTTGGAGCATTGTCTGCGTGAAGGAGTGGTCTTCATGGAGGCAACCCACGATAGCCGGCATATGCGCGAATTGTTAGCGCTGCGAGCCTCACTGACAGACCCGCAAGGAACGGCAATCTTGGGAATGGGCGTGTTTCCCGGGCTGACGAATCTGATGGCCCGCGAAGCGCTGGCCCAGGCGCCCGGCGCCGATCATTTGGAGATCCTGTTGCGCGTGGGCGTGGTTTCCGGCGCCGGCCGGAGTATGTGCCGGCACATGATGCAGCACCTACAGAGCCGTCCCTTTTATTTCGAAGAAGCGCAACTCTGCCACGGCGCCCCGATGCAACTTGCCCCTCTCAACGGTTGTAACGGCGACGTCTCACCGCGACAAGAAGGCGGGAACTCGGTCCTGGTCGGCTTTCCCGAGTCGTTGATGCTCCACGAATCTGCGGCAACTCGCAACATTGTGACCGCGCTCAGACTCAAGCCTGCGTGGATGAACGGGATTCTTCGGTCGGCTGGCTGGCTGGTCCGCCGCGCACCGCTTGTCGGTCGGCTGGTCGAAGCTGGGATGATTCTGGGAAGAAGTATTCTACTCCGCTGGCTGCCGGCAAGCCTGGAGATTGCGGCCGTAGCCCGCAGCAAGGAGTGCATGTCGCCGTTAGCGCGGGTAGATGTTCACTGTGGCGACGGCGCCCGCTGCGCTGCCGCGGCGATTGCCGGCGGCCTGGAGTTGTTGATGGAACGGCGTCCGCTGCCGCGAGGTGTTTTCACTCCCGACGAGTTGCTGTCTTTGAACGAACTGTTTCCGCGCATCGCGCACTCCTCGCCAGGCGGCCGGGGATGCGAACTGCAATGGACGATAAACGGAAACTCCAACACCCAAGTTGCGAATAGGACGCGAACATGATCGATCGTTTCTTTACCTGGTTGGTCCAGCATCGCCGATGGACCGTGTTGCTATTGACGGCGGCAACGATCGCGGCCATTGCGGGAATTCTGCAACTTCGCACCGACGACCGCGTCCGCGACTTGCTCAAGTCGGATCACGGCGACTATCCGCGATTGCAGGAGTTCATTGCGTCCTTCGGCGGAGACGACAACGAGTGTCTGGTTACGCTGGAGGCCGAGGAAGTCCTCTCAGCCCCGCGCATCGTCAAGCTGGAGCGATTTGTTGAAGACCTCAAGCGGCTGGACGGAGTCGAATCAGTTTATTCGCTGTTCGATGCCCGGCGGCAGCGAAACATCGGCCGCGTGTTGCCGCTGTTGGTCCCCCGCGACGGCGATCCCAATCGCCTTGCCCGAGCGCGTCGCGAGGTCCAAGAGCATCCGCTCGTGGCCGGGCAACTGCTGTCGGAAGATGGCAAGGTCACGATAGTGGCGGTTGCTTTGACAGGCCAGTCGCTGGACGTGCGGGTGCTGGAAGAACGCCTCGCGGCCATCAAGGGTCTTACGGAACGATTGGAGGCTGAGTCCGACTTTCGCGTTCGTACCACGGGCATTCCGGCCTTGCGCGTGGAAATTGTCAGTCGCATTGAGCGCAACCAAATTGTTTTCACGGCCATCACGTTGGTGCTATCGGGACTGGCCGCTATATGGCTGTTCCGGCGCCCCGCCGCGGTGATCGTCGCCGCCGCAGGACCGGCGCTGGGTTTACTCTGGACGATGGGGCTGCTGGGCTGGATAGGGCAGCCGATCACACCGATCACCAGCATCCTGCCGCCTCTGGTGCTGGTGATTGGCTTCACCGACTCCATTCACATGGTCTATGAGATACGCTGTGCTCTGGCCGCGGGTAAACCGCGAAAGCAGGCCGCGCTGGAAGCAGCGCATGCCCTCTGGAAGCCGTGCGGCTTCACCGCCGTTACGACCGGGTTTGGATTCGGCTCACTCTTGCTCACCGATTTGGAAGCGATTCGCAGCTTCGGCATGGCGTGCGCCATGGGAACCACGTGTACGTACGTAGCCGTCATGATTTTCACGCCGCTACTGGCCACAACACCGTTGGCGGAACGGATGGTGGACCAGCGGGCCCGCAAGGGACGTCCGTTGTGGGTCGACGCAGCCCTATCGCGGCTGATGATGTTCATTCAGCGGCATGCTCGCCCGATCTCAATCGCGGGCCTGCTGATTTCGGTGCTGGGGGCGCCGTGCTGGTTTTGGTTGCGGGCAGACAACCGCGTTGGCGAGTTCCTTCCGCACGAGAGCTCGGCCTACCAGGCGCTCGTGCAGTGCGAAGAAGCGCTCGGCGGCGGGCTGTTCCTCCACGTGGTCGTCGATTGGCCGGAGGGAACGACTCTGAAGTCGCCATCGGTCCGGCAGTGCCTGGCTGACGTACATCGCGTCTTCGACGAGGAGCCGACGACGCGAAATCCCGTCTCGCTGCTGAGCGTGTTGCAATCGCTTCCCGGCGCCGACGATGATTGGAAGGAGAAGTGGCGCTGGATGAAAGAGGCGCCGGAAGAGTCGCTGCAGCGGTTTGCGCGGACCGACCAGCGCCGCGCAGCGGTCACAGCCCACATCCGCGATCTGGGAGGCGCGGCGCACGAGCCGCACTTTCGCCACATTGAGCAGCGTTTGGCGGCGCTGGAGCAGAAGTACCCGGGGTTCAAACTTTGGCTGACCGGGTCGGCGGTCGTCTCCTACCGTACGGCCAATCACATGATCGAGCAGTTGGCCCCGAGCTTGGGCTTGGCGGCCATGTTAATTTTTGTAAGTATGGCCCTCTTGTTCGGATCGCTACGGCTGGGGCTGATCTCGCTCGTCTGCAATTCACTTCCCTTGATCGGCGCTTCGGCTTTTTTGGTGGTCTCTCGACAGCCGCTGCAATACACTAGCGTGATGGTATTTAGCGTTTGCATCGCCTTGGCCGCGGATGACACGATTCACTTCCTCAGTCATTTTCGCCGCGGGCTCAAGCACGCCGATCGCGACACGGTGGTCATGCAGACGATGGCGCACGTCGGATCCGCGCTGGTGGTGACAACGCTGATACTGCTGAGCGGGTTCGTTTCCCTGTTGCTGGCCGACATGCCGCCGATCCGCCTGTTTGGCGGCCTTTCATGCCTGGTGTTAATCCTGGCCATGGTGGCCGAGTTGCTCCTCCTTCCGGCTCTGCTTTTTTGGCTAGGCCCCCAGCGAGAAACACAGTCTGCTGAGAACTCCAGCGCGGTGGCGGTCCCTTCCGTGTCGCACCACGATTCGCCTTCCCTTCCGGCCGTCCCCGCGTGATGAACACCTCGTACGGTTCCACGCCTCGACAGAATTCCTACGATGCGATCATTATCGGTTCAGGACCAAATGGCCTGGCCGCGGCGGTAACGCTTGCCGAGGCGGGCAGAAGCGTACTCGTCCTGGAGGCCGCCGCTACGATCGGCGGTGGACTACGCTCGTCGGCATGTACACTGCCGGGCTTCCTGCACGACACGTGCGCCTCGATTCACGCGTTGGCGCCGATGTCGCCATTCTTCCAAAATCTTGCCCCTGATCGCGTTCCGCTGGAATGGGTGGTTCCTCCACTCCCGTGCGCCCATCCGCTGGACGGCGGGCGGGTGGCGCTGCTATCTCGTTCGTTCGCGGAAACCGCCTCAGAGCTGGGCGACGACGCGCAAGCCTGGTCACGTTTGTTCGGGCCGCTCGTGCGCGACGCTGGCGTGTTATTTCCCCAAGTGCTTGGGCCGGCGCGCTTTCCTCGGCATCCAATTACCATGATGAAGTTCGGGCTACAAGCAATTCGGTCCGCGGAAGCAATCGCCCGACGTTTCTCGGGCGAGGAAGCCAGGGCCTTGTTCGCAGGGATGGCGGCGCATTCGACACTCCCCTTCCACCGCGCAATGAGCGGAGGCATCGGCATCATGTTGGCCCTTTCCGCTCACGTCGGCGGATGGCCCATTTGTCGGGGTGGATCGCAGCAAGTTGCACAGCGGTTGGCGGACTACGCCGTCTCGCTGGGAGCGGACATCGTGGTCAACTCGCCCGTCCGCGCGCTGGAAGAGATTCCTAATTCGCGTGTGGTGCTGCTGGACGTCGTTCCGCGGACCGCACTCCGGATCGTTGGCGATGCCTGGCCAGCGAGGTATCGCCGGCGGCTGCAGAAATTTCGTCATGGGATTGGCGTGGCCAAGGTCGACTGGGCGCTCGATGGCCCCATTCCCTGGAGTAATCCGCTGTGCGCCCAGGCTGCGACCGTCCATGTTGGCGGAACCTTTGAGGAGATCGCGGAAGCCGAGGCGGCGCCGTGGAGTGGCGCCCGTGTCGAGCGCCCCTTTGTCCTGTTGACGCAGCCCAGCCTTTTCGACCCGACGCGGGCACCGCCGGGAAAGCACACCGCCTGGGGCTATTGCCACGTGCCCGCCGGCGCGGTCGAGTCGATGACCGATCGCATCGAGGTTCAAGTGGAACGCTTCGCCCCCGGCTTCCGCGAGCGCATCCTCGCCCGCCGTGCCACCTCTCCCATTGACTGGGAAGCCTACAATCCAAATTACGTCGGCGGAGACATCACGGGCGGCATAATGGATCTCCCACAAGCGCTCGCCCGTCCGACTCTCTGCTGGAACCCCTACGCCACGCCGAACCCGCGCCTGTTCTTCTGTTCGTCCTCCGCTCCTCCCGGCCCCGGCATCCACGGAATGTGCGGCCACCACGCCGCAAGAGCCGCCCTCCGCGCCCGGGGTCGACGACTTGCCGTTAACCAATCACGATCTCCTTAAGTTGGGTAACGACCCAGCGGGCCTGCACCGGTTCCTGAAATATGGCCCCCTGTCCCTCCCAATAATTCGATCCGCGATATTTTAGGAAGCAGCCAAGAGCGATTCGGTGGCTTTCTCTGGCTGAGAAATGTGCTGCGGTCCTACTGAGGGAGGTCGCGCCCGATCAATAGCCGACAGTTTTCTGGATGCGCGCGAACAGCGGCCGCCACGGCAGCTCCGCAGCGTGCGGATTCGCTAGGCGGCGCGGCGGGTGTAGCGGTGGTGCAAGCCGCCAACCAAGGGAATTGAAACGACCGGACCACAGTCAAGTGGCTCGAGCTCACGGGGCAGCGGCGCGTTACGAGCCAACGACAAGTGGGTGCGTGAGCCGTGGTAATACTCGAAATAGGCAGCCAGGATGCGACGCAGATGTGGCTGGCCCAGCACGATGAAGTGGTTCAGGCATTCGCGCCGGACGGAGCCGATCAGTCGCTCGGCGTAAGGATTCTGCCAGGGGGACTGCTTGGCCGTGACCACTTCCTCGATGTCGAGACTCGCAATCCGACGCCGGAACTCTTGGCCGTAAGTGCCATCGTTGTCCCGCAGCAGGAAACGCGGCGCTTGATCGTAGGGGAACGCCTCGACCAGCTGCTGGCCAGCCCACTCGGCCGTCGGATGCTCGGTCACGTTGAAGTGGACGACGCGGCGCCGATGGTGACACAGGATCAGCATCACGTAGAGGACCCGAAACGTAGCCGTGGGGACGGTGAAGAAGTCGACGGCCGTGATTTCCGCGACGTGGTTGTCGAGGAAAGTCCGCCAGGTTTGCGAGGGTGGCTTGGGCGAACGGACCAGGTACTTGGCCACCGTAGCTTCACAGACGTCATGGCCCAAGAGGGCCAGTTCCGACTGGATGCGCGGCGCGCCCCAGGTCGGATTCTCCCGCGACATGCGGCGGATCAGATCCCGAACTTCCCGTTCAACCTTCGGTCGCCCGGCCTGGCCGCGCGATTTCCAGCGCCACTAGAGCCGGAATCCCTGTCGATGCCAGCGGATCACCGTCTGGGGCTGCACGATTACTAGCGAGCTGCGCCAAGCGGGCCAGAGTCGAGATAGCCAAACCCAAAGGATGCGATCCAGGGGCCGGATTCTCGGACGTTTGCCCTGAAACTTGTAGCTGGCCAGCTGCTGCCGATAGGCCAAGTTCTCGATCGTGAGTTCCGCTCGGTCCAGACACCAAGCCCGGACGAATCAGAAGAGAAACTGCAATCCGTTCATCGCCACTGCTCACCGGTGCAAAGGGGGGCATTTTACGGTAGCCTCAACGTCGACATAAGTCCCGGCCCAGTAACGAGGACGGAGTTTTTGGGAGGGACAGGCCAAATAGGCTATTCGTGTCGCCCGCGTACGCGCAAGCCGTTAAAAGGCCTATCTGTTGCGTCGCAAGCCGACACGAAGGATCGGTGCAGCGGCCGCCGAGCCGATCCGCAAACGGATCGAACTCTACAACCACCACCAGCCGTTCCGAGGGTCGTGAAGAGGAAGGTCGGAGCCAAAGTTCCTGGCTCAGGTTGCGGGCACAGGTCACGACGCAGAATCCCTATTCATCGTGCCCTGGCTCCTGCCTTCTTGCTGCGAACACGGCATCCCACGAACCAAGTTCGAGCTCATGCAAGGACTGTTCGTTGAACCGCGGTTGGGCTGCCAGCTCGCGGAGCCGCGGCGAAAACCGCAGCGCGGTCCCCGTCGGCGGTTTGGCGATCGCAAAGGCGCGTTTCGACGGAATCCCCAGCGTTATCTCGTTCGCGTCCACGTAGAGGACATTGTCTTCGATCCGGTTGAGCGACAACCATTGCGGTTCGTCGAGGAGCTTTCCGTAGTTTCCGTCGGCATCCCGCTCGATCGCCCAAAAGAGCGAATAGAACGCGCCGTCTCGATTGTCCACTAGGACCGCGTGCCGAACCGTCATATCCACGTGCTCGGTCCCCCGGCGGAGAATGCCCTTCAAGTCCACAAGGACCAGCGTGTCGGACTGTGCGATGCGCTTTACGTCGGGCAAGGTTGCCTCGGCAGCGGAGAGCAGCTGGCGTTGGATCAAGCCCAGGTTGCCCGGCTTCTCGCTGGTAACGACAACGTGACCACCCTTCGAGGCGACCGCAAAGCCCACGGCGACACGATCGATCGCGAATACTGGCGGCGGGCCTGCGGCTGCCTCGCGCCTCTTGGCGAGAATCACGGTCGAGAGCAAGCCGGCATTTTCCTTCACGATCGACAAGACGTTGTCGGCGTCCCCTCTGCCCAGCCGGGGAACTATTTTGATCACAAGCGCGTCCCACCCGTCCGGTGTTTTGGCATTGACGAATGTGTCGGCCGCAATGCGGTCCACGGCTTGTGGTGTGCATTCGAAGCGGCGGGCATGTTTTTCGCGAGCCGTCAAACGGGCTCCATCGAGGGCCACGATCGTGGCGACAACCACAAACGCGAGCAGTGCGCCGCCTCGCGCGCCGCGCCCCAAACTCAGGTCGAATCGTCTGTTGGCCATTGCCCATATCCTCCGTGTTTGTCGGCACGTGCCACATTTCGCAGGCGCGCCGCGGTAACACAATTGAACCAGTCTATGTTTGGTACGTGAACGTAACAACGCTTATGGGTGACGGGGCCCGCTTCTGCTTGTCGCCGTGCGTCAGGGCCCTCTTGCGATCGGCAAATCAAATCTCCCGACGTCTTACCGCCCGGACCTCGTCGGGGTCGCCCTCGGCCGGTTCGACGCTGCCGCCGCGTGGAAGCCCGAGTAACGACCGTCGAATTCGCGATGTAACAAAGAAAGGCTTTTTACGCCTTACTAGGCGTGGGACGGTCGATCGCAGGTCGCGACGCATGGAATACTGAGTCCTGGCTGCAAATCCGCTACTGAAGGACTGTCGAATCAGGTATTACGCGCGGCGCGAGCTTGGAGTTATCGGTAGACCGGCCCTGGCACACACCGGTGGGCATGGTCCAGGCCATAAATCGTGGCTAAGCGGGGTATCACTGAAATGCTGAGCCGCTTTGCTGCCCTTCCAAGGCTAAACTTGGTAACGGTGTAAGTTGGAACGGATTCGCATACCCAAGGTGTAGCAGATTGTTCGTAATTAGCTTGAACGAACATTTGTGGGCGAATACGGTAGCAGTGTCTTTGTCCCGTGCTCGTTACGGTGGGTGGCAACGCAATTTCTGAGCTGAATTGCTCGAACGAGTTTCCGGAAAGGATGCCGACAGCACGCGCGATCAGCCTCAGGGCTAGAGGGATCAACGTGAGGTTTCCAAGTCGGCGGGTTTCGACCAGCTCGCGCTCCCAAGTCGGCAGTTGGACTCCAGAACCGGAATTCTCGACGCTGCACGCGATCGCCCAGTGGCGCGGTGCGCACCAGCCCAATGGCTTGGCCTACACCTATTTAGTCGACGGCGAAGATCAGGAGCAGAATTTTACGTACGCCGAGCTGGATCGCCAAGCCCGGCGGATCGCCGTGCGTCTGCAGCAGCTCGACGCCGTCGGCAAGCGCGCGTTGCTTCTGTATGAACCTGGACTGGACTACATCGCGGCCTTCTACGGCTGCCTATATGCCGGCATCATCGCGGTGCCGGCCTATCCGCCCGACCCAATGCGGATCGAGCGCACCCTGCCGCGATTGATGGCGATTGTGAACGATGCCCAGGCGTCTCTGGTGCTGGGCACCGCATCGAGCTTGACCTGGGTGCGGCCCCTCTTCTCCGGCCAGTGCACCGTCGAGGTGCTGCTGGCGACCGACACACTTCCATCCGGCGATGAGAATCGCTATATCCCCCCAGCGATCGACGGTGCGGACATTGCCTTCTTGCAATACACGTCCGGCTCGACCACCTTGCCACGAGGCGTTATGGTCACGCACTCAAACCTCCTAGCAAATGTGGCGGCGATCGAATGCAACCGTAGTGCCGGCGTCATCGGCGTCACTTGGCTCCCGATGTATCACGATTTCGGGCTCATCGGCGCGGTCGTGCTCCCTATGTACAGCGGCGCACGGACCATTTCAATGTCCCCTTTGGCATTCGTTCAACGTCCCGTCCGCTGGCTCCAGGCCATCACCAAGTACCGGGGCACGATCGTCGGCGGCCCAAACTTCGGATACGACCTGTGCGTCCGCAAGATAACGGACGAGGAATGCGCCTCGCTGGATTTGAGCAGTCTGAGCATCGCACTCAATGGGGCCGAACCGATTCGCGGTGAGACGCTGGAGCGATTCAGCCGCAGGTTCGCGCCCTATGGATTTCGACCGAACGCGTTTGTCCCCTGCTATGGTTTGGCCGAGGCGACCTTGGGAGTGACCGGCACGACCGACCTACCCATGAACGGTCCGGTTATCAAACACTTCGAGCGATTTCCTCTGGAGCAACATAAGGCGGTTGAAAGCTCCGGAGACGGCTGCCCAAGCCGCGCACTAGTCAGCTCGGGTGCAGCGCTGAAACGGACGGAGGTATTCATTGTCGATCCTGCGACCTGCCGTCAGCTACCGGAGGGCGAGGTAGGCGAAATCTGGGTCCGGAGCCCCAGCGTCGCCCGCGGTTACTGGGGTCGCCCCGAGCTGACCAAGGAAATGTTCAACGCCCGCACGAGTGACACCGGCCTGGGGCCATGCTTGCGGACCGGCGATCTTGGATTTCGCCATGAAGGCGAGCTGTATGTCACGGGGCGCCACAAAGACCTGCTTATCTTGTGGGGCCAAAACCACTATCCGCAGGACATCGAGGCCACCGTCAGTGCGGTCCATCCGGCGCTTAACGAGCATGGCAGTGCGGCCTTCGCCATCGAAGCCGATGGCCAGGAGCAACTGGTTGTTGTGCAAGAAGTGAAGCGCCCGAAAAAGTGTGATCTCGACGCGCTGCAATCCGCAATTCGCGAAGCAATCCTTCGCGATCATGGCATCTCGGCGTTGGCGATCGTGCTGATCAAGAGTTCCACACTCCCCAAGACGAGCAGCGGAAAGGTGCAGCGCAGCGCCTGCCGCGACGACTATCGCGAGGGCCGCTTGCAGATCGTCTCCCAGGGGCATGTCAACGGCACCGGCCCTCACAACGGCTGGACGCAGGCAAGCGGCAATGGCTTCGCTCACGAACCCACCAACGGCGCGAGCCAAGCACAGCATGGCGGCTCCGCGCACACCTATGGCTCCGCACGCGGGCCAACGAACGGGGATGCCCATGTGCCCGCTCAGTCCACAGCACCAACGACCGTCACCGAGGGCCGACTGATCGCGTTGTGGCGCGAAGTCCTGTGTGTGCAGGAAGTCGACGTCGAAGAGAATTTCTTCGCGTCGGGCGGACAGTCGCTCTTAGCGGTGCAGCTAATGGCACGGATCCAGGACGAGTTCGAGATTCAGTTGCCGTTGGGGTTATTGTTCGCTAATCCGACCCTCGAGTCGCTCGCCGCTGAAATCGACCGCATCGGAGCCGCAGGAGAGCCCGCCAGCGAAGAGCCGTTGGCGCGCGCCAACCACGACGGCACTCTGCCCCTTTCGCCAGGACAGCTCCGCTTGTGGTTTGTCGAGCAATGGGCCGCCGCCGGGGCACTGAATCACGTGTGCGTCGCCATGCGATTGCCGAACATGCCAAACGTGACGGCCGTCGAAGAAGCCCTGGCCGACCTGGTCGGAAGGCATGAGTCGCTTCGCACGACATTCGAACTGGGCCGCGACGGACCGATGCAGAAAATCACCGCCACCGTCGGTAGACCCCAGGTTGCGGTCATCGAAGTTTCGGCGGCCTCCCCCGGCGAGTTCAAGCAAAAGTTCGATCAGCACTGCGTCGAGTTGGCTCAGCAACCGTTCGAGCTGGCAGCCGGCCCACTCTGGCGACTGACGTTGATCCGCAACGGCTACGAACAGGTGCTCGTATTGGCGATGCACCACCTTGTTACCGATGGTTGGTCCGTCGGCGTCCTGTTCGAGGAACTGCTCGACTGCTACATGTCGCGGAACGCCGGTCGAGAACCGTCGTACTCCGGGCAGCGCTTTCAATACGGCGACTTCAGTCAGTGGCAAACCTCGGCTCTCGCGGCCGGATCACGTGCGGCCGACCTGGACTACTGGCGCGGGCAACTGGCAGGGGTTCCAGACCAACTTACGCTGCCCACGGACCGTCCGCGCCCGGCCCAGCCAACTTTCCGCGGCGCCGTCGAGCGCGTGACGTTCGGGGCCGATTTGAGCCGAAGCCTCGCGACCTTGGCCCAGCAGGAAAAAGCCACGCTGTTCATGACGCTCCTGGCGGGGTTCCAGAGTGTGCTCGCACGCCAGTCGGGACAAACCGATATCCTCGTTGGCACCGCAGTCGCCAACCGGCCTCGCCGCGAGTTCGAACGCGTGATCGGCTTCTGCGTCAACTCACTTGTGCTGCGGGGCGACCTGTCGGGCGATCCGACCTTCCGCGAGCTCTTGAGCCGTGCGCGACAAACGACGCTCGCGGCGCTTGAGCATCAGTCGCTCCCGTTCGAAAAGTTAGTCAAGGAACTAGATCCGCGCCGGGATATGACCCATTCGCCGTTCTTTCAAGTTTCTTTTGTGCTGCAAAACTCGCCGCACGCGGCCCTACCACTTGGCGTGCAGGTCGCGGAGTTGCCGACCGGCGCGTCTAAGTACGACCTGACTCTCTCGATGATCGAAACGGCAACGGGGCTCGAAGGGAATCTGGAGTATTCGACTGAATTGTTCGATGCTGCCACGGTCCAGCGGTTTGCAAACCAATTCAAGATTCTCCTGGTCGCGGCGGCGGAGAACCCCGACACGCACTTGTCGCGCCTCCCTCTCTTGAGTGAGGACGAACGCCAAACGTTGCTCGCGTTCGGAAAAGGTCCCTGCGAGAGCATTGCCGCCGCCCCGACCACAGTTGTCGAATTGTTCGAGGCCCGAGCCGCTTTGCGGCCGTCGGCGACTGCCGTCGAAGATTCGCGCGGTTCGCTTGCTTATGGCGAATTGAATGCCCGCGCCAATCAGTTGGCTCATTGGCTCGTGGCGCGCGGCAGTCGACCCGAAGCGCCGGTTGGCATCTGCCTCGAGCGCGGAACCGAGGCGATCGTAGCGATGCTCGGAATCTGGAAGGCGGGGGGGGCGTACGTGCCGCTCGATCCCGAATACCCGCCCGCTCGACTCGAGTTCATGGTGGAGGATAGCGGGCTTGAAGTGCTGCTCACCGAGTCGTCGCTGGTGGACCGCTTGCCCGCGCTACAGGCTAAATCGGCCATTTGTCTCGACAAACTGTCCGCGGCGCTCAGTTCCCAGCCGACGGACTCGCCGCGCGTGAGCATCCGACCTGAGCATTTGGCCTACATTATCTACACGTCGGGGTCGACAGGCCGCCCTAAGGGAGTGCTCCTGGAGCATGTCGGCCTGGCCGATCGCATGGTCACGATGACCGACGTGTTCGGTTTGGATGCCGAGAGCCGGATATTGCAATTCGCGTCGCTAGGTTTCGATGCCTCGATCGGTGAGATCGTGCCATCGCTCTTGGCCGGTGCGACGGTCTGCGTCGCCACAAGCGATGTGCAGCTCCCCGGCATCGACCTGCACCGTTACTTGCAGGAGCGGCGGATCTCGGTCGCCACGTTGCCTCCGACGGTGTTGGCGGCAACTCCCAGCGACAAACTACCCGAGCTGCGGACGATTGCCTCGGTCGCCGAGACTTGCCCCGCGAAGCTCGTAGATCGTTGGGCTCCCGGGCGACGATTCCTGAACGCCTATGGTCCGACCGAGTGCACAATGTGCGCCACGTTTGGCGCGTTTGCCGCCGGCAACGGTAGGCCGACAATCGGCCGCCCGCTGCGCAACGTCGAAGCGTATGTACTCGATTCTCGGCACGAGCTTGTCCCCATCGGTGTGCCCGGCGAGCTGTACCTTGGCGGCGTGGGCGTGGCGCGCGGATATTTGAATCAATCGGGGCTGACTAGGGAGCATTTCATTCCGCACCCGTTTCGCCCCGAATCGGGCGAGCGGATCTATCGCAGTGGCGATGTCGCGCGCTGGCTGGCCGATGGGCAGCTGGAATTCCTGGGGCGGCAGGACGACCAGGTGAAGATCCGCGGATTTCGGATTGAGCTGGGTGAGGTCGAAGCGGCCTTGGCGTCCCATCCTGATGTGCGGCAGGTAGTGGTCGTGGCTCGGGACGATGGACACGGCAAACAGCTCGTGGCGTATATCGTGCCGCAAGAGGTTGTGGTGCCGCGGATCGACGAAGTCCGTGGTTTTCTCGAAACCCGGTTACCACGCTATATGCTGCCGGCAGCCGTGGTCAGCATGAACGAATTCCCCTTGTCCACAAGCGGCAAAGTGGACCGGCGGTTGCTGCCGGCTCCGTCACAGGCGCGGCCCGATTTGGGTCACGAATACGAGGCTCCGCGCAATGACGCGGAAGTCAGGCTGGCCGCAATCTGGCAGGGGGTGCTGGGGCGCGAGCGCATCGGCATCTGGGACAACTTCTTTGAGCTAGGCGGCGACTCAATCCTGGCGATCCAGGTCGTTTCTCAGGCCCGCACCGCCGGCTTGGAGCTAACGCCGCGCGACTTGTTCGAGCGATCGACAATTGCCCGCTTGGCTGAGGTGGCGCACCAAGAGTTGCCACTCGCGACGCCGCTTCCGCCGCTGGGTGGCCTGGACGAAGCGACGCTGCGTCGACTGGCGGTGCCGGGGACCGAGATTGAGGATGTCTATCCGCTGGCACCCTTGCAAACGGGCTTTCTATTTCACGCCTGGTTTGCGCCCGAATCGCAGCACTTTGTCCAGCAAGCAAGCTGCACGTTCGAGGGCCAACTGCGGCCCGAGGCATTGCAGGGCGCCTGGGAGCAAGTCGTCGCCCGGCACGCGATCTTGCGGACGCGCTTTGTCTGGGAGGGACTCGCTGAACCACTCCAAATCGTTGATCGCGGCGTGATCTTGCCATGGGTCAATCTCGATTGGCAGGATGTCGCAATCGACGAACACGCCCAACGGTGGGAAGGTCTGCTGGCTGGCGAGAGGGGCCGGGGATTCCGGCTCGATCAGGCGCCGTTGCTGCGGTTCACGCTGGTGCAAACCGCTCCGAACCGATGGCGTTTCATTTGGACCCATCACCATCTGGTACTCGACGGTTGGTCGTTGCCGCTCGTGCTGCAGGAAGTGGTCGCCGAATACGAAGCGATCCAAAGCGGTCAGACGATCGAACACGTGCCGCCGCGTCCATACCGCGACTACATCGCCTGGCTGGCGAACCAGGATCCGGCCGAGGGGAGAGAGTTCTGGCGCGATGAGCTACGCGACTTTGCCGCCGCCGGGCCGCTGGTTTTCGCACGCACGATCGCGGCACCGACAGGCGTTGCCGGCAACGAGGACTTTCTTGAGCAAAGCATCCCGTTTTCGGCGTCGCTGACGAACGCGGCCCAGCAATTCTCGCGACAGCACCGCGTGACGGTCGGCACGCTGCTGCAAGCAGCATGGGCTCTGGTCTTGGCCCGCACCAGCGGCAGCGACGACGTGCTGTTCGGTCTGACCACATCGGGCCGCAGCGCCAGGTTGCAGGGCATCGAGACTATGGTCGGCTTGCTGATCAATACGGTGCCAGCCCGCGTGCGGTTACCTGGCGAACAAAGCGTGCTCGAGTGGCTTGCCGAGTTGCAATTGCACCAGGCCCATGTGCGACAATTCGAGCACGTTCCTTTGGCCGCAATGCAAGGCTATAGCGCGGTGCCGCGAGGCGAGGCCCTGTTCGAAAGCATCATGATTTTTGAGAACCAGCCGCTGCCTGACGGGATCCACGCGTCCACCGGCGCGTTTCAAGTTCACGACGTCCATTTGCGTCAGCGGACGAACTATCCTCTGTCAATCGTCGCAATGCCGGGCGACCGCATCAACGTGCAATGGCTGTATGATCGGCGACGTTTCGACGCGGAGACGATCGAGCGCGTGGGAAACTACCTGGCGGTCGCTCTCGAGTCGTTGATCGCGGATCCGATGGCGGCACTGGCGAGCGTGTCGATACTGAGCGCGGACGAACGTCGCAAAGTATTGGAGGATTTTAGCGGCGCGCGACGCCTCGACGAGTTGGAATCCTTTCCGACGCCCCCGGATCTTGTGCAGCAACTGTTCGAGCGACAGGCCGCTGAGCGGCCCACGGCCCCGGCGCTCGTGTTCGAAGAGGAAGCATGGACCTACGCTGCGCTAAACGCGGCGGCAAATCAACTCGCCCACTACTTGCGTCAAAAAGGGGTCGAGCCGGAATCCCGAATCGGCATCTGCCTGGAGCGCGGCCCGCGGTTGATCGTGGCCATCCTCGGCGTTCTTAAGGCTGGCGGGGCATTCGTGCCGCTCGATGCCGAGTATCCGTCCGAACGCCTGGCATTTTTCGTGGCCGACGCGCGACTGTCGGTATTGCTCACGGAGGAATCGCTGCTGGACCGACTCCCACTGTGCGACGCCCTCGTCGTGGCGCTCGATAATGAGGCGCCCCAGATCGCGCAGCAACCCGTTGAGAATCCCTTTTGCCGTACCCAACCCGAGGACCTGGCTTACGTGATTTACACGTCGGGCTCGACGGGCCGGCCGAAGGGCGTGATGATCGAGCACCGCAACTGGAGCCACTTGCTAGACTACATGCGGGCGGAGCTTTCGCTCTTCCGCGAAGATTGCGTGTTGCAGTTTGCCTCGCCCAGCTTCGACGTGTCGATCTGGGAGCTGAGCCTGGCCTGGATAGCCGGCGCGCGACTCTGCCTGGCACGCGCCGAGTCGCTGCTGCCCGGCCAACCGCTGGTCGAGCTGTTGGAGCGCCACGCCGTGACGGTGGTCACCCTGTCGCCGACGGCCCTGTTGATCCTCCCCGAGGCGAAGCTCGACTGCCTGCGCATGATATTTACTGTCGGTGAAAGCTGCCCGGCCGAGGTCGTACATCGCTGGGCAACCCCGGGGCGGCTATTAATCAACGGGTATGGTCCCACCGAGACGACGGTCATTGTGACTCTCGGAACTTTGCAGCCGGATGATCAACCGCCGCCGATTGGCCGGCCCGTTCTCGGGACCGAAATGTTCGTGCTCGACCAACGGCGGCAGCCTGTGCCCGTCGACGTGCCGGGCGAACTATACATCGGTGGCCACGGCGTCGGACGCGGCTATCTCGAGCGGCGAGAACTCACTGCCGAGCGGTATGTGTCCCACCCCTTCCGGAAAGACGTTCAAGCACGACTCTATCGCTCGGGCGACCTGGTACGGTGGCGGGCGAACGGGGAGCTGGAATGCCTTGGCCGGCTCGATTATCAGGTGAAGATTCGCGGTTTCCGGATTGAGTTGGGCGAGATCGAAGCGGCGCTCGATGCCCATCCTCAGGTGCGTCAGGCGATTGTCGTGGCCCGCGACGACGGGCACGGAAAGCAGCTTGTGGCCTATGTCGTGCCAAAAGGAGACGCAGCGCCAAGAATCGACGAGTTGCAAACCTTCCTCCAGATACGACTGCCTCGCTATATGCTGCCGGCGGCCTTGGTTACCTTGAGCCAGTTCCCCTTGACCACCAGCGGCAAAGTCGACCGTCGGTCGCTCCCGGCGCCTTCCAGCGATCGTCCGGATTTGGCGCAGGACTACCAGGCGCCGCGCACCGAATTGGAAACCCACCTGGTTGCCATCTGGCAGACCGTGCTGGGTCGCGAGCAGATCGGCATCGGGGACAACTTCTTCGAATTGGGTGGGGACTCGATCTTGGCGATCCAAGTCGTGGCCCAGGCCCGCAGCGCCGGATTGCAACTGCTGCCGCGACAATTATTCGAGCGGCCCACGATTGCACAACTTGCCGAAGCCGCCGGACAGGAACACACGATTCTCGCCGAGCAGGGTGTGGTGACCGGCGCGGCGCCGCTGGTGCCAATCGCACGCTGGTATTTCCAACAGCAGCAGCCGGAGCCGCAGCACTTCAATCAAGCATTGTTGTTGACCTCACGCGAACGGCTTGACCGTAGTGCCTTGGAACGGGCGCTGCCAATTCTATTGCGGCACCATGATGCCTTGCGTCTGCGCTATGAGCGGACGGCGGGTGGCTGGCAAATGGAGTTTGCCCCCCTGGTCCCGGCGACCGTGGACCGAATGCTTGACTGTGTCAATTTGCAGCTCGACACAGCGGCGACCGAAGCGGCCTGGCAGGCAGCCGCCGCGCAGGCTCAGAAAAGTCTCGACCTGGGCGCCGGGCGGCTCGTGCGGTTTCTGATCGGCGACACAGGCGGCACGTCCGATCGGCTGCTCGTGATCATTCATCACCTCGCCGTCGACGGCGTGTCGTGGCGGATACTCGTCGAGGATCTAATCTCGGCCTACGAGCAATCTCGGGCCGGCCTCGCCGTGCAATTGCCCGACAAGACGAGTTCCTATCGAGACTGGTCGTCGTGGCTGGCCGAATATGCCAAGGGTGAAACTCTATTAGCCGAATTGCCCTATTGGCGGCAGGTCGTTGCTCCGGGGCTCGTCGCGCTTCCGGGCAATGCGGCGGCCGATGCCGGCACTGCGGGCGAGGCGAAGACGTTTGAACTGGCGCTCGATTCTGAGTTGACCCAACGGCTGGTACGCGAGGCGCCTGTTGCCCACCGGGCGTCGGTCGAAGAGTTCCTCTTGGCCGCGCTGTCTCTGGCCTTGGGACAGTGGAGCCCCGAAGGCTCGCTGCTTGTCGACCTTGAAGGCCACGGCCGCGAAGGGCTGTTTAACGACCTGGATGTCTCGCGCACCTCGGGCTGGTTCACGAGCCTGTACCCGCTGCGCTTGTGCCTGAACGCTCAACGCGCCCCGGTCGACGTGCTGGCCGACGTGAAGAGGCTGTGCCGCGCCGTGCCGCAGCGAGGTATCGGCTTTGGGATGCTGCGATACCTCGCCGGCGCGAGCGAGCTAGCCGAGGTTCCAACAGCCGACATCAGCTTCAACTATTTGGGCCAATTGGATACGGCAATCGCGGCGCAGAGCGGTTGGACCTGGTCGCTCGAGGGGACAGGTCCGAGTCGCAGCCCCGCGCACCATCGCAGCCACGCGCTGACGGTCAGCGCGGCGATTGTCGGCGGACGCCTGCAAGCAGCCTTCGAATTCAATCCTGCACGGCACGCCCCTGAAGTGATCGAGCGGTTGGGAGCGAGTTTCTTGGGTGCCCTGGAGGGGCTCCTGGGCGCCTCACCTGCAATCGAAGTCCAAGCCACGAGCGATTCCAGCGCGCCTAACGAAAGCAAAGCGGCCGTGTCGAAAAATGAGGGTGCTGGCGAAACATCGGTACTGGTGCCGATTCGAGCCACGGGCGACCGACCCCCGCTGTTCTGCGTGCATCCGATTGGCGGAACCGTCTTTTCGTACTACAGCCTGGCTCATCACCTGGGGTCGCAGCAGCCGTTCTACGGCATCCAGGCCCGCGGGCTCGGCGGTGGCACGCCGACCGCGACGGTCGAGGCACTCGCCAGCGAGTATTGCGCGGCGATGAGGAGTGTCCAGCGGATGGGCCCCTATTTCCTAGCGGGCTGGTCGCTCGGTGGCTTCGTAGCCTATGAAATGGCGCGGCAGTTCTTGCTGGCCGGCGATGAAGTCGGGCTCGTTGCGGTGTTTGACATCTTTGTCGACGAAGGCGGAGCGGCGATTGGCCGCGAAGAGGGGATGGCTGGCTTCCTCCGCTTGATTCCCGAAGCCGAGCCGATATCTTACGACGAGTTTCAAAACCTGCCGCAAGAGCAACGACTGGCCTGGTTCCAGCAGCAGATGGAGGTGGCGGGCCTCGTCGCTCCGGGAACTCCGCCGCAGGAAGTCCGCGGCATGCTCGCCGTGTTCGAGGCAAACATCCAAGCTGGATTCTCCTACCGACCTGAACCGGCGCCTGTGCGGTTGGCGTTGTTGCGGGCCACGCATGGCATCGGCCAAGATCGCAGCGATCCCTTCTTAGGTTGGGAGGCCCTGACGGCGAAAGCGGAAGTCCAACTTGTGCCGGGAAACCATCTCACGATGGTCCGCGAGCCCAATGTCCGCGAGCTGGCCGAGCAGTTGCGGGACTGCCTAGAGCGCGCCTATCAAGCGAGCAGGCGTTGACCTAGCACTCGCTCCACAGCGCGTCGGGTAAAAAACTCGAACGATGTGAAAAGCAAGTCGAGCTCAGGAGCCCGCCCTGTGCAAAATCAAAGTCGGCGGAGTTCTGGCGGCACACCGGCGGTCGAAACGGACAGGTGAAAGCTGGAAGCCACCAACGCGCGAGCTGAAGTGCGTCGTCGCGGCGTTTTCTGCGAGTCGAAGGACTTTGCCGTGGTGCTGTTTCCGAGGCGAGCGCGCAGCGTCGCCGCGGACGGGATGGGAGAGGTAAGGATGCGACTACGCTGCTTGGCGGTAGTAGTGCTTGAGCAGCCCGCCGAGTCGCTGCTTGCAGCGGACTTCGGAGAGGGCTATGGTCGATTCATCGGGTGGTTTGGTCTTGGCTTTCTTCCTGGACTTCGGCTTCGGCAGCGGCGCGAGCAGGCCATTTTCGAGTGATTGATGAGGGCGTTCCTCGTGGTAGTGGACCACGGTTTCCGAGACGAGATGATCGAGATGCTGCATCCCAATGGGGATGAAGTAATCGAGGCATTTTTGCTGAGGGGTCTGAATGAACCGCTCGACGAAGGCCTGGGTGTTGGGAGACTGCGGCGCCGACTTGCGGACGGTGAGACCCGCGTCTTGCAGCGCTTCGTCGAAGGGCGGCGTGTACTTGCCGTCCCGGTCGCGCATTACGATTTCGGTGGTCAGACCGGTCTTCTGGACGTGCGCGACGAAGGCCTTGGCTTGCTGCTCGGCCCACTCGCGGTTGGGGTTGAAGCTGGCTGGCGTGACGAAGGCGCGTCGGGTGCCGACGTGGAGGAAGACCAGCACGAAGGCGTCGCGAAAGCCCTTGTTGGTCAGGACTTTCTTGGTGAAGAAGTCGCACTGCCAGAGGGTGGCCGCGTGCAGCTTCAAGAACTCGTCCCAAGTGCCGACGCCACGCAGGCGGTCGGCAAGCTGCCTGTCGATGTCGGCGCGCTGGGCGTCGACCTGATGAGTTTCACGGCGCACAAGATCTACGGGCCGAAGGGAGTCGGCGCGCTCTACGTGCGCCGCGGCGAAGGGGGCGTGCGGCTCGTTCCGCAGATCGACGGCGGCGGGCAAGAGCATGGCTTACGGAGCGGCACCCTGAACACCCCGGGCATCGTCGGCTTCGCCCGGGCGCTCGAACTTTGCTTAGAGGAGCTACCGGCTGAAGCCGCGCGATTGACCGGATTGCGCCGCCGGCTGTTCAACGGATTGCAGCAAGCGATCGACGGCGTCACGCTCAACGGGCCGGCGCTCGATCAAGTCGCAACGGATGGCACAAGCCTGCGTCTGTCCGGTAATCTCAATGTCAGCTTCGCACGCGTCGATGGCGAAGCCCTGATGATGAACATGGGCTCGGTGGCAGTCAGCTCGGGGAGCGCCTGCACGTCGGCCAATCCCGAACCGAGCCACGTGCTGCGAGCGCTGGGGCTCGATGACGATGCCACGCGGGCGAGCCTGCGCTATGGCATCGGCCGCTTCAATACGCCTGACGAGATCGACTACACGGTCAGCGCCACGGCGGAGACAGTCACTCGGCTGCGCAAGCTGGGCAGCTAATTCCCCAAGGGAGACGAAGCGCCTTTGTGCGCGCGCGGAGGCGCGGAGCACGCGGAGGAAGCGATGGGCAGAGATCTGGATGAGATTTCGGGGTTTGTTGTCGATGCCGCATTCAAGCTGCATACCGGGATCGGGCCGGGGCTGCTCGAATCGGTTTACCAGGCCGTCCTGAGCAGGGAGCTAACGCGCCGTGGGCTGCAGATCGTCAGCGAGAGTTTCGTGACGTTTGAGTACGATGGCCTGCGATTCGACAAAGCACTGCGCATCGATCTGCTGGTCGAAGGGCAACTTGTCGTTGAATTGAAATCGGTCGAGGAACTCGCGCCGGTGCACTTCAAGCAGGTGTTGACTTACCTGAGGTTGCTCAATCTACAGGTTGGACTGTTGATCAACTTTGGCGCCCCGACGTTCAAAGAAGGTAACCGTTCACGCCCTGGGGAGCAGTGACGGTGCGGGCTGGCCGGGCCACGCCTCGACGATGCGTTGCGTCGCGGTCGAGGGGTGGCGTCGGCATATCATCGGGCGGCGGTGCCGCAGTCGCCGGATCGGCGCCGGCGTTATCGTTTTTCGTGTCGCTGGTGCAAGCCGGCGTGCAAGCGCCGAATTGCGATGGCGCAAGTTGTTTGTCAGCGTCACTTACAACTGTAGGCTCGCCGCTTCCCAAGCTGGATGTCGAGAGTTCGAGTCTCTTCGCCCGCTCTGGACTTACGAAAAGCCTGGCAGGTTACCCTGGCAGGGAACTCGACGAAAAAAGCCCCCCGGCGCGGTGACCGTCGCGCCGGGAGGTTCAACAGCAGACTTCTCGATCCGCTGCTTCGCGGCAGTTTTGAACCCCCAAAGTTCTGGATCGGAGGTCTGTTTTTATGCGCCCTCGTAAGCCCTGGATTCGAAAAGGTCGCGGCTGGTTCATCGAATTCGCCGGTCGGCAGGTTTGCCTCGCGAACGGCGACAAGAATCCCGAAACGCGAGCCATCGCAGACGCTCACTCCATCAAATGATGCTCGAATGCGCGGCCAACCCGCCGGTCGACGGCGGCTCCCCCAGCGTGGCGTCGGTCATCGACGCCTTTCTCGACTTCGCGAGCCGGCGCGACGCAGCGAGCACGTTCTACGAACGGACGCTCTCCGCCCTGGGGGACAGGGCGGTTAATTGAGCTCCGGCCCCGCGCCTGTCGATGCGTCACCGGCGTCACTTCGTAGCGTCGGCGATCTGCCGTCGGCCTACTGGACAAGACTCGCTTCCCTTATGCTACTTGATTAGCCGCCAGGAGCACTTCATGCCTGCTTACCGCTCAAAAACGTCCACCCACGGCCGCAACATGGCCGGCGCCCGCGCCCTGTGGCGCGCGACAGGGATGAAGGACGACGATTTCAAGAAGCCGATTATCGCCATCGCCAACTCGTTCACACAGTTCGTACCGGGCCACGTCCACCTCAAGGACCTGGGCCAACTGGTCGCCCGGGAAATCGAACGCGTCGGCGGCGTGGCCAAGGAATTCGACACCATCGCGGTCGACGACGGCATCGCCATGGGCCATGACGGCATGCTGTATTCCCTGCCGAGCCGCGAGATCATCGCCGACTCGGTGGAGTATATGGTCAACGCCCACTGCGCCGATGCAATTGTCTGCATCTCGAACTGCGACAAGATCACCCCTGGCATGCTGATGGCCGCCCTGCGCCTGAACATTCCAGCGATCTTTGTCTCCGGCGGCCCGATGGAAGCCGGAAAGACCAAGCTGGCCAGCCATCGCCTGGACCTGGTCGACGCGATGGTCATCGCCGCCGACCCCAGCGCGTCGGACGAGAAAGTCGCCGAATACGAGCGCAGTGCCTGCCCCACCTGTGGATCCTGTTCCGGCATGTTCACCGCCAACTCGATGAACTGCCTGACGGAAGCCCTGGGCCTGGCCCTGCCCGGCAACGGCTCGACGCTGGCTACCCACGCCGACCGCGAGCAGCTCTTTCTGCAGGCCGGCCGCACGATTGTCGAGCTGTGCCATCGCTACTACCACGACGACGACGAATCGGTGTTGCCGCGCAGCATCGCGAGCTTCAAGGCATTCAAGAATGCCATGACGCTCGACATCGCGATGGGCGGTTCGACCAACACCATTCTGCATTTGTTGGCCGCCGCCCAGGAAGCCGAAGTCGCGTTCGACCTGCGCGACATCGATCGCCTGTCACGCCAGGTGCCGCAACTGTGCAAGGTGGCGCCGAACACGCCGAAGTACCACATGGAAGACGTGCACCGCGCCGGCGGCATCTTCGGTATTCTCGGCGAACTGGCTCGTGGTGGACTGCTTGACACCGACCTGCCGACCGTGCATAGCCGATCGCTCGCCGAGGCCCTCGCCAAATGGGACATCACCCAGAGTGACGATCAGGCCGTCCACACGTTTTTTCGCGCGGGGCCGGCCGGCATCCCGACTCAGGTCGCGTTCAGCCAGTCGACCCGTTGGGAATCCCTCGACGACGACCGTCAGAACGGCTGCATCCGCAGCGTCGAACACGCCTACTCGAAGGAAGGCGGCCTGGCAGTGCTGTACGGTAACATCGCCCTGGACGGTTGCGTCATAAAAACCGCCGGCGTCGATGAATCGATCCTGGTGTTCGAAGGCACCGCCAAGATCTTCGAAAGCCAGGACAGCGCGGTGCGCGGCATCCTCGCCGACGAAGTGCAAGCGGGCGACATCGTGATCATCCGCTACGAAGGCCCCAAGGGGGGACCGGGCATGCAGGAAATGCTCTATCCGACCAGCTACCTGAAGTCCAAGGGCCTGGGCAAGACGTGCGCTCTGCTGACCGACGGCCGCTTCTCCGGTGGCACCTCGGGCCTGTCGATTGGCCACGCTTCTCCGGAAGCCGCGGCTGGCGGCGCCATCGGCCTGGTGCACGAGGGAGACAAGGTGCTGATCGACATCCCGAACCGCTCGATCAACTTGTTGGTGGACGATGCCGAACTGGCCCGGCGTCGGGTTGTTCAGGACAAGAAGGGCTGGAAGCCGGTCGAGGCCCGTCCGCGCAAGGTGACCACCGCGCTGCGAGCCTATGCGCTGCTGGCGACCAGTGCCGACAAGGGCGCCGTGCGCAACAAGGCGCTGCTCGAAAGTCTGTAAACCGGTTTGAATGCGGGGGCTCCTTCGGGGTCCCTTCGCTGACTCGACCATCAGAATCGCCGATGAAAGGTGAATCCCATGAGTGATGCTAGCCCGCATTTCTCACCACGCGGTCGGGAAGGCATTTTTTTCGAGCGGGCGGACGGGACGGCCGCGAGGTGATCGCAGAGGCGGTCGCGAACCTG
>Ga0163152_10002424_pt1 | contig 26635 bp, 22 predicted proteins | sample OliLakLV19MP8IB2_FD_148635 | JGI IMG/M metagenome (GOLD analysis project Ga0163152, IMG submission 148635) | Freshwater microbial mat bacterial communities from Lake Vanda, McMurdo Dry Valleys, Antarctica - Oligotrophic Lake LV.19.MP8.IB-2 | ecosystem: Environmental > Aquatic > Freshwater >...
ACGGTGGTCAGACCTCCGCCGGTCACGGTGCCGATGTTCACGGTCGCGAACTCGCGGATGCGATTGCGATGGCCGATCTTCAGCTGCGTGGGCTCGCCCTTGTATTTCAGGTCCTGCGGCTGCGTGCCGACGCTCGCGTAAGGGTAGACGACGTTGCCTTCGCCGAGCTCGGTGTGTCCGTCGACGGTCGCGTGGTTCATCACCAGCGAACCCTTGCCCAGCTTCACGTTCGCGCCGACGTACGCGAACGGCCCGACGGTCACGCCGTCGGCGAGCTGCGCGCCCTTCTCCACGACCGCGTTCGGATGGACGTTCGTGCTCACGACGCCGTCTCCGCGGCCGCAGGCTTCTCTTTCTTCATGCCGTCCGGCACTTTTCCTTCGGGCGTCTGCACCGCGGCGAGGAACTCGCCGCTGGCGACTTCCTTCCCGTCGACTTTGCCCAGTCCTTTGAAGCGCCAGAAGATGCCCTTCACCTTCAGCACGACGACCTCGATCTCCAGCTTGTCGCCAGGGACGACGGGGATGCGCACGCGGAAGTCGTCGATCCCGAGCAGGAACACCTGCAGTCCCGGATTTCCGCGCATCGCGAGCGTCGCGGCGACCTGCGCCATCGCCTCCACGATGAGCACGCCCGGCATGATCGGACGGTCGGGAAAGTGCCCCGTGAAATACGGCTCGTTCACGGTGACGTTCTTGTAGCCGACGGCCCTCTCGCCCTTCACCCACTCGGTGATGCGATCGACGAGGAGGAACGGATAGCGATGCGGGAGCGTTTTGAGCAGCTCCTGTACGTCCATGCCGGACATCAGCGGCCGCCCTTCTTGTTGAAGCGTTCGATGACCTGCTTGGTGAGGTCGATGTTGTCCTGCGCGTAGAGGACGCTCGCGTCGTGGCGCTCGAGGATGAAGGTATAGCCGCCCTCGCGCCCGATCTCCTGCACGATCGTCGTGAGCCCGCCGAGCAGGTCGCGTGTGAGGTTCGCTTCCTTCTTCTGCCAGCTTTCGTATGCCGCCTTCTTGTCGGCGTCGAACTTGTCCTTCGCGTCGACATACTCGGTCTCCTTCTTCCGGCGGGCTTCGTCCGAAAGCACGAGGGCCGTGTTCTTGAGCTCGGTCGCCATGCGCTCGAGATTCGCGGACGCGGTCGCGAGCTGGTCCTTCTGCTGCTTGTAGTTCTGCTCGAGGATGGCCTTCGCTTTCTTCCCCTCGTCCACGTTGTTCAACGCGAACTCGAGGTCCACGAACGCGATCTTGGTCACCTGGGCGTGAGCCGCGGCGGGAAGAAGCAAGGAAAGAAGAAGAATCCACTTCATCGAAAAGGCTCCTTAGAAGAACGAACCGATCGTGAACTCGAACTGGCGCGCTTGCTCGCCCTTCTTGCGGTCGATGGGGAAGCCCCATTCGAAGCGGAGCGGCCCGATCGGACTGAACCAGCGCACGCCGAACCCGTAGCTCTTGCGGAGCGAGTTCCACGTGATCGACTCGTCCGCCAGGTAGGCGTTGCCCGCGTCGTAGAAGATGACGCCGCGGATCTGTGCGGGCTTGATGATCGGGAACTCGATCTCCAGGTTCACGAGCGCGAGCTGGTTGCCGCCGACGGGAAGCCGCTGGTCGGGCGCCTGCGGATCGCCGCTACCGAGCACGCGGACCGAGGGACCGAGCGAGTTGAGGACGTAACCGCGGACGGAGTTGATGCCGCCGGCGAAGAACCGCTCGAAAACCGGCACCGGCTGCCCGTCGGTCGAGTAGATCTGGCCGAGCGTCGCGTTCGCCCGGAGCACGGGCCGGAAGAACTCGAAACCGATCGGATAGAACCCGCGGGTGTTCGCGCTGAACCGGATGTAGTCGAGGTCGCCGCCGAACGGGCCGCCGGCGTATTCGCTCGACGCGCTTGCGAAGAAGCCTCTCGTCGGGAAGAGCCGGTTGTCTCGGCGGTCCCACGAGGCGGTGAGCGTCACGGACGACGTGAGGCCGGGAGTGCCGAAGATCGGACGCAGCGCCGAGTTCACGTCGCCGATGTTCGTGTCTTCCAGCTTGTACGCCGCACTGAGCCGCGCCTCACGGCGCCGATCGAGATAGTGGCCGAACGTCGTCTCGCCGCCGCGATCGATGCGGGTGAACGAGCGGTAGATGTATTGCTGGTTGTAGAGCTGGACGCCCGCGATCCATTCCGTGTCGAGGAAGAACGGATCGAGGAAGTGCAGCGCAAACCGCTGGCGCAATCCGGAGACGTCCGCCGACGCCGCCATCGAGTAGCCGTAGCCGAGGAAGTTGTCCTTCTGCACCTGCGCCGTGAAGACGAAGTTTTCGGCGGACGAGAAGCCGGCGCCGACGGAGAAGATGCCCGTCGGCTTCTCCTTCACCTCGATGTTCAGCACGAGGAGGTCGTCGGACGAGCCGCGTGGCGTCGTGAACGCCACGTCTTCGAAATATCCGAGGCGCAGGATGTTCTCGCGCGATCGCTTCAGCCGCTCGCCGCTGAAGAGGTCGCCTTCGGCGAGGTCGAGCTCGCGTCGCACCGTCTTGTCGCGCGTGATCGAGTTGCCGCGGATGTTGATCCGCTCGATGTAGACCTTCTGCCCCTTCTGCACGTCGAAGGAGATGCCGACGGTGCGCTTGTCCTCGTCGACGTCGGTCAGCGGGTAGATGTTGGCGAACGCGTACCCGTCGTTCGAGAAGCGCTCCGTGAGGCGGACGATGTCCTGTCCGATCTTGGAGCGGCTGAAGACTTCGCCCGGCTTCACGACGAGCGTGTCGAGGAGCTCGCGCCGCTCTTGATTGATCTGCTCGAGCTTCTTCTTCTCGATCTCGTCGGGCGGCGGGTACTTGAGCCCTTCGCCAGGGAGGTCGCCCTTCAAGTCCACGGTCGACACCCGGTACTGCTCGCCCTCGGTGATGTTCACCGTGATGACGATCGAGCGCTTGTCGCGGGTGAGCGCCACCTTCGGCGGCTCGATCTGCACGTGGATGAACCCGTGATCGAGATAGAAGGACGACAACAGCTCGACGTCGCCGGCGAAGACGTCCGCGCGGTAGGTGCCGGCCTGCGTCAGCCACGAGAACGCATCGCCCTGGCGCGTCTGCATCACGCCACGCAGCTCGGCATCCTTGCCGAACTTGTTCCCGATGAAGTTGATGCGCTTCACCTGCACCTTGCGGTTCTCCTCGATGCGGAACACGAGGATGACGCGGTTGCCCTTGATCTCCTTCAGGCGGTAGCTGACGTCGGCGAGGTAGTAGCCCTTCTCGGCGTAGAGCGCCTTGATCTTCTCGACGCTGCGGGCGATCGCCGCCTTGTCGAGGATCTGGAACGGCTTCACGTCGAGGACGCCTTCGAGGTCCTTGTTCGTGACCTTGTCGTTGCCTTCGAACGTGATGCTCCAGATCGACGGCTTTTCGACGACGCGGTAGTTCAGCGCCACGCCGCCCGAGACCGGCTCGGCCGTGACGACGACATCACGGAAGAGCCCGAGCTCGTAGATGTCCTTGATGTCGGCGGACACCCGGCGAGGGTCGATGGGCTCGCCAACGCGCGATTTGATGCGCGCGCGAATGGCGTCGGCTTCGGCTTTCTTGTTGCCCTCGATCTTGATTTCGCGGACGCGCGCGCCCGCCTGCGGGCCCGCGTTGGCCGGCGCCGGGTCGGCCCACTGCGCCGACGCTACCGACGGCAGTAGCGCCACGAACAGAACGAGCAGCTGGATGGTCGATCGCACGGTCACAGGGTCTTCAAGGTCTCGTTGCCTCGGCCAAAAGCTCCATGGCCGTTCCGGGAGCTTCCTCGGCCGCCATTCCGTCACCGAGACGGATCTGGCGATGCATGCGCCGGGCAAGATCGGGGTTGTGGGTCACGGTGATCAGCGACATCCCGTGGTCTTCGGAGAGTTTCACCAGCAAATCGTGGATCGCGCCGCCGGTCTTTGCGTCGAGGTTTCCGGTCGGCTCGTCGGCGAGGACGATCGCGGGCTGCAGGACGATCGCGCGCGCGACGGCGACGCGCTGGCGCTCGCCGCCGGAGAGCTCACCGGGGCGGTGCTCCATGCGGTCGGCGAGCCCGACTTCGGCGAGCACGCGCTTCGCCTTCTCCATCGCTTCCGCGCGCGGCCGCCGGCCGATGATCGCCGGCATCATCACGTTCTCCAGCGCCGTGAACTCCGGCAGGAGGTGATGGAACTGGAAGATGAACCCGAGGTTCAGGTTGCGGAAGCGCGCAAGCTGCCAGCCGCCCCACGTCGAGATGTTCGTCCCCCCGAAGAGGATCTGCCCGGTGGTCGGCGTGTCGAGCGCGCCGAGCAGATGCAGCAGCGTGCTCTTCCCCGCTCCGCTCTTTCCCACGATGGCGACGCGATCGCCGGCCTTCACCGTGAAGGAGATCCCCCTGAGGACCTCGAGCTTCTCGGGAAGCTTGTCTCCCTCGTCCACTTTGCGGAAGAGCGGGTACTCCTTCGAGAGGCCGGCGACCTCGAGGTCGACCGCGCGTCGTGCGCCATTGCTTGCCGTGCTGGTGACGACGGGCTCAGTCATACTGGAGCCCCAGCACCGGCTTCTGTCCGGCCGCGACGAGTGAAGGCAGGAGCCCCGCGAGGAACGTGATCGCGAGACCGGCGACGCCCACCACGAGGAAGTTCGCGGGCGAGATGATCACGGGAAGCGAGTCGAGGTAGTAAACCTGTGTGTCGAGCTTCCACTCCCACCAACGAAGTCCCCAGGCGAGCGCGTAGCCGACGGCCGAGCCGATCGTGACGCCGGCGAGCCCGATCACGAAGCCTTGCACGGCGAACACGCCGAGGATCATCCCGTTCGAGGCGCCCATCGACTTGAGGATGGCGATCTCCTTCGCCTTCTCGAGCACGATCAGCGTGAGGATCGAGACGATGGAGAAGCTCGCGACGATCACGATGATCGAAAGCAGCAGCCCCATCACGAACTTCTCGAGGCGCAGCGCCGAAAAGAGCGCGCCGTTGAGGTCCTTCCAGCTCTTCACGACCCACGGGTAACCGAGCCCTTCCTCGCGGCGTCCGTCGACCTCGCCGTTCAGGAGCTTGGAGATGAACGGGGCGTCGTAGAGGTCGTCGGTCTTGATCTCGAGGCCCGCGATGTTCCCTTCGTCGCCGGACATCTTCTGCGCCGCCTCGATTCCCGTGAACGCGAACTTCGTGTCGTACTCCCACATGCCCGTGCGGAACATGCCGACCACGTAGAACGTGCGGACTTTCGGAAACGGCGTGCCGCCCGGTCCGACGCCGAGGGACGGCGCGACGAGCGAGACCGTCTCCCCTTCCACGACGAACAGCTGGTTCGCGAGCTCGCGTCCGAGAATGATCCCGTAGACCGATTTCGCGCCGTCGTTGATCTCGTGCTGGACGGCGATCTTGTCCATGATCGCCTGGCGCTCTTCGAGTCGCGTGCCCGCCTTCTCCTCGCAGGGCTCGCCCTTCTCGTTCGGCAGGCAAATCGTGTTCACCAGATCCGTGACCTGCCCGATCGTCTTCGGATCGGCACCCTTGAGGATGACGCCGGTGACCTGCGAGCCCTCCTGCATCAGGAGCTCGTTGTAGGTGAACGGCGTCACGCCGATCACGCCCTTGGTCTCGCGGATCTTCTTCTCGATCTCCGGATCCGGCGCGAACGTCGACAGGTGCGAGAGCACGACCGCGTGCGCGTTCATGCCGATGATCTTGGCCTTGAGGTCGTCCTCGAACCCGGTCATCACCGCGAGCGTCACGTTGAGCGCGGCGACGCCGAGCACCACGCCGAGCACCGTCATGATCGCGATGAACGAAACGAAGATGGAGCTCCGCTTGCTCATGAGATAGCGGAACCCGACCCACATCTCGAACGGCAAGCTCACGTCGCCTCCGGCCGCATGAGCGGGAAGAGGATCACGTCGCGGATCGACGCCTGGTCCGTCAGCAGCATGACGAGCCGGTCGATGCCGATGCCTTCGCCGGCGCACGGCGGCAGCCCGTACTCGAGCGCGCGCACGTAGTCGGTGTCGAACGGCATGGCTTCGTCGTCGCCGGCCTTCTTCGCGTCAACCTGCGCTTGAAACCGGGTCTTCTGATCGACAGGATCGTTGAGCTCCGAGAACGCGTTCGCGATCTCCCGCCCCGCAATGAACAGCTCGAAGCGATCCGCGATTGCCGGGTCCCTGTCGTTTCGTCGCGCGAGCGGCGATACCGCGATCGGGAAGTCGTGCACGAACGTCGGCTGGATCAGCGTCGGCTCGACGAGCGTTTCGAACATCGCGTAGACGACGTGGCCGGCGCCGACCGCGTCCTTCGCGGGATGCGTCTTCGTGATCGCCGCGAGCTTCGCCGCATGCTCCTCGCCGTGGAGCTTCGCCTGATACGCGGCGACCGCACCGTCCCACGTCGAGAGCGAGGCTCGCGCGACGCCGGTCGTCTGCGCCACGGCGTCGTGGATCGTCGTTCGGCGCCACGGCTTCGCAAAATTCAGCGGGTGCGCCTTCTTCGCGACGAGCTCGTCGAACGCGAGGTGCACGAGCTTCGCCGTCAGCTCCGCGGTGCCGATGTGCTTGCGCTTGTCCTTCTCGGCGTCGTTCTTCGCGGCGACCGCCTTCACGATCGCGTCGGCGAATCCGGCCGGGTCGTCCCCGTTCGCCGGAAGCGAATGCTCCGTCGCGAACGTGCGCAGCGCGTTGAGCGCCGTCACGCGATCCGCGATCACCGCGGCCGCGTGCGGCAGCGATTCGATCTGCCGTTTCGTCGCTTGCTCCACGAGCGCGTGCGCCGCGTGCGAGTTGTTCGGGTGCCACGTCGGGTCGTAGTGGTACGCGAGCTCCGGCTTCCCGGTGAGGCTCGTGCAAAGGCCGGAGATCAGGTCCTCCGTCCAGTCCATCAGGTCGCGATACGTCTTGTACGCGACGTACCACTCGAGCATCGTGAACTCGGGGTTGTGCTGCAGCGAGAGCCCCTCGTTCCGGAAGTTGCGGTTGATCTCGTACACGCCGTCCAGGCCGCCCACCACGAGTCGCTTCAGGTGAAGCTCGGGCGCAATCCGCATGAAGAGCGGCATGTCGAGGGCGTTGTGGTGCGTCGTGAACGGCCGCGCGGCCGCACCCCCGGCGAGCGTGTGCATCATCGGGGTTTCGACTTCCAGCAACCCCTTCGCCTCCAGGAAACTCCGGATCTCGCGAACGATCCGCGCCCGCTTCCGGAAAACCTCCGCGACATTCGGGTTCGCGATGAGATCGACGTAGCGCTGCCGGTAGCGCGTCTCCTTGTCGGAGAGCCCGTGGAACTTCTCGGGCAGCGGCCGTGACGTCTTCGCGATCGGCGCGAAGGATCGGACCTTCAGCGAAAGCTCACCCTTCTTCGTGCGCATCGGCACGCCTTCGGCGCCGAGATAGTCGCCGTTGTCGAGCAGCTCGAACACGTCGAACGCCTTCGGGTCGGCCAGGTCCTTCTTCGAGAAGAAGAGCTGCACCTCGCCCGAGCCGTCCCGCAGCGGAGCGAACGCCCCACCACCGAACGTCCGGAAGAGCATCGCCCGCCCCGCCAGCCGGTGCGTGTTACCCGCGGCCGGCAGCGCCTCGAGGGCCGCGCCGTCCATGGCGTCGTACTTCCGCCGGTACTCCCCGATCGAGATCGACGGCCGGAAGGCGTCCGCGTCCGGCCACGAAGTACTCGCGCCGACGAGCTTTCGCGCCTCTTCCGCCTTCCGGAGACGGTTCGCGATCAGCTCGTTTTCAGACGGCTCGGGAGGCGTGGCCATGGGTTCCGGCAAAGGGACGGAAGCTATCCGCCGGTCCCAGGCGAGTCAAGCAGCGAACGCCTCTAGATACGCGGATTTACGGGCCTTGTGGGCGCCCTTCTGGTGGCGGTTTCGCCGTCACCGAGTTCCGCTTTGCCTGGGCCTCCCGGATCTTCGCCGCGACGAAGTCCGCTCCCAGTCGCTCACGCGCCGCCTGGGCGTTGTGCTCGTGGCAGAGCCCCCGCAGGTTCAACAATTCCGTCTTGCCGCCCAGCGCCAGCGGTCGAATGTGGTCCGGTTCGACGCGAACCCGCGATCCACAGCGCCCGCCGTCCGGCTGCTCCCACTGGCACTGGTGGCCGTCCCGCACCATGACCTCCCGGCGAAGCGACGAGGAGACGTACTTCGAGTCGGGATCCTGCATGCGTTTTTCGGTTCGTTTGTTTGAATTAACGGGAATGTTCCCGTTCTTTTTCCCGGCTCTCTCGATCAGGAGCTCCAGGCCGCGGATCAGGAGCGTCTCCAGATCGCCATCGGGAACGGCGTGCCCCTCCGCGATCCGGGCCTCTCTCAGAAGCTCCACGAACCGGCCACCCACCCGCATCGACACGTCGTAGAGGTTTTCGCCGCGTGGATGGATCTCGGTTTTCCGCTCACGGGATGGCACCACCAGCACGATCGGCGCGGGTGCCGGCGGCTCCGGGATCACCGGTGAGGGCGACACGGCGGGCTCCGCCGGTGTGGGATTCGGATCCGGGAACAGCTTCGCACGCAGCGCGAGGTCTGCCTCGGAGGCGGGCTTTGCGACCGGCGGCGGCGCCTTTCGCACGGTGTAGGTCCGCCGGGATTCCCCTCCGGGTGGCGGCGGCGGCCCGGGCCTCGCACGCAACTTAAGGACGATCTCTTTGACGTCATTTCTGGATTTACCGACAACTTCGTCGAAGAGAGTTTCCGCGTTCGTCGCGTCCAGGACTTCCCGCAGTTCCACCAGGATCGTCGGGCACAGCCGACCATCCCGGAGCCGCTCCAGCGCCGACGGGAAGGCACCCACCAGACGGGACGCGTGCATGCGGTGGTAGGCCGCGCAGTCCAGCAGGCCCAGCCTCTTCGTGAGGAAATCCCAGAAACTCCGGGATCCGAGAGCCTCGTAGAGCCGCCGACTCTCGAAGCGGTTCAGCTCGACGAGCAGATCCACCTCGATCTTCCGCCCGCTTTTTAGCAGCTCCTTGAGCCGCCCCTCGGCTTCCCGAGCAACCGCCAGACGTTCCGATGTTCCGAGCACTACCCCATGCGAGCCACCTAAATTGTGAACGTGTTCGTACTATTGTGCGGCATGTAACTCAACCTGCATTTTTAATGTTTCGTCATTATTTTTTTATTTATCGAAGATTGGCACGGGCTACTTCTACCGTAGAAGCAATCGGGGGCTCTAGGCCCCAACAGCCTGGCGTTTGTGGGAAGCCACGCCGCCTTGCACGTTCATTTTCCGAACGGCCGTTCGGAAACACGGAGGAAGGAGTACGGATGCGTGCCGGGCCGCAACGCCCCACGGCGGACGGCGCCGTCGCACGTGAACGCGGCGTCGCCCGATAGGGGGCGACCCCCCGCTTTCCCGGGTGTGACACGCCGAGCGCCGCGCGCGAACTCCGCGAAACTACGACGAATGCCTTCGCCGCCACAAACGGCACGGAGCGTGGACTCTGCGAAAGCACGATGACCCGCTCTTTCGCTACCGCCTCGACCCTTCTCGCCGCGAGCGCGCTCCTCGCGTGCACCGACACCGGCATCCATCGCGATCCCGTGAAGGTCGAACCGCCAGCCGTCGAGACTTTCCAGCTCGAAGGGACCTTCTGCACGGAGGATCCCGAAACCGTGAACTTCCCGGTGAAGGTTTGGTTCGTCATCGACGACTCCGGATCGATGGGCGACGCCGACCCGAACATGGTCCGCTATTCCGCCGCGCAGGAGCTTGCCACCGCGCTCGAGGACACCTCGCCCCCGCCCTCCATGTTCTTCGGCGGCGCGATCTTCTCCGGCGACACCTCTGTTCGCTTTTCGCTGCCCGATCGTTTCACGCCGAGCGCCGCCACGTTCAACGCGAACGTCGCCGCCGTCGCGAACGGAGGCGGCGGCACCACGCCCTACGTCGCCGCGCTCGGCCTCACCGTCGCGGAGCTCACCGCTGACATTCTCGAGGATCCCGAGACGGCCAAGAAGACGCGCTACGTCGTCCTCTTCCTGTCGGATGGCGCGCCCACCGACGACGACGCCCCGGAGTTTCCCGGCATCAAAGCCGGCATCGAGGCGCTCCTCGGCCTCCGCGCGCAGGCCGGCGACGTCACGCTCAACACCGTCTACCTTGGCGGCGACGGCGAAGCGGCCGAGATGGTCCTGCAGGCGATGTCCACCGCGGGCGGCGGCATCCACAAGTCCTTCCCCGGCGGCGACGATCTCGACTATTCCGATTTCGACTTCTCCTCGATCCGCCGCAACTACAACCAGCGCTTCTTCCTCGCGACGAACCTCTCCGCGATGCCGACGAAAAACGGCCACTTCACCGACAGCGACATGGACGGCTTCACCGACTTGAAGGAAGCGGAGCTCGGCACCAACCCGCTCCTCCGCGACACGGACGCCGACGGCTGCTCCGACCTCATGGAGCAGCGCGACGCCGGATGGGATCCGCTGATCCCCGGTTCGCAGAACGGCGAGTGCGCGTGCAACGAGACCTCACGCACGGCGGACGGCGACAAGGACGGCCTCACCGACTGCGAAGAGAAGTGGCTCGCCGCGAATCCGCTGTCCGCCGACGGCGACAAGAACGAGGACGACCTCGCCATCGGCGACCTCGTACCGGACGGTCTCGACTACACGTATCTCGGCGACGTGAACTTCCCGAACGACGGCATGGACTACGACGCCGACGGCATCCAGGACCTCGCCGAGCTCCGCACGCACACCGACCCACGCGCCGCCGACTCCGATCGCGAGCACTGGGCCTACCAATACGTGCTCCTCGATCAGCGGGTCGACGAGCCGCGATGCTTCGACTTCCGCATCGAGAACGTGTCGCTCATGCCCACCCTCGAAGCGGGGCAGATGAACCACTTCCTCCTCTACTTCGCGCAGTCGCCGCAGGACAACGCGCAGAAGGAGAAGTCATTCCGCGCCGCGCGCATCGACGTCCCCTTCTCCACGAGCGGAACGCTTCGCGTCGAAGCCGAGGAGTTCGACGAGGTGCTCGTCGTCGCGGATCCGACGGCGACGCCCGCGCCCTGATCAGCGCAAGCGGCGGCAACCGAGCGAAGCGAGCCTGCCGCCGCGAGAATCATGCGCTGATCAGCTCGTCGAGGTCGTTTCCATGCCCATGACACCGCGGTTGCGACGCGCGGCGTCGACGGCATCGCGAATCGCGTCGTAGATCGCGCGCGGTGTCGGGATGCCGCGCAGCTCGATCATCGGGTTCGTCGCGTCGCTCGTGACGAGCACGACATCGCCCACGCCGAGAATCCGCTGCGTGAGCGACTGCCGGAACTGGATGTCCTTCACGCGCCAGAGCTCGAGGTTGTCGATCCGCTTGCGCAGAATGCCCCGTTCGACTTCGACCCGCAGGGTGTCGACGCGATAGTCCGTGGACACCACCTTGATCCACGCCCACGACACGAGCGCGCCGCCGATGCACGAAACCAGAAGCCCGACGATCGACAGCAACCCGAAGCTCGCGAAAAAGAGCCATACCGCGAGGATCAGCCCGACGAACCCGAAGATCACGCCCATCACGTGGAGCGGGAGCTCCGTGACGTGCGACGACCGCCCGTGAAAGAGCTCCTTCCGCTCGATCGGCGGACCTTGCAGGAACATCGTCGGGACCTGCGTCGGCGGGCCACCCGGAACATTCGTGCTCATCACCACTCCCATCGCGCTTCGAGGAAGAGCCGGCGTCCCGGCTGGCGGAGACGCGTCACGGGATACTCGTCGCCCGCCGCCTCGTCGTACTGCGAGTCTGCGATGTTCGTCACGCCCGCCGAGAGGCCCAGCGAGCGATAGATGCGGTTGATGCGCACGGCAACGTCGGCCACGGCGTACGGCGAGAGACGCGTTCCGGGCTCGTTGCCAACGCGCGCACCGACACCCGTCACGCGCGCCGCGAGATGCGCGTTGCCGCTCGACACGACCAGCGGCGCGACCAGCACCGCGTGGGCGACCCACTCCGGCGAACCGCGCACCTTCTCCGAGAACGTGAAGCCGGTTCCATCGAGGCGCAGCGTGGTGCGATTGCGGCGAACCTGCAGCGCGACCGTGCCTCCGCTCGACGAGATGTCATCGTCGGCGTTCTGGTACTGCGAGCGCGGATCCACCGGAACTCCCGGATCGACGTCGATCTCGCCCACCACGATGAGGTCACGGTACTGCGCGTGAAATGCGTTCGCGGAAACTTCGACGAAGCGCCCCACTTTCTGGCGCACCGCCGCCTCGAATCCGTCGGCGGTCTCCGCGTGCAGCTCGTCGTTCGCGACCTGCGAGTCGTCGTCCTCGAAAAACGCCTCGAACACCGACGGCGACCGGAAACCGCGCCCGTAGAGCGCCTTCACCGTCGAGCCGTTCCACGGCTTCGCGACGACGCCGGCGCGCGGCGCGACGCCCGTTCCGTAGAACTCGTGGTTCTCGACGTAGACGCCGCCGAAGAGCGTGAGCTTCCCTTCGAGAAGCCGCACCGTCTCCTGCGCGGTGAGTCGCGCGAGGTTGAAGCTGCGCTCGTCCTCCGGAACCGAGTTCGGCGGCGCATCGGGATCGGGCTCGATCGTGCCCGTCTCCTTCTTCTCGAAGCTGTCCTGGCGGATCACGTTGTAGGAATCCTCGATGCTCACGACGAGCTCCGAGGGACCTGCGCGCCACTCGCCGACGACTTCGCCGCCCGTCCACACCGCGCGCCCGAAATCGTGGAACACCGGATCCGGGTCGTAGCGATACTCGTCGCGGAAGTCGTAGAAGTCGCCGTAGCCGCGCACGCGCAGGTTGAACGACGCGCTTCGCACGACTTCCGCGCGGATCTCGCCGATCGCGTAGGTGTCCTGCACGAAGCTGCGTTCGTCGCCGAAGTTCGCGTTGTACGCGCTCGCGATGCTTCCGCGCCGCCGCGTGAAGCTCGTCGCGAAGAACGTGAACCGCCCGCGCTCCGCGCGCAGATACGCGCCGCCGTTTCGCTGCCAATCCGTTCCGCGCTCGGTGCCCAGCCCCGGATGCGTGAGGTCGTCGCCATCCGTCGCCGAGCCGATGCCCTGCACGATGATGTGCCACGGCTCGCCGGGCGCATCCGGCGCGCTTCCCGCGCCGGCGAACGCCGCCACGCGGTTGTCGCCCGCACTGCCTGCGCGATACGACACACCGGCTTCCGTCTTCGTGGGCTTGCGCGTAACCACGTTGACCACACCGAAAAACGCGTTCGATCCATAGATCGCCGACACCGGCCCGGTGATCACCTCCACGCGTTCGAGCTGGGCGAGGTCGAGCGGGAAGTCCGTGCTGACCGGCGACGTGGAGTTCCAGTGCTCGTTCAGCGGATGGCCATCGAGCAGGACGAGCACGCGCGTATTGAAGTCGCCCGCGCGCGCGAAGCCGCGCACGCCGAGCAGACTGTACATCCGGTCACCACCCTCGAAACATTCGGGCACCGACCGCACGATCTCCGCGAGCGTGCGATAGCCGAACGCGCGAATCTCCTCCGCGGTGATGACGGTGACCTGCGCGGGCGCGTCGCGAACATCGATGACCGACGTGCCTTTGCTCACGGAGGTGACTTTCATCTCCGTCGCGAAGAAGAGCTCGAGCTCCTCTTCCTCCTGCGCGAGCACCGCAAGAGGGGCCAGAAGTGCCAGGGCGAGAACGACGTGGCGCACGGGCCGAAAGATACACGGATAGAATCATCCGTGCATGCGAGACGGCGCCGAAGAAGACGGCCAAGTCCGCTCACTCCGCAACGTGAGCCGTTAGCGGATCCAGCCGGGACGCCAGCCCCACCGCGTCTCGGCGTCCTCGCTCCAGGCATGTGGCGCTCCGCGAGCGAGCGCTTCGCTCACCGCGGCGATGTGCGTCGTCGGCATCCAGCTCACGAGGACGCGGACCGGGATTCCCGGCCGATCGAGCGTCGCGCCCACCGCCGTCTCCTCGACCCAATTCGCAGAAAGCGGCAGCTCTGCCGTTCCCCCCGACGTCAGGCGAGTGACGAGGATGCGGCCGCCGGCGAGCGTCCTCGTTCGTAGACGCACGCGGCGCCGGATGAGCGACGCCGCGCGCTCGGCGAGGAGCTCGCGGAGAAGCTCTTCGCGCTCCTCCTCGCTACCCTGATGAAAGGCGAGCTCCGGGCACTGGAACTCCACGGGTTCGTCATTCACCGTGCGAAACGGAACGATCGGTGCGTCCGAGTGGGACGTCGTGACGGACTCCCACGTCACCGCTTCCGCGAGCGCGGCGGCCGCGGCGATGCGTGCGAGCGGAACCAGCAGGTCTCCGGCGCGATCGGGAAAGGCATCGACGACCGCGAGCTCCGCCGCCGCAACCGACGCCCGCGGTGAGGGCGCCTCGCCGCCTCGCCCCGGCGGAAACGGCCACGGCATGTCGAGCCACGGCTCGAGAGGGCGTACGAGCGCCTCGCCCTCCGCGTCTCCGTGGCTTGCGCGAAGCGCGCGGGCAACGTCCGTGAGGAACTGGTCGCGAGAGGCCGGCACGAGGGACGAAGCATGCACCGCCGTTCGAGAACCGCGGATAGAATCCCGAGTGCATGGGCGACGGCGTTCCGCCTTCGATCGACTACGCGCCGCCGCCGACGCCGCCGGCCGGGTTCATCCCTTGCCGCAACCACGCCGATCGCGCGACGGAATCGGTCTGCGGCCGCTGCGCCGATCTCGTTTGCGGACTGTGCACGGTCTGGTCGGATGGGATGCCGTATTGCCCGTCGTGCATCGTGCGCGTCCGCGCGCTCGAGCTCTCGCGCCCCGAGGGATACATCCCGTGGGAAGACCGCTCGCGGCTCGGCACGCTGCGCGCCGCCTGGCGCACGATGGCGCTCGCGTTCAGCGACGGCCACAAGCTCTACGAACAGATGCCCGTCGAAGGCGGCCTCACCGATCCGCTCCTCTACGGGATGTTGATGCGCGGTGTCGTCATCCTCGTCTACGGCGTGCTCGCGACCGTTCTCTACCTGATCATCGGCCTCGCCACCGGCGATCCGATCATGTTCATGCAGGCCGCTTTCCAGGCCGGCGGCGTCCTCTTCCAGATCATGCAGGCGGCGGTGCTGATGTTCTTCCTCGCCGGGATCATCCACCTCGCCGTCGTGATCTTCGGCGGCGATCGCGGATTCGAGGCGACGTTCCGCGTCTACGCATACGGCCGCGGCGTCGACGTGCTCGAGCTGATCCCGATCGCGGGCCAGCTCGCCGCCGCGTTCTGGCGCGTGTGGCTCTACTGGATCGGCCTCCAGCAGGTGCACAAGCTCCCGTCGACCAAGGCCGGCATCGCGGCGGCCGTCCCCTTCCTCCTTTTTCTGTTCTTCTTCCTGATGCTGATGGGAATGGTCGTCGTCATGGTCGTCCTCCTGGCGGCGGCCGCATGAACGCTCCCGTCCCCGCGTTTCACGATCTCGGCAGCTCCCGGTGCGTCTCCCATCCACCGCGCGAGGCGGTTGCCCTGTGCCGATCGTGTCTCACGCCGCGTTGCGGCGAGTGCGTCCTCAAGGTCGAGGGCGTGAACCACTGCTCCGCGTGCCACGCGAAACACTTCCCGCCCGCGCCGCCCCGAGCCAGCACGCCGCCCGCGAGCACGGCCGGATCGTTCGCGCTTTCACTCGCGCGCGGCATCCTGGCAATCGGCGTCTACTCGACCGTCGCGTTCATCGCGATCGGCGCCGGCGTCGCGTTTCCGTTCTTCGCGAACGAGCGACTGCTCTCCGCGAATCGCGAGCGCATCGAGGAGCTGCAGCTTTCGCTCTCCGAGTATTTCAACGACACCGGGAACTATCCTGCGCCCGAACGCGGACTGGGCGCACTCCTCTCGTCGAGCGCAGCCGATCGCGACGACTGGCGCGGCCCGTATGCGGTCGCACGGGCGCCGGACGGCCGGCCCGCAAGATCGCCCGCCGACGAGGGCAAGGTCCTCGACGTGTTCGGGCGTCCCATCGTCTATTGGGCATCGCCCGTCGAGGAGGAGGACGAAGACGGTGTGCCCGACCTCGTCTACCTCGCAAGTCCCGGCGCGAACGGCGCCTTCGAAACGCCCGGCATCCTCGAAGGGCGCGCACCGCGCGATGCGAACGGCGACGACGTCGTCGAGTGGGTGGTGTGGCCGTGAAGAGCCGCGCGTTCGAGGTCGACGTCATTCCCGCGCTCACGCCGGTCGGCGCCGGCGCGCTCGCGGACGCCGCGTTCGAGCTCCTTCGCCGCGGCGCGTTCTCGTTGCTCGTTCTCTCGACGGCGACGAACGTCCCGCTCTTCGCGAGCATCGCGGCCCTCGTCCTCTTCATCCGGGATCGCGGATGGTCCTGGGGCACGTTCGGTTACTTCGCGGTCCTCACGCTGCTCGGCATCGCCACCGCGCTGAGCGCCTGGTTCCGCGCGATCGGCACGGGCGCGATGGCCTACGCCGCCGCGCGCGCGGGCGCCGGACGCCCCGCCGGCCCCGCCGCATCGCTCGGCGCTGCGCTGCGCGTCGGTGCGGCGCTTCCACTCGTCTGCGCGATCCGCCTCGGCTCGATCGCCATCGGATTCGGCGCCTGCGCACTTCCCGGTCTCACCGTGATTGCGGCGCTCGCGATGGCGCCGCATGCGGTCGTTCTCGAACGCCAGGGCGTCGCCGGCGCGATGGCGCGCTCGCTCCGGCTCTCGGCATCGGGCGCAACCGGACTCGCCGCCGCCGGCGCCCTCACGATCTCGATCTACGTCATCGGCTCGATGCAGCTCCTGCTCGCGCTGCGCCTCGCCGAAGGTCTCGTCACGCTCGCGATCCCGTCGCTGCCCGGCGGATGGCTCACCCGCCCGGAGACGCCGTGGTTGCTGCTCGGTGCTGCGAAGGTCCTCGCGGATCCGTTCGTCTCGGCGGCGACCGCAGCCGTGTGGATGGACGCGCGCATCCGCGCCGATGGCCTCGACCTCGAGCTGCGCGCGCAATCGGTCGCCGGCGAGACGCCCTCGCTCGTTCCGGAGACCGCGTGAAGCGGCTCCTCCTCGTCTTCGCGCTCGCCGTTCCGAACCTCGTGCTCGCCGCCGACGCCGTCACGCCCGCGCGTCTGAAGCGCGACCTCGAACAAGGGGCTCGCCTCTTCCGCCAGGGACCGGAGAACAGCTCCGCACACGCGTATGCCGCACGCCTCTCGTGGGTGGACGTCGAGTGGAACGACACGACGATCACCGTGCGCGACCCGTGGCTCGATGACGCCGTCGCGGCACTCGAGCGCCTGCCGGCCGACGCCCGAAAGCGCCAGCTCGAAGCGATCGCCGATCACCTCGCGGCACGGGCAACGCAAGTCTTCGTTCCTCCGCCGGACTCGCCCGTCCCCACCGCGTCGCCCGGCGCGACGCCCGAGACCCCTCCCGAGGAGATCCTGCAGGGGATCCTCGACCAGAGCCGCTTCCGCACGCCGCCGGAAGACCCGAAGCTTGCGCAGACCGCGGCGCGATTCCGCGATGCACTCCGCCGGGCGTGGACGTCGGTGAAGGAGTTCGCCACCGATCTCTTCCGCCCCCGCGAAGGCGGCGGCACGTTCGAACAGATCAAGCAGATCGCCCTCCTCGGCCTCGCCGCGGTGACGGTCGTGGGCATCGCGTGGTTCGCGATCCGCCTCCTTCTTCGCGCCGCCGTCGACACGGCCGCCGACGACCCCGAAACCGAGATGCCCGAGGCGCCGCCGCAACCGGCGGAGATGGCCGCGGAAGCGCGAGCACGCACCGCGACCGGCGATCACCGCGGCGCGATCCGCGCGCTCTACCTCGCGCTCCTCGGCGCGCTGCACCAGCAAGGCGCGATCGTGTACGACCGCCACCGCACGAACCGCGAGTACCTGCGCAGCATGCGTGCGGGTCCCCATCGCAAGAGCGCGTTCGAGGAGCTCGTCGACGTCTTCGACCGCAAGTGGTACGGACGCGAGGCGTGCTCGCGCCAGGACGTCGAGACGTTCGAGCGCGCCGTCGCGCTCGCCGGCGACGCCACGCAGGACCGCCGCGAGCGAGGAACCGCGGCATGACGCGCATCGACAGACTCGTCGCCGTCGCCGTGTTCGGCACCCTGCTCGCCGGCGTACTGCTCGTCTCGCTCGCGGCGCAGCCGGCGCGCGACGAGCGCCGGCAGAGCGCGGGCTCCACGTTCGAAGCGGGCACCGATGGCGCGCGAGCGCTCTACGAATATCTCGACCGCGCGGGGCTTCACCCCTCCCGCGTCGAGACCGCGGATCTCGTCACGCCGCCCGGTGCGGCGCTCGTGATCCTCGACGCCGAGCTCGAGCCGGGGGAGGTCGAGGACCTCCTCGGCCGCGTGCGTGCAGGGCTCTCTCTCTTCGTCGCGTCGCGCAATCCCGACTCCGAGCTGTGGGACGCGCTCGACCTGGAGATCTCCACGAGCGGAGCCCCGGGACGCGTCGGCACCGCGTGGCCCGCCGCCGACGTGCAGGACGTTTCGCGCGTGGAGGTGGAGACCGCCGCACGCGCGGTCCTCGGCGAGAACGACGACGAGACCGGCACGATGACCGGCGCGGGCTGGGTCGAGCTCCTCGCGGACGACACCGGTGCCGCGGCCGTCTCGCGCCGGCTCGGTGCCGGCGAGATCGTCGTGCTGCTCGATCCCACCGTCGTGTCGAACGCCGGACTCCCGAAGGGACACAACCTGCGCTTCGCGGACGCGTCGCTTCGCCGCCTCTCGGGCGACGGCGGCCTCCTCGTGTTCGACGAGTTTCACCACGGTCACGGCTTCGAGCGCACGGTCACCGGATGGCTCGGCCGCGCGGGCCTCCTGCCCGCGGCATGGCTGACGATGGCGATCATCGCGATCGACGCGCTACGCCGGAATCGCTCGCGACTCGGACCGCCTCGGCCGCCGCCGGAGCCCGAGCGCCGCGCCGTGCGCGAGTTCGTCGGCTCCTACGCGGGCCTCCTGCTCGCGTCGGGGCACCGCGCCTACGCCGTGCGTGCGCTCGAGCGCCAGCTCCGCCGGCGCCTGCAGGACGAGCTCGGCATTCCCTTCCACGCCGCGCCCGCCGACGTCTTCAAGCTGCTCGCCGTGCGCGCGCCCGGCGCCGCGGCACGCGCGTATCGCGCGCTCGAGCGCGCGTCCACCCTCGGCGCGAGCGGCGCCGACGTCGGCGACCGGGACCTCCTCGACATCGCGCGCGACGTGCGCGCGGCCGAATCGGCGCTCGCGTCGTCGCGCGCCTGACGCCCGTGCCAACTCCGCGGTAGGATCGGCGCGAAATGAGCGAGACCGTCGTCTCCACGAAGCCGCGGCACGCGAAGTCCCTCGCCGAGAGGATCGCGAACGAAGTCGGCAAGGCCGTCGTCGGACAGGACCGCATCCTCGAAGGGCTGCTCGTCGCGATCCTCTGCGAGGGCCACGTGCTCCTCGAAGGCGTGCCCGGAACCGCCAAGACGCTCATCGCGAAGGCTGTCGCCAAGACGCTGTCGGCGCGCTTCACGCGCATCCAGTTCACGCCCGACCTCATGCCGGCGGACGTCCTCGGCACGAACGTTTTCGACATGCGCACGAGCCAGTTCACGCTGCGGCGCGGGCCGGTCTTCACCGACATCCTGCTCGCGGACGAAGTGAACCGCGCACCCGCGAAGACGCAGTCGGCGCTCCTCGAAGTCATGGAAGAGCGGCAGGCGACGATCGACGGCACGCGCCACGAGCTGCCCGGGCTCTTCACCGTGCTCGCGACGCAGAACCCGGTCGAGTACGAGGGCACCTACCCGCTCCCGGAAGCGCAGCTCGATCGCTTTCTCTTCAAGCTGCTCGTCGGCTATCCGACGCCGGAGGAAGAGACGACGGTGCTCACGCGCTGGCACGCAGGGTTCAACGCGCACGATCTCGACTCGGCCGGCGTGCAGGCCGTCGCCGATCCGGCGGCGATCGAGGCGGCGCGAACCGAGGTCGGCCAGATCGTCGTCGAGCCCGGCGTCCTCGAATACGTCCGCAAGCTCGTCGCGAAATCGCGCGAGTCCGGCGACATCCTCCTGGGCGGCAGTCCGCGTGCCTCGGTCGGACTCCTTCTCTCGTCGAAGGCGCTCGCCGCGATCCGTGGGAAGTTCTTCGTCGGTCCCGACGAAGTGAAGGAAATGGCGTACCCCGTTCTTCGCCATCGCATCCTCCTGCGCCCCGAAGCCGAGATCGAAGGCGTGAAGCCCGACGACGCGATCCGCCGCGTCATCGAGCAGGTCGAAGTTCCCCGATAGGTAGCGAGTGCGCTGGATCCCCGGCAGGCTCCTGGTGATGTCCGGCGCCGCCGGCGCGGCAGGACTCGCCCTCGGCGCGGCCAACGACTGGACGAGCTGGGTGATCGCGGCGACCGCCGTCACATCGGTGGCGATCGCGTGCTGGCGTCTCGCACGTCGCGACGAATCCCCCACGGGGCCCGGAGGCCGCGTCGTCTCGTGGGCCGCCGTCGGCGGGATGGGTATCGTTGGCGCGCTGGCGTCTCCGCTCGGCGCGTGGGCGTTGCTCGTGCTCGCGGCGCTGTTGATCATTGCCGCGGGGCTCGAAGCCGCGGTCTTTCCGGACCTGCGCCTGCTCTCGTTCGAGCGCGTGATGCCGCAGCGACTCTCGCTCGGCGTCCCGAACGAGATTGCGCTGCGCATCACGAACAACGGCCGGCGGCCCGTGCATCTCGAGGTGCGCGACCGCGCGCCGTTCGAGCTGATTCCCACCAAGCAGCCCGGTTCCTTCGTGCTCCCGCCCGGCGTCATCGCCGTGCATCGCTACGACGTGACGCCCCCCTCTCGCGGCGCCCACACGTTCGAGTGCGTCGACGTGCGGGTCACACGCTTCCCCGGGCTCGTCCGCCGCACCGCCGTCGTTCCGCTGAAAGGCTCCACGCACGTCTATCCGAACCTGCGCGACGTCTCGCGATACGCGCTGCTCCTCCATCGCCGGCGCACGCACATGCTCGGGATCAAGGTCGCGCGCAAGCGCGGCAAAGGCACGGAGTTCGAGACGCTCCGCGAGTACCAGGCCGACGACGAGTATCGCGACATCTCGTGGAAAGCGAGCGCGCGCGCCGGCAAGCTGCTCACGCAGACGTTCCAGGTCGAGCGCAGCCAGAACGTGATGATCCTCGTCGAGGCCGGCCGCATGATGTCCGCGCAGGTCGACCCTGACGGACGCACGCCCCCGGAGAAGCGCCTCACCAAGCTCGACCACGCGATCAATGCCGCGCTCGTGCTCGCGCAAGCGGCCGCGCTCAAGGAAGATCGCGTCGGCGTGCTCGCGTTCGCCGAATCGGTGAAGGCGTTTCGCGCGCCGAAGCGCGGCCGCGCGCAGCTCTCGTCGATCGTCGACGCGCTGCACGATCTGGAACCTGCGCTGTGCGAGCCCGATTTCGCGATGGCGTTCCAGATGCTCAAGATGCGCGCGAAGCGCCGTTCGCTCGTCTGCCTGTTCACGGATGTTCTCGACGAGGAGAGCGCGCGCCTCCTCACCGCGACGCTGCCGCTGCTCCTCCCCCAGCACCTCCCGCTCGTCGTCGCGGTCTCCGATCCGACGATCGCCGAGATGGCGCAGGCGGTTCCCTACAGCGGACAGGAGGCGTTCACCGGCGCCGTCGCCAGCGAGCTGCTCCACGAGCGCCGCGACATCCTCCGTCGACTGCGAGCGCGTGGCGCCCTCGTGCTCGACGTCGCGCCCGGCGAGCTCACCGCCGCCGTCGTGAACAAGTACCTCGAAGTGAAGGCGCGCAACCTGCTCTGATCAGCGCCAGCGGCGGCAACCGAGCGCCGTTCAGCTCGCCTGCCGCCGCGACGGATTGCGCTGATCGGTCCGGATGCCGGACGTACGTCCGATTTTCGGACGTGTTCTCCGGCCATCGCGACTCGTCGATCTGCCGCCCTTGCCGAGACCGATTCGTTCGTGCGGGGTTGGCGGATTTCGCTACGAGACCTGTCGTGGCATGCCCCCTGCTAGAATGAGCGAGCATGGCAAGGAAGAACGGAAGTGGTCCGACCGAGCGTGCGATCGAAGCGATCCTCACCGCACAGTCGGCGCAGGCGGCGGGCATCGAGGGCATGCGCGTCGACATCGCGGGGCTCCGCACCGACGTCGATGGCATGCGCGTCGACATCGCGGGGCTCCGCACCGACGTCGATGGCATGCGCGTCGACATCGCGGGGCTCCGCACCGACGTCGATGGCATGCGCGTCGACATCGCGGGCCTCCGCACCGACGTCGATGGCATGCGCGTCGACATCGCGGGCCTCCGCACCGACGTCGATGGCATGCGCGTCGACATGCGCGACATGCGGGACGGGCTGCTCGACGTGCGCGACGACATCCGGACGCTCACGCGCGTCATGGTGCGGCGATTCGGGACGAGCGGATCTCTGGAGCCGATCGTCGGCGACCATGTGCTCTTCCGGAGTCGGGACGGTGTCTGGAGGCCCGCCGTCGTTCTCGCCGTGCATCCACGCAACGAGCTCGATCTCGAGGTCTTCGGCATGCGCGACGGCGACGACCGGCGCTACCCGAGCGCGGCCGTCGCTGGCGAGGGGCCCGGTTGCTGGCGCATCCCGGGCTGACGCATCCTCGTCAGTGGTCGCGGTGATCGCGCTTGAAGGTCTGCTTCGCCTTGCCCTTCTTCTTCTTGATGACCAGGCGGATCGGCGTGCCGGCCCACCCGAACTCCTCGCGCAGCGAGTTCTCGAGGTATCGACAGTAGGAGAAGTGCAGATCCTGAGGGCGGTTCACGAAGAGCACAACGGCTGGCGGACGCGTGCCGCCCATCGTCACGAAGTGGAGCTTGAGCGGCCCCTTGCCGGAAACCGGCGGCGGGTGCTTCGTCGTCGCCTCGTCGAGCCAGCGGTTCAGCTTCGGCGTCGGGACGCGGCGCTTGTACTGGTCGTAGGCGAGCGCCACCTGCGCGAGGATCTGGTCGACGCCGGTGCCGCGCGTCGCGCTCGTGAAGAGGATCGTCGCCCACGGCATGAACTTGATCGTCTCGCGAACCGACGCGAGCGTCTCTTCTTCGGTCAGCTCCTTGTCGCGTGACAGGTCCCACTTGTTGAGGACGATGACCGCGGCTTTGCCCGCTTCCTCGATCTCGCCGGCGATCTTCGCGTCCTGCTCGGCGATGCCGTCGGCGGCATCGATCACCATGACGACGACGTCCGCGCGCTTCACCGCGTCGAGCGCCTTCACGATGGAGAACTTCTCGAGCTTCTCGAACACGCGCGCCTTGCGGCGGATGCCGGCGGTATCGATGAGCAAGTAGTCGCGTCCGTCGAGCGAGAGCGCGGTGTCGACCGCGTCGCGCGTCGTGCCGGCCATCTCGCTCACGATCGAGCGGTCGAAGCCGAGGATCTTGTTCACGAGCGAGCTCTTCCCGACGTTCGGTTTTCCGACGACGGCGACCTTGATGCGCTCCTGGTCGGACTCGCGCGCGGTCTCGTCACGCGTCTCGCCTTCGCGATCGGGGAGCGCCTCGACGAGCGCGTCGAGGAGGTCGTTCAGCCCGCGGCCGTGCTCCGCCGAGACGGGCCACACCTTGTCGAGGCCCGCTTCGTAGAACTCGTACTGCAGGTCCTCGCGCGTGCCGCTGTCGACCTTGTTCGCCGCGTAGAACATCGGCTTCTTCAAGGTGCGCAGCCGCTGGAGGATCTCCTTGTCGACGCCGGTGAGGCCCTCCGTCGCGTCGAACACGGCGAGGATCACGTCCGCGTCCTGCACCGCGCGGAACGCCTGGTCGAGCATCGCCGTCGCCACGGTCTTGTTCTTCGCGGTGCCGCCGGTCTTCGACCCGTCGAGCTCGAGGCCACCCGTGTCGCACGCGTCAAACTTGCGGCCGTTCCATTCGACGATCCCGTACATGCGATCGCGCGTGACGCCCGCGGTCTCCTCGGTGATCGCCTTGCGGCGCCCGACGAGCTTGTTGAAGAGCGTCGACTTCCCGACGTTCGGGCGGCCCACGATCGCGACGAGCGGCTTCTTCAGCTCGGCGGTCATCGGCGATACCCGAACTCTTCGAGGGAGCTCTTGTCCTTCGACCACTCCTTGCGCACCTTGACCCATAGCTTGAGCATCACTTTCGCCGCGAGGAACGCCTCGAGCTCGTGGCGAGCGTCGGTGCCGATCGCCTTGAGCATCGCGCCGTTCTTGCCGATGAGCATGCCCTTCTGCGACTCGCGCTCGACGAACAGGGTGCACTCGATGCGAATGGGCTCGCCCTCCTCCCAGTTGTCGGTCACGACGGCCACCGAGTAGGGGATCTCTTCCGAGGTCCGGAGGAACACCTTCTCGCGAACGATCTCGGCCGCGACGAAGCGCTCGGGAACGTCGGTGAGCTGGTCGTCGGGGAAGTACTTCGGCCCCTCGGGCAGGCGCGTGATGAGTGCCTGCAGGAAGCCGTCGACGCCCTCGCCTTCGAGCGCGGACACGGCGAAGAGCTCCGCGTCGGGCAGAAGCGAGCGGTAGGCCTCGATGCGCGCCGCGCGAACGCCGGGCGAAACCGCATCGACCTTGTTCACGACGAGCACCGCGGGCTTCTTGCTGCCGATGATCGCTTCGGCGACGCGCTTGTCGCCGGGACCGGGCGACTCGCCTGCTTCGACGACGAGCGCCGCCACATCGACTTCCGACAGCGTCGAGAGCGCCTGGTCGACCATCCACTTGTTGAACGTGTCGCGCCCCTTGTGGATGCCGGGCGTGTCGAGGAAGACGACCTGCGCATCGGTCACGTTCACGATGCCGACGATGCGATTCCGGGTCGTCTGCGGCTTCTCCGAGACGATCGAGATCTTCTCGCCCAGCAGGCGGTTCAAGAGCGTGGATTTGCCCACGTTCGGTCGCCCGAGAATGGCTATGTAACCGCTCTTGAAAGGGTCCATCGGAACCGGCGGTTCTAGCACGTTCCCGTGCGGAGCACCCGGCCTTACCCAGCGACGCGGCGGGCGGGCATGCCGGCGGCCGCGGGCAGCGCCAGGAGGATCGACCCTGGCTCGGCGGACTCGTCGAGGACCAGGGTGAGCTTCTCCAGGCGGAACTTCTCCTTCAGGCGCTTCAGGCTCGCACCCTGCTGGCCGCGCACGCGGCTCTCGTCGCGCGGGTGCGCGATCAGGGTGAGCTCTTTCTGGAAGCGGAAATGGTCGGCGATCAGCTTCGCCATCCGGTCGTACCAGAGGCTCGCCTCGATGATCGCGCGGAGCGCCGGGTGATGGGGGCCGGCCAGCACGGTCGCGCCGCCGTCGAGGTCGACCGCCGGCTGGAACCCGATCCGCACGACGGGGATCTCCGCCGCGTCGAAGAGCACGAGCAGATCGCGGCACAGCGCGATGCCCTCGTCCAGCGACAGAGGCCGGTAGCGTCGCGATTCGTAGAGGTGCTCGAGCTTCGATCCCGCGAGCACGAGCACCGGATAGATCCGCACGAAGTCGGGCGCGAGCTCGATCGCGCGCTTCGCGCTGCGGAGCGATTCACCCGGCATGCTGCCGGGGAGTCCCGGGCGCAGGACGACGCCCGTCTCCATCTTCGCGGCGCGCAGCGCGTCGATCGCTTTCGAGATCGCGGCGCCGCGATGCCCGAAGCCGCTCGCGAGGAGCGCCTCGTCGTCGAACGACGCGGCCTCGAGCTCGACCGTGCGCACACCGGCAATGCGCAGCTCCTTCAGGAGCGCGGCGGTGCAGTCCGCGGGCCCAAGCGTCACGCGGATCGACTTCGCCTTGCGGCGCTTCACGAACGCGCCCGCCACGTCGAGCAGCTTGCGACGCAGCTTCGGCGGAACGGCGGCGATCGAGCCGCCGAAGAACGCGATCTGCGGTTTGGTCGCGTCCTTCTTGTCGAGGCCGCTCGTGATCTGCGCGGCCGTCCGCTCCACCCACCGCACGTCGTCGGCGCACGGCGCGCGCGGCGCCGGGTCGATGACGCTGTCGCGATCGGCCGACGGAGGAAGCCAGCACGGGAGAATCCGCGTCTTCATGGCGGCGCACTCTCGAGCGCTTCGAGCGCCGCGCGCGCCGCCGCCTGCTCCGCTTCCTTCTTGCTCTTCCCGAGCCCGGTGCCCTTCACCTTGCCGGCGAGCAGCAGGTTCACTTCGAAGGTCTTGTCGTGATCGGGCCCCGTCTCGCGCACGAGCGTGTAGCGCGGCGTCGCCTTGAGTGTGTTCTGCGCGAGCTCCTGCAGCCGCGTCTTGTAGTCCCGATCCGCTCCCGGCTCGCCGAGCGCCAGGATCGCGCCAGCCCATCGGTGGCGCAGGAACGCGAGCGAAGCGTCGTATCCGTGCACCTGGAAGATCGCGCCGACGATCGCTTCGAAGCCGTCCGCGAGCAGCGACTCCTTCACGCGGCCGCCGCTCATCTCCTCGCCCTTGCCGAGCACGAGAAGCTCGCCCACGCCGATCGTCTTCGAGAACGACGCGAGCATCCGCTCGTTCACGAGACTCGCGCGCAGACGGGACAGCTCCCCCTCGGTCGAGCGCGGGAAGCGCTCCATGATGAGGTGGCTCGCGGCGAGATCGAGAACCGCGTCGCCGAGGAACTCGTCACGTTCGTTGTTGAGCGTGGTGCTGCCGTCGGGCATCACGGGATTCTCGTTCGCCCAGGAAGTGTGCGTCAGCGCGCGAACGAGGACGCCTGCCGGAAGCGGCGGCACACCGAGCTGCTGATGGATGGCGGCGAGCGTCTTCGCATCGGGCGTTTCGCCGGGTGTGAGTGCCGCGGGCACGAGACCTCGATGATGGAT
>Ga0163152_10002425_pt1 | contig 26627 bp, 27 predicted proteins | sample OliLakLV19MP8IB2_FD_148635 | JGI IMG/M metagenome (GOLD analysis project Ga0163152, IMG submission 148635) | Freshwater microbial mat bacterial communities from Lake Vanda, McMurdo Dry Valleys, Antarctica - Oligotrophic Lake LV.19.MP8.IB-2 | ecosystem: Environmental > Aquatic > Freshwater >...
CCCCCAACCCCTCCCCCGACGGGGAGGGGAGCTTCGTGAAAGCAGACAACAAACATTCCACATCACACAAACATCCCCTCTCCCCTCGGGAGAGGGCTAGGGTGAGGGCTCACAGAAACAAACAGCACACATTCCCCCTCCTCCTGAGGAAGGAGGGGGTTAGGGGGCTGGAGGCAACACATACAGAAACAAACGCGGCCACCCGTCGCTTGCAAGCGACGCGGTGCGGTATGACCGCTCCCTAAGCAAAAAGAGAGGAAAGCCTGGGCTGTGGAAAAATAAATTTCAAACAATCATTCGGCTTCGCTCCTGCGGGAGCTACGCCGAGATGTTCGAGTAACGATCAGTGAACCATCCGCAAACCCCTTCACTCTCTAGCCTTAAATACAGTACCATTCCTCCATGGAACCTCTTCACCCCGGATCGATCGTCATTCTCGACTTTGGCGGCCAGTATGCGCATTTGATCGGGAATCGTGTGCGAAGGCTTGGAGCGTATGCGGAGGTGCGTCTTGCAGAGACGCCAGTGAATGAACTGACAGGCGCGGCCGGCATCATCCTTTCGGGCGGTCCGCAGAGCGTGTACGAAGCGGGAAGTCCGCAGGCGGATCCGCGGATCTTTGAGCTTGGCATTCCGGTTTTGGGAATTTGTTACGGGCTACATTGGATTGCGCATGCACTTGGTGGCGAAGTGAAGCCGGGAAAAGTGAAGGAGTACGGAAGCGCAGACATCAAGATCATCAAACCGGATTCGCTTCTCTTCAAAGGTGTTCCGCAGATTACCAACGTCTGGATGTCTCATGGGGATGAAGTGACGCGCTTGCCTGCAGGATTCGAGCACACTGCGCAGTCCGGAACATGCGCGCTCGCGGCTTTTGAGAACGTGGATCGCCGCATCTTTGCGGCGCAGTTTCATCTGGAAGTGACGCATTCCGTCCATGGCATGGACATGCTCCGCAATTTCGTCGGACTTTGCAAAGCGGTACCGTGGTCCATGGATGGCTTTGCGGAGCGGATCGCTCATGATTTGCGCAAAGAAGTTGGGGATAAAAAAGTCTTCATGCTCGTTTCCGGCGGCGTTGATTCCACCGTGGCGTTTACGTTGCTTAACAAAGCTCTTGGACCCGAGCGGGTGCAGGGACTTTTGGTCGATACGGGACTCATGCGGAAAGATGAAGTGAAGCTGATTCGCCGCGCAATGGATGAGCTTGGGATTCGCAATCTGCAAATTGAAGACGCCTCCGATGAATTCTTCGCAGAGCTCGACGGTGTCTTTGATCCCGAAGAGAAGCGCCGGAAAATCGGAGATACATTCCTGGCGGTACAACGACGCGTGAGCATAGCCATTGAAAAAGGGGATGATGCCTGGCTGCTCGGGCAAGGCACTATTTATCCTGACACGATCGAGACGGGAGGCACCAAGCACGCCGATCATATCAAGACGCATCACAATCGCGTTGCTGCGATTCAGCAGATGATTGAGGAGGGGAGAGTGATCGAGCCGTTGAAGGAACTCTATAAAGATGAAGTCCGCATGCTTGGTGAGGAATTGGGCCTGCCCAAAGAATTGGTGTGGCGGCATCCCTTCCCGGGGCCGGGCCTGGGAGTCCGTATTCTCTGCGCCGCATCGCCTTCCATGGCAACGACGACTGATCCCGAAATTCTCAGTCGCATCGATCACCTATTGCCGATCGCACATGCCGCACTCCCGGTTCGGTCTGTCGGTGTGCAAGGCGACGGACGAACGTATCGTCATGCGGTCGCGCTCTTTTCGCATCACTCCTGTCGCGTGACGCCCGAACAGCGACGTCTGGCCACGGATGTCCCGAATGCCATCTCGCTCTATAACCGGGTGCTGCTCTGCACGTCACATTCCTTCCCGCCGGAGTTTGCATTCTCGCCGGGTGCGATCACGCGCGAGCGAGCCGATTTGCTTCGGGAAGCGGACGCCATCGTGGATGAAGAAATACGCCAGGCCGATCTCTATGGAGAAATCTGGCAATTTCCCGTGGTACTACTCCCGTTTGGCATCATGCGTGGTGGCCAATCCATCGTGCTTCGGCCCGTACGATCCGTCGATGCCATGACCGCAGAAGCATTCATGCTTCCCGAAACCGTTTTGCAACGCATCACCGATCGCCTGATGTCTCTCGCGGGAATCGAGTGTGTCTTCCTTGATCTGACGCAGAAACCGCCGGGGACCATTGAATGGGAATAGAAAAAAGGATTCAGAAGACTCAGAAGACTCAGAGGAGAGGATTGCAGAAGAAGGACTTTGGAGTAGAAAAAGAAATTAAAAAAAATCCTTATCTTCCTCTGAATCCTTTGAGTCCTCTGAATCTTCTGAATCCTTCATGCATTTGTAGTACACTAACCGCCCCACCATGCCCGCCGCTCCAGAACCACTCGCCGAATCCGAGCTTTTGCGTCTCATTGTCGAGGCGCAGGAGGGTGATACCGAATCGTTCGGGCGTGTGTACGATCATTTTTTTCTGCCGGTTTACCGTTACACCTCTTTTCGCGCGCCGCAGGAAATTGTGGAAGATTTGGTGGCGGATATTTTCGTGAAGGCGTGGGAGCATCTGCATAAATATCGGCCTCAAAAAGGCGTGCCCTTTGGGGCGTGGCTCTTTCGGATCGCGCGCCATACGATCATTGATTCCTATCGCCGCGAGCGTCATTTTGAAGAAGTATCGGAAGAACTGGCTGATCCCGATGAGCTCAACCGCGCGGATACGTCGCTGAAAACCAAAGACACTCTTCGGATTGTCCGCAAAGCGATGCAGGATCTTCCCAAGCGTTATAGGGAAGTACTTTTGCTCTCGTATATGGCTGAACTCCCTACTAGCGAGGTGGCGCGCGTTTTACGGCTGACCGAAGGGGGAGTGCGTATCCTCAAGTTTCGCGCGCTCAAAAAACTGGAGACCCTTTTACCCAGTGAAATGACGAATCGAACGTAACAGAAGCCATTTTCCTCCGTTTTAACGTACGACATGGGCCTCTTTGGACGCTTATCGGCTGAAGACGCTTCCTCTCTGGAGGAGCTGCTGCGCCACGCCCGGGCCGAGGTGAAACCTCCATTGAAGCTCCAAAAGGACATTAAACAGCAGATTCAGGCGCGTATCGGAGCCCCTTCTCTCCTCACGCAGGCCGTGCATGCCACACATCCGGACCGCTCTGTTGCTCGGCGTATTTGGTCAAATATATCGACATCCATCGAGCCTCTGTCCAGCCTTTCTCTGTGGGATCGTCTCCGCCAGGCCTTTCAGCCAACCGTAGCGATGCAGGATTCTATCCGAAACCAGATGCTCCTTCGCTTGCAGCCTGCGTATGCGCCCATCAGCGTTCCGCGTCCGTTGCGCTGGGCCGCTGCTGCCTTCCTTTTCCTCTTCGTTTTCCGCTTAACGCCGCTCCTCTTCATCGCCCCTCAATCCATGGCGGAGTCGCCTGTACTGGTGCTTCCGACGAGTGGAGAAATTTCCGTCTTGATCGGAGGTCTTTGGCAGCCGCTGGATCAGGAGCTCACGCTTACGCAGAGCGCGCTTTTGCAGACCGATGAAGGAGAAGCAACGATTGTCCTGCACGATGACGCCGTTATCCGCATGGCGCCGCACACCACCATCGCTCTCCATGATCTTTACGATGCGCCCCAGCCACCAAAGCATGATCCCACGCTCACGTTGCACCGCGGAACAGTCTGGGTGCAGAGCCTTATCCCCGATGCACTCCCCAGCCTGACGATCGCAATGGACGATGAGAAAGTATTGATCAATGAAGGCAGCGCCTCGCTCACGCTGAATGATCTGCCCTCGGTCAGTGCATGGGATCGCCGTATCACTGTTGCACGCGGAACAGAGACCGTATCTCTGGTGGCCGGAGAACAAGTGCAGCTTCGTCCGGGTGTTCCGCTGTTCTCCTCAACGACCGAACTCAGTGAGGTTGATGATGCATGGGTTGCAGCCAATCAAAGAAAAGATGCCACCCGCCGCAGAGAATTGGCGCAATTACTTTTGGAGCGCCGCGCTGCCGCCGCCGGCATTTTGCCGACGTCCAGCTTGTATTCGGTAAAACGTGTCGCGGAAGCAGTCGATGTGATGATGACCTTCAGTCCTGAAGGCCGCACACAAAAGATTCTCGCACAGGCGAACACTCGTCTTAACGAAGCGGCTGCCTTGCTGAAAGAAGGCAATCCGCCCCAGGCCTCCCAGGCACTGAAGGAATACCACGATACGTTAGTCTCCATCGCATCTTCCACGGGCTCCGGTGATACTGCCCTGCAAGATATGGTACAACGAGAAGTCGCCGAAGCATCCTCGGATGTGGCGGCCGCTCTGCCGGATGACAAGCTCTATGCCGTCAAAGAGGCAGTCATTCTTATGAGTGCGGCTCTTTCGGGCAGCATCCTGCCCGAACCGCAAGAGACGATCTTTGTCGATCAAGTCGCCGCTCTCAAGCGTCAGGTAGAGGAAGGCGGTAATCTGACGGGCGCCAAGGAAAATTATCGCAAGCTTAAGGAACAACTCACCGGCACCTCGGCAATGATGGCAGCCGATGTACAACAGGAAGCACTCGCTGCCCTGCAGTCGCTGGCATTCACGCTTGGCGAAGATGAGGTGGTGATTCCCGCTGCTGGTTCCGGCAAGCCACTCCTCAGCCAACCCGTTGTGCGCCAGCTCACCAAAGAAGAGCGGTTGTCCAAAGTGGAACGTCTCTTCGTTCCGGTTTCCCGTTTCAGTATCCGCGTCTCCCGCGAAAATGAACTGCGCCTGAGACTGAAGAGCATTGAGAACGATCCAAACCGTGGCACGCTTCTGCGTGAATTCGAGCAATTTCTTGAGTCAAAAGATCCGGGATTGGCCCCAATCGTGAAAGAGGAGATGGAGAAGATCCGCCTCCATATAGAGCAAAGATAAGACGGATTATGGGTCGATTCTGCCCGTATCAAAGAGCTCTCAGGCTTGGTTGACTGTTTTCGGTTTCGGCCTCAAACTGCACCGGCTATGACGATGTACACCATCACTGATCTAAAACCGGGCACGGCCATCTCCATCGATGGACAGCCGTATCTCGTGCTATCTTCGCAGTTCGGCCGTAAGAGCCAGTCCAAGGCAAACATGCAGACGAAGCTGAAAAACCTGAAGACGGGCGTCATCATGGCCAGAAACTTCCAGGGCAGCGAGAAGATCGAATCTGCCGATGTCGGCTACCGTCGCGTGCAGTATTTGTACAATAACCGCGATGCCTACACGTTCATGGACTTAAAAACATACGATCAATTCGATTTACAGAAGGATGTGGTGGAAGAAATCGCACTGTTCCTGACGGACGGTTTGGAAGTCGATGCACTCATGTACGAAGAAAACCCGATCGGCATCAAGTTGCCGTCCACAGTCATCATGCAAATCACCGAGACCATCCCAGGTGTAAAAGGTGATACCGCTACGGGCGGCAGCAAGCCAGCTACGACTTCATCGGGTCTGCAAGTGAACGTTCCGTTGTTCATCGGCGAAGGGGAGAAGATCAAGGTGAATACGGAAACAGGGGAGTATATGTCGAGGGCGGAGTGAGGCTGAGACATTTATTCCAGGTTGGGGGATTTTCTGAATCTTTTGGAAAATTCCCAACAGGAAGACAAGTTCCAATGTAAATCATAGAGCAGAGAGCACAGTGATTTGGAAATATTGATTGTATAGGATTAATGAATATATGGGAGCGGCCATACCTGGCCGCTCCCTAAGAGATAGCTATATACAATATTTGGCTCTCTGCTCTGATTTCTCCGCTCTACATTGGAACTTGTCCTCCTGTGGTTACCTTCGCTGGAAACTTTGATCGAAGAATTGAGTAAATCTTCAAGGTCAACCAATCATTTTCAGCAACAACTCATTCACTTTCCCGGGATTCGCCTGTCCCTTCGTTTGCTTCATGATAAAACCAACGACGGTTCCCAAGGCTTGTTGTTTACCTGCTTTATAGGACTCGATTGCTTTCGGATTAGCGGCGATGGCTTCTTTGATCAGGAGTTCCAATTGGCCTTCATCTGAAATCTGTCCCATTCCTTCTTCTTTGATGATGTCATGTGGAGATTTTCCGGTGACGACCATTTTCTCTAAAACATCTTTGGCGGCGTTACCGGAGATCGTGCTGTCATCGACTGCGGCGATGAGATCTAAAATCGATTGGACGGCCGGGGCTTCGTTGAAATCTTTTTTATGGGCTTTTAAGAAGCCGAGCAATTGTGTGAGGACAAGGCTCGAGGCGCGCTTACCATCGGATGTTTTAGTGTAGACCGCATCGAATAACTGACAGAGGCGCGGCTCGTCGATCAACAATGTGGCTTCTGCTTGCGACAAACCAAGGTCGAGATACTGTTGTTTCATTTCGCGCGGGAGGCGTGGTAATGCGCGCTTGAGATCCTCGATCATGCTCGCTTCCAGTTCAAGAGGTGGAATATCCGGTTCCGGGAAATATCTGTAATCATCGGCGGATTCTTTCTCGCGGAGCATTCGTGTGCGACCTTCATCATCCATCCATCCGACTGTGATGTCGCCTTTTAAAGGACCATTGTTCTTTTCCCAGAGACCACGAAGGCGCTCTTCTTCATAATGGAGCGCACGCTCAAGAGCTTTGAATGAGTTGAGGTTCTTGATTTCACTGCGGGGATTCAGCTTCTCGGTTCCTTTTTCACGCAGTGAAATGGATGCATCAAAACGCATCATGCCCTTGAACATATCGGCCTCCGATGCGTTAACGGCAATGAGAATGCGGCGCAGTTCCTCGGCAAATGCCATGGCCTCGGCGGCGGAGCGCAGATCCGGTTCCGTCACAATTTCCATGAGGGGTGTTCCGGCGCGGTTGTAATCGCAGAGCGTGACGGAGCCCCGGTGCGTCAGCTTGCCGGCATCGTTCTCCATGTGGAGGCGGGTGATGCGGCAGATCAGTTCCTGGACGCCGTCATCCGTTTTGCGCACGTATTGCATCGATCCTTTGGATGCGAGTGGGAAATCGTATTGGGAGATCTGAAAGCCGGAGGGAAGATCAGGATAAAAATAATGCTTCCGATCAAAATGGCTTTGCGGATTGAGCGTGCAGTTGAGCGCGAGCGAGGCGCGCATTGCTTTGAGGATCGCTTCGCGATTGGGCACGGGCAGTGTCCCGGGGTGACCCATACAGATGGGGCAGACGGTCGTGTTGGGCGCTTTGCCGAACGCGTCGTTATCGCAGCCGCAGAACATCTTCGTTTTTGTGCTCATCTGTGCGTGAACCTCCAGGCCGATGATAACTTCCAGTTCCGCGGTCATGAATGCGAGTGAAGGAGGGGAGAATAGCGCGTATCGCTGATCAAGTGCAACGGTGGCAATGTATTATTTCTTCAGATAATCCACAATCAGCACGCCGTTCAGATGATCGACCTCATGCTGAACGACGCGCGCATCAAATGCCGAAAGACGCCTTTCCTGCGCGCGGCCCTTTTCATCCAGATAGGTGACCGTGATTTCCACCGAGCGGGGGATCGGGAGCCAGACATTCGGGAGGCTGAGACAGCCTTCTTCATCAATGGCTGTTTCTTCACTCTTCCAAGTGATTTCCGGGTTGATGAGCGGCGTCAACTTGTCATGCACCATCGCGATGCACACGCTGGACGTATCAGCGACTTGCGGCGCCGCAAGACCTACTCCCTGCGCATCACGCATCGTATCTGTCATATCCCGGATGAGCTTCAAAACCTTCTTCGTCACCTTCGCCACGCGCACCGTCTGGCTTCGTAATGCCGGATGATCCACGCCTTTCATGATGGGGAGGACGGACATGGGGACAGAATACAGGGGGAAGAGGAGAGAAAACAGCGGGGGAGTTTCGTTCCAACTATCAAACCAATTAACCAAATAACCAAATAACCAATTAACGACTCTGGGCTATCCTACTGACCGAGCAATCGTCCCAAATCAGTCCGTAGCGACTTAATTGGTTATTTGGTTAATTGGAACGGAACTCCCTTCATTTAACAAGCACCTTCAATCCCGCCCTTTTCCGCAAATCCTCCAACGATTGGATCTTTCCTGCATCACACATCCTCAGCATCGCTTGGGCTGCGAGGATGGTATCAGCCAGAGCGCGATGTCTATTTTCTGGCATGCCTAACTCATATTTCTTGCAGAGCACATCCAAGCTGTGACGGAATTCATGGGGATACAAACTTTGGCTTAACTTCATGGTGCAGAAACATTCGGGCAGATCGATATAACCCCAGCAGTACTCCTTTTCATTGAGCAGAAAGCCAAAATCAAATGCTGCGTTGTGGGCGACAAGGAGCGATCCCTCGGCAAATGCCAGGAATTGCGGCAAAACGTGATCGATTGTCGGTGCGCTTGAGACCTCTTCATCGCTGATTTTATGGACCTGTTTCGCTTCCCACGGAATAGCACGTTCTGGGTTTACCAGAGATGTAAATGTCTTTGATTCGATGATCTTGTTTCCCTCTATGCGCAGCCCCGCAATTTCCACGATCCTGTGGCCTTTCTTCGGATCGAGACCCGTGGTCTCCAGATCGAAGACGGTGAGAGGGGGGAGGGGCGTTGGCATGGAGGGCCACTATATCGGATTCGCTTTGGGAGGCGAGCATGGTTTGGCTGACATTCTACAGAAAACAGGCGGTTTTTTCATCAAGTCTTCTCGGGAGGGCTCCGTCGCGTCATACTTGATCCCATGGCTGTTCCAGGACTCTCCACTGACATCGTGATCGAACAGCTGAGCAAGCTGTATAAGCCGCCGCGGACGTTTCTGGATTTCGATACGCCGTTCCACTTATTGATCGCGACGATCTTGAGTGCTCAGTGCACGGATAAGCGCGTGAATATGGTGACGCCGGGATTGTTCAAAAAGTATCCGCGCCCGGAGGATATTCTGCGTGTCTCCGAAGAAGAACTGCAGCACGATATCCACTCGTGCGGGCATTATCGGAATAAAGCCAACTATATAAAGATGACTGCGCAGATCATTTTGGAGAAATTTGGAGGCAACGTGCCCGAAACAATGGAAGAGTTGCTGACACTCCCTGGAGTTGGTCGAAAAACGGCGACAGTCGTTTTGTATGCCGCATTTCAACAGGAAGCGGGGATTGCCGTAGATACGCACGTTTGGCGCGTGAGTAAGCGGCTTGGCCTTGCCAAGGCAAACAGCCAGGACAAGATCGAATTGGATCTGATCAAGCAGACGCCGAGGCATCAGTGGGGATTGCTTCATACGCTTCTCATCAGTCACGGTCGTGCCGTATGTACGGCGCTGCGTCGGCAATGTGATGTGTGTCCATTCCAGAAAGATTGTCCGTCATCGCTGGTGATGGAAAGAAAAGATCAGGCGAAAAAATAGGAGAAGAGAAATACGAGTATTTGTCTTTGATGAGCGAAAATGAAGCTATTTTTCCGAATAATCTTTACGCGAAGCATTCTCTGATGCAGGCTGCACGCACTTTCCTTTTTACTTCTATGGAAAAAACTCCTGAGCCAGGGCCATTGAATAAGTATCTTTTGAAGATCGGTGGCTATACCCGAGATAAAGAGGCGGCGAGCCAGCAGCCTATTGTGGAAAGTACTGCAGGAGACCTGACTGCGCGCATGCAAGAGCTTTTGGCGCAGCACATTCCATTCTCATTGCAGATCAAAGATTAATACTTCTTTGATTAACTCGTTGTTGTAATGCCGTCACGAAGCTGTTGGAGTCTCCTCACTATTGGTTCCGATACCGGCGGATGCTCGTTGCGATAGGTAATCTCGGCTGTGATGGCTGCCTGCGCCTGCTCGCGCTTCGCTCGATCATTTGGCGCACCGCAGAGAGCGATCAGTGACTGGAGAGTCGCCAGATATAGTTCGTACTCAGCGATAACAGTCTGTATTTCAGAAGCATTGGGAGTGCCCGGAAGATTTCGCAGGAATTGCAATTGATGCGTGTAGTTGTAACTCGACTGCTCCAATCGCCATTGTACATTTTCCCGTCCCTGCGCACTTAAAAGGAAGGAGCTACTAGGAATATCCATCGGATTCTGTGTCAGGTCGTCGCTTTCTCTCCTGATATTGGCGGTGTCTTGCGGCAAAATACTCATCAATCTTTGCGCGTAATGATCGGATGAATAGCCGCCCACGTGTGCTTCAATGCGCGTGGGTCGGAGTCTGGACATAGTGGTCAGCGCGGTGCCCACCTGCTCTCGCGTCATCAGCGTGGTCTGTCCTTCGATGTAGTACACAGCAGCATTGTCCGCCGAGTTGTTCGTGTAGAAGCTAGGCCCAACAATGAACACGCGGATAATCTGCTCGGGCGGCGTCTCGCGATTTTCTGCGGGGCTGCTGCCGCTCAGTCCGGTCGGGCCTCGAAAGAGACCGCGGGGAGCCGGGGCAGAAGATGTCGGGTTGGGTGATGGCGCTGGGCCGGGTGTGGGATTCGGTGCTGGAGCTGTGCCTGGGCCGATATCTGGGATATTGATGCCGCCGCCGGCTCCTGATCCTGATCCGGCACCAAGGCCCGAACCAGTGCCTGTTCCAAAGCCCGTGCCTCGGAGACTGAAGTGTGCAAAGACATACCCGATGGCACCCGCCAGAGCAGGGAGCTTTAGAGTGTCCCAGGCGCGACGCATGAAGGAGCGCTGGTCTGGTTGACGAGTACCTGTCAGCCATCGCCCGATGCCTCGTATCGTATTGAAGATTGTTTGAAATGCCATCACAGCGCCGGCAGATACCAGCGCCACTGTGGCGGCACTGGAATTGCGCAACGATTGTAGGATCTCCGTTGCATTACGAAAATTTATGTTTCCATACCCTGAAAGGGATGGTGTCCCTGGCACCGTCGGAACAGCAGGATTGGAATTCGGAGGAGTGTTAGGAGGAGTGTTAGGAGGAGTGTTAGGAGGAGTGTTAGGAGGAGTGTTAGGAGGAGTGTTAGGACCGGGTACTGGAGGCGCATCAGCGGAGGGAGGGGTCAGGGTAATAGCGGCAAGTTGCTGAAAGCGCTGCAAGAAATTTTCCATGTTTTGAAGCATCCCTTGCGTAAAACGCTGACGCGCTTCGATGATCGCAGTTTGTGCGGGCGTACTACCAAGGCTATGGGCGAGAGCACTTTCCGCATCCATGCTGCTTTCAGCCGTATTGAATGTTTCTTGCGTGGGATTGCGGTAAAATTCTGTGCAGCTCTGGTTGGTTTGCGTGCACGCGGCAGTCCATGGTGGATTGTAACCCGGTTCCAATTGGTCTCGTGTGACTGCTTCAATCGACATCAACGTCTGCATTGAACCGCCATTCGCAAAATGCGCATGCGTGGCTCTTGTTTGTGCGGGTGTCAGCAGAGTTGTCAGAGCGTGCAGCGTAGAGCCCTGCGTGCGTCGGAATTCTCTGATGGCCGTGTCCTGCGTCCTGGCGCGCTCCGATCCCGTTCCTGCGGCAGAAACATCCATGATTGCACTATCAAATCTGCCAACTTGAGTGCTTGCATCATTGAAAGTAGAAGTGATGCTGACAGAAAGGCCGGCTTGCACCTGGCCGCCCCCAGTTCTTTCCTCATGACTATCAATCATCTGGTACTCCAAGGCAGTCAAATATCTGCGGCGAGCTTCGATAGTTCCATCTGGAAAGAGTGTCTGAAGGAGTTGTTTTTCCGCTGCAATGGCAGCGCGAGCTGTTTGCAGTAAGGCGGCATCAGCGGGATTTTGCAGGCATCGAACAGCAGTTCTCTGCGTTTCCTGTGCGGCATTTTGCCACTGCAGTTGTGTTAACTGCGGACCCGCATTGAGCTGAACCGTACGCGTGCCATTTTCGATTTGGTTCGATAGCTCTCTCAGTGATGTTCGGGTAGTGCGCACTTGCTCCGTCTCATTGGTCTGCTCCGAGCCCAGATTTGTACGCATCTCCCGATGGAGCCTGGTGATTTCCCGATGCGCAATCTGGCGCTCGGTTGCATTTAATTCCATACTGACGCGCATTGCGGATAGGGCTCGTTGAACCTGAGTCGCTTGTGGAAGCGGCGCCGCATCAGGACCGCGCAAGAGAGTGCGCATGCTTGCATCTCCGCCGCTCACGGCATTCGCCAACTGATCGCGTGTGATTTCGATGTTTGTCATAGGTGTTGCTCTAATTATAGCGGAAAACAGCTGTTTTGACGAGGATCTTATCGCTCGGTCAGGCGCTGGATTATTGACTATTGTTCAAAAATAGGTATTAATATTCACTTTCCGATTAATCCTTTTTGGGAAGCCAATTACTATGCAGTCAGCGCCCTATGCAACGACGGTGAATCTCCTCCGTGCACGTTCGCACCGAAGCATTATTGAACTTACCCAGAAACTGATTGTCGCAGTGGTGGTGGAGGATCGATCAGGTAGCGACCGATCCGTACTCCATGAGTGGTCATGGGAGAGGATGCAGAACTTCTTTCGCAGACCCTTGTTCGCGCACGGCGTCGCATACTGCGGTGTCTTTTTGCTGATCTTCACGTTGCATGCCATGGGATTGCTGCACGAAAATTGGGCGTGGGCGATGGGCGGCCTGCAAGAAACACCAACCTCGTTGACGAAGAATTCCGTTGCGTTGATTGTTTCAAAAAATTCTTCCGCGGATGTCGCTTCCGCATTGGGACGCACGTCTTCTTTGGAGCGGATGCCTTCTGCGGTGGATTCTTCCGTTGGGATTTATCTGACAGTGGCGAGCCTGGAGCAGGAACGCTTCCGCACCAATACACTCGATCGATTTCAGACGGTCGGTGGCAACGCACTCGTGTTCGAGGCGAAGGGCGGCAAGGCGTACTTCCAGACCGATTCATCCATTGCTCTTGAATATGATCTCACCGATCCTTATTCCGATCTGCCCCGCATCATCAAAGAGGCCCATGATCGCGGGCTCACCGTGATCGCTCGGTACGTCGCGCTGCGAGACGGTTTGCTGGCCGCTGCCAATCCCTCCACGCGCATACCGTATGCCGGAACGAAAATTCCGATGGAGGGCGAGTGGGTGGATGCCGCCGATCCGATCGTTCTGGAGTACACGCGCCAATTGATGCGAGATCTTCTGCAGTACGACATCGATGAAGTGAATTTCGATTACATCCGCTACCCCACTGATTATGATCAACAGGCGATCGGGCAGAGCGGAGAAGAGAGAGGAATCCGCATCGAGAGATATTTGCGCGCCGCGAGACAGGTCATTGATGAAGTGCGTCCACAGACGAAACTTGGCATCTCCACTTTCGCGATTCTCGGCTGGCCGCACTACGAGCAAAACTTGGCGGTGATCGGACAGGATATCGTCCGCTTCGCCCCGCTGGTCGATGTCATTTCCCCCATGGCCTACCCGATCTCTTTTACCGTCGAAACGTATTACAATCCGGCGAAGCATGGCCACACGGCCGCCTATTGGTTGGTGTATCGCACGCTCAAAGGATATGAGGAGAAATTGGGACCGGCGCATGCTCGCAAGATTCGTCCGTGGATTCAGGGCTATGGTTTGACCGTGCATGAAATGTCCCAAGAAATTAAAGGCGTCTATGGCGCCGGGTATTGCGGCTTTATGGTGTGGAATGCGGGGAATCTCTATGAACAAGCGTATCAGGCGATGAAGAAAGCAGGGGACAGGCCGGAGCATTGTTTGTAGAGATTCTCCTGTCGGTCTCACTATGTCGTGCTGCCCGTCGGGCCGTAATCGAGCCGGGGAGACGTGCTTTCGTTTGCGAAGACTTCCACTCCCGTTGTTCTTCAAGTTATAATGCCTATCCTTCATGCAGCAGTACCTTCATCTTCTGAAGACGGTTCTTCAAGACGGCAAGCGCAGAGCGGATCGTACCGGGGTCGGCACGCTCGGCATTTTCGGGTACCAGCTGCGCTACGATTTGCGTGAAGGATTTCCGCTGCTCACGACGAAAAAGCTCTCCACCCGTTCTATCTTCCATGAGCTCCTCTGGTTTTTGCACGGCGATACGACTCTGGATTATTTGCACCAGCACCAAGTGACGATCTGGGACGAGTGGGCGACGGCCGAGCAGTGTGCACGCTTTGGCAGAGGCGAAGGCGATCTTGGCCCGATCTATGGTCATCAATGGCGTAACTTTGGCGCGACAGTGCAGCCGGATGGAACCTACAAGAAAGACGGCATCGATCAAATCACACGGCTGGTGGAAGGTATCAAGAAGAATCCCAACAGTCGCCGCCATATCGTCACCGGATGGAATCCGAGGGAAGCCGACCAGGTGGCTCTGCCGCCGTGTCACACACTTTTTCAGTTCTATGTTTCCGAGGGAGAACTCAGCTGTCAGCTCTATCAGCGCAGTGCGGATATTTTTCTCGGTGTGCCGTTCAACATCGCAAGTTACGCGCTTCTCACGCACATGATCGCGCAAGTGACGGGACTGAAAGCCGGCGAATTCGTGCACACGCTCGGCGATGCGCATTTGTATCTGAATCATCTGGAACAGGCCAAGGAGCAGCTTTCACGCACACCACGTCCGTTGCCGACCTTGCGCCTGAATCCTGCCAGAACATCGCTTATGGATTTTCTAGCGGAAGATATAGAGATCGTGGGGTATGATCCGTATCCAGCAATTAAAGCTCCCATTGCCATATGAAGCTCGCTCTTGTCGCCGCCGTCTCGGAAAACAATATCATCGGCTTTCACAATGATTTGCCCTGGAAACTGCCGGCTGACCTGCAACATTTTAAAGATGTGACCAAGGGCAAGCCTGTGATCATGGGTCGCAAAACCTACGATTCCATCGGTCATGCGCTCAAAGACCGCCACAACATCATTGTTTCGCGTCAGGCGCATCTCCAAGTGGAAGGCTGCGATGTGGTCGACTCATTAAAAAAAGCGATCCGTCTTGCGGAGAAAGATATGACGGAAGAAGTTTGCGTCATCGGTGGCGGAGATATCTATCGCCAAGCGCTGCCGATAGCGGATCAAATCTATTTCACGCGTGTTCATGCAACGATACAAGGAGACGTCTCCTTTCCAGAATTGTCCGGCTTTGAATGGCGCGAAATTAATCGCGAATATCATGAAGCAGACAAAGAAAATCAGTATGCATTTTCGTTTGTGGCGTACGAGAGGAGAAGTTGAAAGATGGAATATAGATGATTTTTTGAACCATTTGGAAAATTCCCAACAGGAGGACAAGTTCCAATGTAGAGCGGAGAGGGCAGAGCGGATTGATGAACATTTTTTTAATCAGGGAGCGGGCTTTCTGCGCCGCGCCGTTCACAAGCGACGGGTGCCCGCGTTTGCGAAGAAAAATATTACTGCAATCATTGAGGGAAACAGACATTTTGGACTTCGAGGAGTCGATTATTTCCTTAGAGATAAGCCATAAAATCTGCTTCTCTCCATTTTCCCAATTTCCTTTCTTGAGTTCGCTCAGGTATGGGTGAATACTGCAGCCATGCACAACGAACTATCCACCACCGGCGAGACAGGAACAATCGATACAGAGGAAGTTGTAGATGCTTCCCCTGAAGCTGAGGAAGCTCAGCTCAAGATCGAAGCAGCGATCAATGAGACGGCAGAGGAACTGGGACACATTCTTCAGATGGTCGAAGAGGCTCAGGCCGAAGAGACTCAGCCCGAAGAGGAGGAAGAGGCGGTTGCCGCCATGGAAAAAATGGCAGCCTAATCCAAATCATGTAGCGATCCAACGCCGCCCCGGAGGGCGGCTTTTTTTGTGGAGTTTCTGTTTCCAATACGCCATCGGATATATCGATATTTACGCTTGGTGGAGCGATAAAATTAGAGAACAATCTTTTCGATAGCTCACCTGATTTCATCAGACATCTTTCTATCGCATGATGCAGGCGATGGAAGCACAGCGATCAGCGGAAGAACAAGCGGCAAGCAAAATCAATCAGGCATTGCTGGAGGGCAAAGATCGCTCGCGGTCTCCCGACCAATTGAAGGCCGATATTCGAAAAAAGACGGAAGGCATTTCTCGTGATGTGCGGCGGCATGTCGATATGTACGTCAGCGGCGTCCTGCCTGCGATGGAGGGCGCACGCGGTGAGAAATTGCAGGAAGGAATTGGCGGGCTCTATACCGGCGATCAGCGGAAGATCGCGCTGAGCACATTGCAGGTACGAGGTTCGATCCAAGAGGTGATTGCGCAAAACAAAGAAGTGGGTGCGCATGAAAAATATCACGCCGATCATCATCACTTGGAAGCGATGAAAGCGGTGGATGAAGGCGATCAAAAAACCACGGCGTGCGACACGGTCCTCGTTATGGGTGGCAAAGAATATACGGAAGAAAGTCTCATTGAAGGTCTCGTCGTCGATGAGACCGGCGACACATTCTGCAGCGACGGCTACAGAAAATTCCAATCCGAGCTGCGCTCTGGAATGGCTTCAGCTGGCGTAGATATCGATGCAGTGCGCCAGGCGGTGAATGTGGAAAAAGATCTCACGCTCATCGATGATCGGTCTAAGGCGCCCATGTCTGTCTAAGAAGCTCTACTTCCGGATCAGCTCCAAAAACTCCTGCCTCGTTCTGGAATCATCTTTGAAGAGTCCCTTAACATGACTCGTCACGGCTTGGCTGTGCTGTTTCTCCACGCCGCGCATCATCATGCAGAAGTGGTGCGCTTCAATGACAATGCCGATGCCCTTAGGCTTCAGGAACGTATCGAGTGTGTCGCAGATTTGCTGGCCCAGGCGTTCCTGCACCTGCAGGCGGCGTGAGAACATATCCACCACGCGGGCGATCTTGCTAAGGCCAATCACTTTGTCGCTCGGGATGTAGCCCACATGCACTTTCCCAAAGAAAGGAAGCAGGTGATGCTCACAGAGCGAATAACACTCAATGTCTTTTACAATGACCATGCCGTCGGTATCTGCGGGGAACAGTGCATCTGCGATGATGTCTTCGGGATTCATTTTATAACCCGATGTGAGAAAGCGCATGCCCTCCGCCGCACGTTCAGGTGTCTTCCGAAGCCCCTCCCGCGAAGGATCTTCGCCCAATTGCCGGAGGAGATCGGTAAAGAGTTGATCCATGAGTGCGACAGTATGCCTGATTTTGAGGGAGGGGACTACTGTGGATTACAGACTACAGACTACAGACTACAGATAGGCAGATACCGGGCATCTCTAGTCTGTAGTCTGTAGTCTCAACCTATAACATCATCGACGGTACCCTCTCACATTTCTGATCCAATGTCTGCGATAGCAAATCGCCCCAGCTGCGTCCGAGACGTGGGTGACGTTGCGTGGGGGAGAGGAGTTCAGTGAGGGGTTCTAATACAAAGCGTCGTAGATGCATGCGGGGGTGAGGCAGCGTGAGCGAGGGGTCATCGGAAAGTTCGTCGCCATAGAGCAAGATGTCCATGTCGATGGTGCGAGGACCAAAGCGATACGGCGGGGCTTTGCCGAGCCGCTTTTCAATGCGGTGCATTTCCATTTGGATCTCTTTCGGGGAGTCATCGATTTTCATGCGACCGACAGCATTGAGAAAGGCATCTTGTTCTGTCACTTCTAGCGCGGCGGTGCGGTAGACATGGGAGAATCGAATATCAGGCCATCGCTCGCGGAGCATATGCACGGCCGCCTGCAGATTTTCTTCGGACTGTCTGTTGGAGCCGAGGCCGATGAAGACGGGGGTTGTCATGCACTTTTTCTGGAAGAGCCGGGCACGTCGATTATTTTTCCTTCCAGATCCGCGCGAAGGTTTTTAGAAAGGAATTGCAGCGCGAGATAGAGCAGCAGTGGAACGATGAGCGCATCGTCGAGTTGGCCCAGCAGCGGCAGGAAGTCTGGAATAATATCAAAAGGGAGCACTAAATATCCCAGCGCAATCCAAGGAAGAGATTTCGCAATTCCCGATACGCGCGGGTCCCTCTGGAGTTCTCGGTGGAGGAGGAAAAAATGCCGAATATGATGGAAAATACCTACTATATTCATGGAAGATCCACTATAGAAGGCAAAAATGAGAGAAACAATGGTTCTAAGCCAAAAAAATCCCCTATAACACCGTAAGATTTGCCAGAGTTTACCGTCTCAATTATGTCATTTACCCATTTTATTTATGAAGAAAAATCATGCAGTAGCCTTTCTATCGGCAGTCTCACTCCTGACGGTTTCATTGGTGCCAATCGTGTCTGCCCAAAATTCCGGCACAAGCATACGCATTCGCGCGTGCGTTCAAACGTATCTCACCGGCAGATTTTCCCTGCCACGCGAACAGCGCCGCCAGCGGCATGTACAGCTGCATATGTGTATCCGCGCAGCAATTGCGGGATCATCGAGCAGCAGTGTCTCTTCGTCACTCAGCTCTTCTCTTTCTTCTAGCTCGGTGAGCTCCTCCAGTTCGTCGCTTTCTTCTGTATCCAGTTCCAGCGTGAGCAGTTCTTCGAGCAGTGTGAGTTCCACGCTGTCTGGCTCAGTCGTCATTCAGAACATGGCGTATACGCCGAAGAATTTGACCGTGAAAAAGGGCACGACCGTAAAGTGGACCAATATGAGCAACGCAATCCATACGGTCACTCGCAACGGAGCAACAGGACCGCAAAGTCCATACCTCGTTCCGGGTCAGAATTATAGCTATACCTTCAGCAACACGGGCAGCTATCTCTATCACTGTTTGGTCCATCCGAACATGACCGGATCGGTGCTTGTCACTCAGTAAGTGCGCAGGACATTCCAAGGGCGGGGAGAAGTCCCCGCCTTTTTTGATCACTCTTTCTGTCGCTCGATGCTGATTGTCGCTTCAAGTACACCTTCAAGCGGTGGCGACTTTGAGACAGTGACGCGGACTTTCTGAACCGGATACGACCGAAGCAGCAAAGAAGCGATGTCTTCTGCAAAACGTTCAATGGTTTTGCGCTCGGTCTTCGCGAGCAGGTGGAGATCAGTACTTACTTTTGCGTAATCGATTCCTACAGCTGGATCATCCGCAATTGAAACTGCAGACGCATCAATTGGTACCTCAAGAGATATACGGAGAAGCTGTTCTGCGGAGCGCTCGCTCGCAGGGACGCCAATACGCGTCTCCACATCGATCACAAGGCGAAGCGAGTCTTCCATGCAGATTTACCGTTTCTCAGCCAGGTTCCCGAAGATTTCGGGGCGATCGGCCAAGGGAGAGAGAGCCAGCTTGCGCAGCAACCAACGCGTGAACGTGACTGCGGTGAAGAGTGAGATAAAGACACCCATTCCAAGCGTAAGCGCGAAGCCTTTCACGATAGACGTACCGACCAAGAACAGAATGGCGCAGGTAATGAGCGTTGAGACGTTGCTATCGCGGATGGCGGGCCAGGCGTATTTGAAGCTGGATTCGACGGCGGTCTTAATCGACTTCCCTTTTCGCATCTCCTCCTTCATGCGCTCAAAGACGAGCACGTTCGCATCCACAGCCATGCCGATGGAAAGAATGATGCCGGCCATACCCGCTAGTGTCAGGACGATGTAGTTATCCGTGAAAAGCAGAACTGGCAGCTTCAGGAGCGCGAAGAACAGAACGGCGTAGACCAAGAGAGCAAAATCAGCGACCAGACCGAGCACGCGATACACGGCTGCCATATAGATCATCAGGATGATCGTGCCGATGAGAGCGGCCATGAGCGAGGTCTGCAGCGCGGCAGAGCCGAGCGTGGCTTCCACGGTGTACTGACCGACCAGGTGAATCGGAGCGGGGATGGCGCCGGTGTTAAGATCCTGTGCGAGCAGCTTCGCTTCATTTACATCTTTGCTTCCCGTGATCACGGCGGAGCCGCCGGAGATTTCCTGCTGCACCGTCGGTGCGGAAACCAGTTGGCCACCGACAAAGATCGCGATGCGTTTCCCGATGTTGCGCTTCGTCAGCTCTTGGAAGAGGCGACCGCCTTCTTCGTCAAAGAGAATCTGTACGACCGGAATATTGGTGACCGGATCCAGCGAGACGTTTGCGGCGCGGAAGTGTTGACCGTCTAAAGTCGTGTCCTTCCAGCCAGTCGGTTGCAGTGAAAAGAAGAGACTGCGAATACGGATGGCATCTTCCATGGGACGAACTTCGCCAGCTTTCAGTTTTTTGACGAAATCTTCCACGCGCGCCAGGGCGTCTTTTCCTTTGAGGGTGAAATCATCGTAGCTTGCGGTGTCTTTGCTCGTGAATGGAGCGGCATCCGTACGGATGAGATGGTATCCGAACTGGGTTTCCACTGGATCACTCACTTTGCCGGCCGCCTGCTTAAAGGCGACATCTATGAAGGCTGGCACCATATCGGTGCGGCTGATATTGCCCAGACTTCCGGCCTTTTCACGCGAAGGCCCGTCGGATTCCGTACGCGCGAGCGTCTCAAAGACCGCACCTCCGTTCAAACGCTTCTTTAAATCTTGAGCGCGTGCAAGTGCCTGCTCTTTCGTGCGAGTCACGTTCTTGTCAGCTGCGCTGGCTCCTTGGTACGACACTAAAATGTGACTCGTCTTTACCAGTTCCTTTCCTTTTTCAAACAAGCGCAAAAAGACGATGTGTCCCGTGCCATCTTCCAGAGACAGTGGCTTTAATTCACCCGGCTGCATTCCTCTCAGAGCTGCGGCCAAGCGAATGCTGATCTTTTCATCCAGCGGCGCGTTGTCATGATAGAGATAGCTGGCACCGCTCTGCGACTTGGAAAGATAGGTGAATGCCTTGGGGGCTTCCGTAATCACGCGACCGGTTTGCGTGGGACCTTTCAGCACTTCTACCAGGAACATGCCTGGAATAAGCTGCGTGGTGGGCTTGGTGCCGGGTTGCGCATCAGGGTCCGACACGGTGACGACGCCTTGCTGTATGATAGGCAGCTTTGGCGGCAGTTGCCACACAAGCTCGAGGCCTGTGGGCAATTGGTCCTGAAAGAGCGTTTGTTCCTTTTGATAGGACACACCGAGTTGGCTGCCTAAGTCTTGACCCAGTTTCTCCAGTGTTTCGCCACTGCCCGTCACGCGACGGTAAGCAGCTAGGGCTTTGCTGCGGACTGATGTCGAGTATTCCTCCGTTTGTTCCGTAAATTCTTCTTTGAACTCCAGCTGGATCGTTTTACCGACGACATTGATGCATTCCTGCGTGTTCACAACGCCGGGACATTCCACGAGCAAGTGTTTCTCATCTCCGATGTATGAAGGGGTGATGGTTGCCTCGCTCACGCCGAGCGCATTGATGCGGCGCTCGAGCACGGTGCGGATGGCTTCCACTAAATTTTTCTCCTGATCCTCAATGCCGATTTTCTGCGCGCGCAAGAGCTCGGCTTTTTCCTTTTCTCCAGCCTTCTCGGCTTTCACGATCTTTGCGTCAAGATTTGCGCGTTGCGTGCGCATTTCTTCCTCTGAAATACGGAAATCCAGCTGTGTGCCTCCGACCAAATCCAAACCGAGATGCAGAGAAGGGGAACGCAGGAAACCGGGAGCCCATTGCTTCCACTCCTGGGGAAGGGCAATCAAGACAAGCACGATTGCGAGAATCACAGAGAGAGTGGGCCAAAGTGTTCGTCGGGTCTTCATGGGTGAGCAAGTGAGGATGCGCGTCTGCGCCAGCGAAAGCTGACGAGACGGGGCTGCTAGTTTGTCTCTTTTACGAAAATTGGCAAGTGTCGGGAGTGTACCCGGGGTTTATGGCGGTGGACAAGCGCGCCTGACTACTTCTGTGGCGCAAAGACGACGTGCAGGCCGACATTGATATCATCTGCAAACAATGTGGCGATTTGCGGCGTAGGAATGCCCGAAATCACAATCGATTCCTGTGCGTCCTTTACGTCGTTCATCATAGAAACCAGTCTTCCGCGCACAAAAATGCCCAGCGCCTTGCCTTTATACTTCTTCGCGATCTCCTGGAAGATCGTTTTGCCTTCCGGCGTCAGTTCCACGACGACAATTCCCGTAGGAGGATTGGACTTCGTATCGGCAGCTGCTGACAGCCAGGCAAGTTCTTTTTCGGTCAGGCCGGTCTCTTTAAACCCGCCAAATTGCTCCACGGTGATATCCGCAGTTTCTTTTTCCTCCGCCTTGCGCATGATGCGGAAAGACAAAGGGGAGGTCAGGCCATCTGTGAGCGGGGGCACCAGAGCCAAGTCGGAGATATTCAGGGTCAAGAGCGCCGTATCATTGGTAGGCTTCACTTTTTGATTGGCCACTTTTCCGCCCATGGATTCAACGCGCGCCTGTACCACACGCGTGGCGGCGTTCATCAATTCAATGCGCTTCGCAGCATCAGGAGTCTTGAAGGTTAAAACGTAACTCAAGTTTTCGCTCAAGTTTTCTTTGTTGCCCTTACAGGCAGCAAGAGTGAGCAGTGATAACGAGAGCAGAGAGACGGCAAAGGTTTTGCGCATAGGGGGACATGGTAGGGGAGGCGGGACGGGGCTGCAAACGATTGCGCGGTTCCGTTCCAACTACATAACCAAGTAACCAATTAACCAATTAACCGCTCCGGGCCATCCTTCTGACTGAGCCATCATTCTAAGAAAATCCGTGACGAGTTATTTGGTTATGTAGTTAATTGGAACGGAACCCTTCTTTTTCACGCCAATCGCAACACCGTCCCCGCCCGGAGCATCTTATGATGCAGGTCCACTCCTTCCAGCACGCAGTCTTCGTCTACGACACAGTCCCTGAGGGTGCAGTTTGTGATCTGGCAGCGCTCAAAGACGACGGTGTCGTGGAGCTCGGAATCGGTAATGACACTCCCTGCGCCTATGGCCACGCTCCCGGTGCAGACGCTTCGTTCGATCAATGCCTCGGGATGCCGGATCGTTTCTTGGACCAAGAGGCGGTGTGCATCGAGGTAGGACGGGAATGATCCGATATCCAGCCACGGATCGGTAAACCGGAATGATTCCACTTCGTGTCCTTTGCGCAACAATTCCTCAAAGATGCCGCCGACGTTATCCGGATGCTCGGCTGCGTAGGCGACCAGAACCGGCAACACTTCTTTGGGAATGATGGAACAGCCGGTGCTCACCAGTGTCGTCTTCGCTTCCTTTGGCTTCTCTTCAAATCCGATAATTTTATGGGGCATCTCGGGGTGCGTGAGCACGGTGCCGAAGGCCGATGCCCGGATGAGATCGCCGATGTCATGCGCTGCGAGGATCGCCGCGGGCGAACGGTACTTCGCGAGAAAATCTTCCAAAGAGAATCCGAGAAAATTATCGCCGGTCAGAAGCAGAATATCTTCATCGATGTTTTCCTCGCGCACCCATTGCGCAACCGCGCCGAGCGCCCCTAATTTTTCTCCATCATGTTTTGTATGCTCCACGACGAGATTGATATTCGGGCGATCAAGGGTCGCAATCCAATCCCGAAATCCTTTTTCAAACGCGGCATTGGTGCTGACCGTGACCGGAATCTCCGCAGGAATTTTTTCCACCAAATGCGCGATCATCGGTTTGCCCGCCAGTGGCAGCAGCGGCTTCGCCCGCTTTTCCGTGAGCGGCCACAGCCGTGTCGCAAACCCGCCGGCGAGGATGAAAGCGCGCATGGGAGCAGTCTGACATTGTCAGCGGAGGATCGCTACGGCGATTTTAGGAGAGAAGATCCGTTCCAATTAACTAAGTAACTAATTAACTCGCTACGGACTTGCTTAGAACGATGGCCCGGTCAGTAGGATAGTCCGGCGGAGTTAATTGGTTAATTAGTTACATTGAATAGTATTGGAGCGGATCTCATTATCCAAACAGTCCCGCCCACCACCTCGCGCCGGGGCTCACCACCGTCACCGCCTGACCTTCCAGGGATTCAATGCGTTCATCCCGCTCGATGATGCCGAGCACGGAGGGCAGCAGCATGTAGGTGATGCCGCGGGCGCGGCAGGCCGAAAGAAGATTGAGTGATTGTTCCAGATCACTGCACTGGATCAGATGCGTGATGCGGTTTTTTGCGAGTGTCTCTTCCAGAATATTCAGTTTCCCCAGCACCGGCACACCATCGATCTCTTTTTCTTTGGCGCCTACTCCGTCCAAAATCGCAACGGGCTTGAGCGGATTTTGGTGTTGATTGAGTGACTCGATCAATCTCTTGGATTCGCGCGTGACGCCGACGATTAATGTTGGAAAGGCGGGCGGATCTCTGCGCAGAGATGTACGCAGAATCTTTTCAAAGAGCATGTGCCATGCCAGTACAAGGCAAGTGCTTAAGAAGAGACTTTCGACTAAGAGCAGGCGACTGAACGAAACGCCGTTCAGGAAATAGTAGTTAAGCGTGAAGAGCGCCGCACCCATAAGGCAGGCATAGCAGATATACGCGATCGTCTTAGGCGAACGCTGGGAGCGCGTGAGTCCGAACGTGCGTGTGACCAGGAGCATTAAGATCCAGAGCGGCGCGCTCAGCAGTACCGCGGTCATGTAGGGCCCCAACGGAAAATCACTGGAGAGAATCCAGCCGACGCGCAAAAAATAGGCAATCACATACGCGCTTACAAAGAGCGCAAGATCGGTCAGGAGCCAAAGGAGAAGAAGAAAACGGCGACGCATAGGGTTCGGGCGATTAGTTTGGCATTGTCCTTCGGGAATCGCTATGGCGATTTTGTTAAAGTGCGCATTTCAAATAACCAAATAACTAATGAACCGCTCCGAGCCATTTTACTGACTGAGCAATCGTTCTATGCAAGTTCGTGACGAGTTATTTGGTTACTTAGTTAATTCGAAGAATCTTTAACGCACCATCCCCATCCACTCATACGGCAACTTCGTCGCGTCCCAGGCAACTTTGCTTTTTGATGCGTAGGTGCTGGTCGCAAGGACCAGGCTCTTGTCCGGGAAAATGTACGTTTCGATCCACTGCAGTTTGCGCGCGATAACGGTGTTGGTCTTTGCGCGCATGCGGAAGTCTTGCTCGTGCAGGAGGTAGTACGCAGCACTTTCTGCAACGTCTTCGAAGGGATCTTGGAAGCAGGCGTATCCCGTCAGACAGTCTTCTGGCTTGGCTTCCGGGCGCATTTTTTTCTCGTTCAGCCAGCTGATCTCATAAAATTTCACGCTGGGATCATCGGCATAGATCGGCACGTTTCCGTCGCGGAAAGCGGACTTGCCGCTTTGCGGTGAGCCGGTGAGGCAGCCGAGGTCCATAAAGTGGCCAAGTGCCTCATGGATCAACACGGCGCGCTTTTCATCAACGCCAAGAGTGCCATCGATGATCACGGTCGTTTCTCCGGCAAGTCCGCGGCTCGTCATGGTTCCGTCGTATCGGACATAGAAGTTCTTGAGGCGATGGATGCAGGAGCGGGGGATCAGGCTGAGTACTTCGTGAGCCAGGCGTTGGTCGGCTTCTTTAATATCGTCTTGTCGCACAATGGCGAGCAGCTCAGGCTTTGCATTTGGATGACTATCGATAAAGGTGAGCGGTATGGTGCGTATCTCCCTGAGGGGAGTAATCCTCGTGGTGGCCGCAGAGGCCAGGAATGGCTTGGCACTCATCCTTGCGCTGTATCTGCCTTGTGCTACGCTACGCGGCAGAAGCAAGCCCCCGACCACAAGGGTAAGGAGAGAGATGCCGTAGAGGAGAAGAGTTCTTCGTTTCAAGAGCGTGTTGTAAAGTGTATATTTATATTATATTTAGGCTAAAATGTCAATACCTTCTGAGCCTGCCCAGACCCCCCTTGCGGTGGGTCAGCAGCATACGGTTAGCATCGAAAAGCTCACTTTTGGGGGGGCTGGTTTGACGCATGTACAGGGATTGCCCGTATTCGTCGTAGATAGCATCCCAGGGCAGCAGGTGGAGATTGTCATTACCAAGAATAAGGGCAATTTTGCCGAGGCAAAGGTGCATAAACTGATCCGCAAAGCCAAAGACGAGGTACAGCCGCGCTGTCCCCATTTTCACGATTGCGGGGGCTGTGTTTGGCAGAATCTGCCCTATAACAGGCAGATTGAATATAAGGAGGACATTGTGCGAGAAACGCTTCTGCACCTGACCCCGGTGGATGATGAGGTGCGTAAGCAGCTTCCGGGCCGCGTTTTGAAGATCATCCCCAGCCCGCAGGTGTTCCATTACCGGAACAAGATGGAATTTAGCTTTGGATTCACCGCGATGCGCAGCGAGGAGAAAAACGGTAAACGCATTCACTTCGATGAGAATCCCACGATCGGTTTTCACCAGCCGAACCAATGGGCGACGGTCCATCCCATCTCTGAGTGCCATCTGTATGACGAGCAAGTCGATATGTTGCTCGCCGATGTGCGTCGTTTCATGGAGCAGACGAAGCTGTCGGTTTTCAACCCAAAGACGCAGAAAGGAATGCTCCGCACATTGTTGTTGCGTCGCGGCGTCAATACCGGAGAACACATGATTTGCTTCCTGGTCAATGCGCGGAAAAAAGAATTGGAGCCGCTGTTCCAACTTTTCCTTCGCGCGTTCGGCGGCCGCCCGCATCTATCGTCTCTTTTGGTCGTTGAGCATTTGGGTGCGCATGACCGTCCGGATTTTCCAAAGATTCATACGCTGCTTGGCAAGCCGAGTATTTCCGAGCGCCTCTTCGATCTCACCTTTGAAATCTCTCCGTTCTCGTTCTTTCAGACCAATACGCTGGGTGCTGAGAAGCTCTATCGCGCCATCGCGGATACCGCTGATTTAAACTCCCGCGATGTGGTGCTGGATGCCTACTGTGGCATGGGAACGATAGGCCAATACTTGGCTCGGTTTTGCCAAAGAGTCGTGGGCGTGGAGAGTCACCCTTC
>Ga0163152_10002429_pt1 | contig 26612 bp, 16 predicted proteins | sample OliLakLV19MP8IB2_FD_148635 | JGI IMG/M metagenome (GOLD analysis project Ga0163152, IMG submission 148635) | Freshwater microbial mat bacterial communities from Lake Vanda, McMurdo Dry Valleys, Antarctica - Oligotrophic Lake LV.19.MP8.IB-2 | ecosystem: Environmental > Aquatic > Freshwater >...
TGATCACCGGCCCAATTGTCACCTTCTTGTCGGCCTCAACCGAAGGAATGCTCAAGTTGTTTGGAATCAAACCGCAGACCGAGGCCGGCATCACCGAGGAGGAGGTCAAACTGATGGCCCGCGAGGGGCTGCGCGCAGGTATTCTAAGGAAGAGCGAAACAGAGATGGTTGAAAGCGTGTTGAATCTGGACCGACTCGCAGTGCGCGAAGTCATGACCCCGCGAAACAAAATCATCTGGATCAACGTGGCTGAAGCGCACGAACAGATCTGGCACAAGATTGTGGTGAGCGGTCACACCCGGTTTCCAGTTTACGCGGAAAACCGGGACCACGTAATCGGCGTTTTATCGGTGAAATCTCTCTATGCAAACCTGGCCGCCGGCGCCGGCGTCAAAGTGCGTGACTTGATGACCAACATCATGGTCGTCCCCTCTTCCCAAGACTGCACCACCTTGCTCGAAAGATTCAAAAAGAATGGAAAACACATGGCGATGGTTTCCGACGAATTTGGCCATATGGTCGGCGTTGTCACTGTGCATGACATTCTTGAAGCCATCGCCGGCGATTTTCCGAACCAGCATCAACGCATCCGACCAACCGCAAAGCGAAGGGAGGATGGTTCGTGGCTTATCGACGCCATGCTGGAGGTCGAAGAGTTTGAACAGCTCGTCCCCAACATGAAACTGGATCCGCCTGAAACAAGGGATTATCAGACATTCGCCGGATACATCGTGAAAAAGCTGGGTCACGTGCCAGAGGAGGGTGACACCTTCGACGATCAAGGATACCAAGTCGAGGTGATCGACATGGACGGCCACAGGGTGGACAAGGTGTTGCTGATTCCCAAGGCAGGCTGGAACACCCCCTCAACCTCTCCCGATTCCCGATGCTGAATGCGAATGCTTCATCGCATGCGGCTTGGCTTTTGTGTTCGTTTTGACCGACAGGTCAGCGATCAATGGAAGGTGGTCTGAGGCGATCCGGGTGAGGTTGTTTTTGGGCACCTGAATCTTTTCCACCTCAAACTGCGGAGAGACAAAGATGTGGTCGATCCTGGTGAAAGGATAAAGGGCGGCAAAAGTTTTTTGCGGACGGAAATTCTTCATCAACATTTGAGCGTCTCGAAAACGTGAGGAGATGGCCTGGTAGGGCAGGCTGTCAGGGAAGGAATTAAAATCTCCGCACAGAATCAGGCAGTCGTCCGGGCTGATTTTTCCGATCCAGTTGTCACCCAACAAATCTGCGGCCTGCAACACCCTTTCCTGCCGACCGAGCCCGAAATGGGTGTTCACGATATGCAAACCGATGCCGTTGAGTTCAACCTTGGCCCAGATGGCGCCGCGCGGTTCTTTGGAGCGGGGGTTCGGACCGCCGTTCAAAAGCCCGGTTTTTACCACCTCCACCGGAAAACGGGTCAGCAACGCATGCCCGTAAAGTTCCTTGCCCCGCACCACCGTCGGGCAAAAACTGAAATGAAAACCAAGTTCATCGGCGATCATCCGGGCCTGGTCATGGCCGCGGGACCGCACTCGGCCCAGATCGATCTCCTGAAGGGCGACGATATCGGGATCGTGCATCTCGATCACCCGGGCGATCCGGGAGGGAGAAATTTTTCCGTCCATGCCGAAACAGCTGTGAACATTGTAGGTCATGACCCGCAACTTCAGGCTTGGTTCAGAACTCGCCGAACGCTCCCTCGACGGCATGAGGTCTCGGCCAAGCAGGTGGAGAGCCGCCTCCCGGAGGGCCGACGGACGGATAAATTCCCTTACTCCTGCGGGCAACCGGGTTTTGACAGGCAGCAGTGCAAACCCCTGGGTTTCGATCAAACCCGGCCCGGCATGGGCTCCACGTTCCATGGCAAAAGTCCAGGGCGGCCCGTCCGGGCTCCAACCCAGGATCACGAGATCTCCCGCATTCTCGTTCTCCGTCATGGTGACCAGGTCCGCAGCGAGCTGTTTGCGAATTTCTTCCGGGTGTGGAAAGACTCGGGGACCGTCCTCAGGCAGATTCACAGTTCCCGCAGCCATGATCCATTCGACTTTTCCTTTCGAGGTTTGAAAGAGCACTCCGGGAATCTTGCCGTGATGCACCAGCCATTTTGCCAGCTCACGTTTGTCCAGGTCGGCCAGGTGTTTCGCAAAATAAATGTGACCGACAGGGCCCATCGCGGTGACGGAGAAAGATTCCTCCTCCTCCCTGGTGAGATTCTGGGAATCCGCCTGTTTTTCCAGGCTCCTTCGGGTGCGGCGTGTACCGCTCCAAAGCGCCGGGCTCTCCGCCACTTGGGGTCGGGAGCTGCGCTCCGCCACCACCCGGTTGACATGGGCCAAACCGCGGCGTACGGCATCCTCCACACCGCCTTCAAAATGCTCCGGAAACGACCGGGCACTTTCCTGGCCGTGGTCGGAATAAATCCAGACTCGGTAATCCCGGCGGCCAGACCGTTGCGCCGCGCGGTAGAGATTCTCGATGGCGACGTCGATCCCCTTCAAACTCCAGTGGGCAAAAGCCGAGGCAGGGCCGCGTCGATGGGACTGCTCATCGTATCCGAGAAAATTGAGATGTACGATTGGAAGGCCGCGGGCGAGGTCTATCTTTGCACCGATGGTGATAAACTCCCGGAGTGCGATGCAGACGAACACCCGGGCGACGATGAACTTAAATTCCTGCTTCCACTTTTCGCCCTTTTTGATCCCTTGAAAAACGTCGTATAGCGCGACAAAAACCTCGGCAAACGACAAGGCGACCAGTCGGATGATGGCCGGGAGCTGCAAGATCAGGATGCTGAGGAAACCGAAGAAGGAGGCGGATTTTCTGAGATCACCCCAACCGATGCTGGCCGCGCAAAAGTGCGATTCGTTTTGTGTGGCTCCACCGGTATAGATGTTTGACCAGGAACTGCCACCCTTGAGCAAACCCTCGGATTTGGCGGCGAGCCCGGCTTCAATCTCTTTGGCCCAGTCCGGCTGGAACATGGTGGCAATCTGCCGGGAGGCGCGGTTGAGAAAACTGAAGGCTGGAACGGCGCAGCATTTGCCGTAAAAAAGTTCTCCCTGGACCGCCGGAGTGCTGGAGGGAAGCCCGGAATAAAATGTCCTGACCTCGTAATGTTCGCGGCGCATCAGCCTGCGTAAAAACGGCAGCCTGCCATTCTCCACAGCCTTTTCGAACTGCGCCCTGGAGAGTCCGTCGATCTGAATCATCAGGAGCCCGGGATCGGGGCTGGTCTCCTCCGAAGTGGAGAGGTGCAGGCGGCGTATGGCCCATTCGCTGCGGCTGAATCTCCGCCTCATGCCACGGACAAAGTTTTCAAGCGGATAAATCACTGATCGCTTTTGGTTTCGGTTCGTTTTCCGGATCTTCGGTCAGGAATGCATTAAATGCCGCCCTGGCTTTTTCCTCGAGAAGGTCCCATTCCACGCCTACCCTTTTGAGCAATGAGAGCCAGAAATCAGACCTGTCCTCCTGCCGCTGGGGCCGGGTTTCCGTCCTGATCGCCTCGTAAAAATCAAGCGCGTTTAAGGCGCATCTTTCCATGGCAAATTTTTGCGCAGTCCGCCGGGCGCCCTCACGCAGACGCTTACGTAGCTCCGGCTCCCGGCAGAGACGCTGAAGTGAAGCCGCAAAATCCGGCTCGGCGGAATCTGCGGAAAGCAGGAAACCGTTTCGATCATGGCGGACAACCTCCCGCACCCCTGATGCGTCCAAAGCCACCACAGGCAAGTTTGCCGCCATCGCCTCGGCCACAACCATCCCCTGCGTTTCACTAAAGGAGGAAAATGCAAAAACGTTCATCGCACGATAGGCGTCGTAGAGATCCGGTCCGCACTTTTTTCCCACCGCCAGGAGCCGGTCACCGAGGCCCTGTTCCTGAAAAATGGTTTTCACCGACTCTTCGGCGCTCCCGCCACCGACCAGCAAAAAGGATGCGGTCGGTTCGAGCTTGAGGAATCCTGCGACCGCGCGGGCGAGATACTCGAGGTTTTTTTCCGGAGCAAGGCGTCCGACATGGCCGACAATAAACGCGGATGGTGGAATATTGTGTTTTTTGCGGAAGGCTTTTCCGTCCCCACCACTGAAGGCTTGCACATCAACCCCGGTTGGAACGATCTGGACGGGGACCACCACTCCGCGTTTGCGGATCAGGTCGGCGATGCTCTGACTCGGGGCGATGACGCCGTCGCAGAGGTTGGCATAATGTGTGGGAAGTTCGACGGCAAACTGTTTCAAACCTGGCGAATCGAATGGGACGTAATGGGTGTATTCTTCGTAAAGCGTGTGGTGCGTGAAGATAACCGGCACATGTTTGGTGGCAGCGATTCTCAGGGCCGTGTCACCAAGCAGAAACGGATGGTGAGAATGAATGATATTGGCTTCGAAATCATTGATGGTGGAATTGATCACCCCGGCCAGGGGAAGCCGGACGGAAAAGTCACTTCCGTTGAACTGCTGGAAAGCCGGCAGCCGGACCACCCAATCCGGGTCCAGATGTGTTTTGCCCTCTTCTTCTGGAAATGTTGGCGCCACGACCAATGCCTCATGACCCAGCCGCCGGTATTCTTCGCTGAAAGTCTGCACCGATCGGGCCACCCCCCCCACATGCGGGAGGTAGGTGTTGGTCATCATGCAAATTTTCATAAAGCAGGCTTCATTACAAAAACCAAGTCGTCGGTCTTGATCTGGAAGGATTCAAAACCTGGAACCGCAACCTCAATGGGAGGCCGTTTATCAAACCAGTCCGCAGTCAGTTTTAAAGCTATGCCATCCGGCGTTTGTGGTTCAAAAGTGACGGAGAGTTTTCCGAACGGGGTGAGCGTCGGGCCGAAATGCAAAGCCCCGCCCGATTGCAACCATCGGGGGAAAAGTCCGGAGCCGAGAACCAGGCCGTTGTTTTCCTCACGCACAAAAAGATTCCGGATCATCATTAACCACTCGGCAGCGGCCCAAACATGTTGTCCGTCCCCCATGCAACCTCCCTTGGTCTGTGGATGAATGGCTTCAGGCCATTGCCCCGTGGGACTGGCCAGCCGCGCCACGGTATCGATCAACCCCCACATCCTTGGATTCCGGGCCCGCAAATAAACCTGGGCCATGTGAAGAGTGAGGTAGGCGTTGATCCCGCTATGAATCATGTTTTGGAAGAACCCGCCCTCGAAACAGCTGTGATCGTAAAGCCAGTCCAGTGTTTTCATCAGCCGGGTCTCCCCCGCCGGGTAAAGTTGCAACGGAAAATCGGCCACGATGGATCCTATGGCCCCGGCGTCCATGCGGCGATGCGGTGAGGCTGAAATGGAGCCGCGCGCCTCGCGGTCCGGGATTTTCTTGAACGACTTTTGGATCGTTTCAAGGTATTCATCCGCAACCGCCCTAAACTCCGCAGCCACAGGACCGTTGCTGTTTTCCAGCATCTCTGCGGCGCATCTGAGACCGGCGACCCCCCAGAAATTATCCCAATAATAATAATCGTTCGGACCGAGATGTTCGGCGCTGAATCCGGCGGGGAGCAGTCCCGCGTGTGGAGAATCGAGATCCCTTGGAAGCCGTTTTTTAATGATCCAGCGGGCACCTTTTTCTATCGATTGCAGCCAAATGTCGGACAACGGCTCACGGGATAGCTTCCAGAACCGGTGCATGATCCACAATGCCTCGCCGTTGGAATCCCACTCCCCCTCCTGCGAAAGAAAATAACCGGCCCGGTTTTGTTTTTCGGGAAAAATCCGGAGCGAATTCCGGGCGCGGTCCACCGCGCCCAGGCTGATGACGCTGTTCAGGATGAAAGCGGCGTCACGATACCAGAAGCGTTTGTAGGTATATGGGCCGGGATAAACCTCATCTCCGCAATGCATGATGACGGAGGTGACGGCGGTGTCGTAAAGATTTAGAATGGTCGCGTCCGGAACCTGCAACCGGCTGAAGGTGGCAATTTCCTTCGTCCAATCGGGCGTTCGCTCGACAACGGGTGTTTTCCCCCATTCCAGCTCGTCGAGCACCGGTATTCGGATCTGAAGTTTTTTCCGCCCTGTATCGAGATGGTAAAGAGCCGCCCCGGTGGCCATGGAGACCGGACAGCTGATCTCCTCTCGATGCACGGACTCTTTTAGCAGATGAAGCACATCCCCATCCTTGTAGTTCGCCAGCACGCAACGTCCGGGAGCTTCGCTGAAAAAAACCTTATCCTTCTCGTTGACCATCCACGACGCACTTCCTGCTTTGAGGCTGATCTTTTCAATAAAGCTGATCCCTTCAGGATTGTAGGGCCTGATGACCACAACGAGGTCGCAGTCCGGCTCGCTTTTGACTTCGAGATCAATGACGCATGTGGGACGGTGGTCCAGGAGCTGCATCCAGACATCGCTCTGCAAAGTCCATCCGTGCTCTTCACAGACGGTTTGGATATGCAGGTTGTCCTGATCTTTGCGATAAATTTTCTGCCCGACCGATTCGAGTTTCGAAGGTATGAGTTTCCGACCGTCGCGTGCGACCAGCCAGAAATCCACCGACCATCCGTCGTATATCGCAGTCACAAGTCCGCGAGGATCAACTATGGGATAAAAAGGTACGTCAGGAAGTCCGACCGCAGTCCAGTTCCGATGGGTCAGGTTAATGTGACTGAAGGAAAATGCGCGCGGGATGAAGGAAAGATCGGACGGATTGAACTGGCGTTCGACCCAGTAGGGCCAGACCCAGTCCAGATTGTTCTGGATGGCCTTGGTGTTGATCAGGCCGCGGGCGTGAAAAAGCACACCGGCCCGGAGCAATTCGACCGGTTCACTGACCTCGGATGGTTGGGCAAACCCCCGCAGTTTGCTGAGGAATGATATTGGGTCGAGAAATCCGTTGGCACGCGCCACACGGGTTACGAAAAACCGCCATGGAATCCATTTTAACAGCGTCACCCCTATGCTCCATTCTTGATTGTGAGGAAACCTTAGACCGCCGGTCGCATGCTTCCTCGGGTCATTGATCCCTTCGCCGCAAATGCGCAGATTCCAAGCCGTTAAACGATCCGGCTTTCCACTCCAACTGCGCGAACAACTTCTGTAGTGATAAGGCCCGGACAACCGCTTTGCAATCGGGTCTTGCCCGAAAGAACAACCGGGTAATCAGCCGTCCGAAACAGGCAGAAAGTCCCGGAGCTCAACTCGCGGCGACGGGGGAGATCCACGCCTCAGCTTCTGGAATTTTTGTCACCCAGATGATCCCCCATGCGAGCGTACAGCTCCATTCCTTTTTGACTGTATTCCACCAAGTCGTCATCGAGTTGGATGGTGCCGGGTTCAAACAAGGTGATGGTTGAAGAGCCGCCGAATTTGAAGAAACCTTTTTCCGCCCCCTTCTCGATACGCTCTCCGGGCTGGAAAGTGTATTCAAAGCTTCCGACGCAGGTGGCCCCGATTTCCAACATCAGAACCTTCCCGAATTCCGGTGAATCAATGGTGCAGACCGCCCTTTTGTTTTCCGCGAGTATCCAGATGTTTTTCCGCAGGGCGATCGGGTTCACGGAATAAAGCGGGCCGTTGATCACCCTAGGCTGGGAAGCCAGGCCGGAAACAGGAAAATGAAACCGGTGATAATCCACCGGACAGAGCCGGGATAAAACAAACGTCCCCTCCTGGTATCTCCGGGCCAGTTTTGCATCTCCAAGCATCCGGTTTAAATCCAGCTTCTGGCCCTTGACGAAGATACCCCCGACCTTGGACAGATCGGGGAATCCAAGGTGCCGCCCGTCGGCGGGAAAAACTGCGGAGGCTTTGCCGGAAGCGATCGGGCGGCTGCCGGGTTTCAGTTTGCGGTAAAAGAATTCATTAAAAGTCCGGAACGACGCGGCATCATCAGCAAATTCATCCGGGTTGAGACGATAGGTTTGGATGAATGGTGCGATTTTTTCGCGGCTTTGCCCATCATCCATTCTCCTGCCATACCACTTGGAGAAGAACGCCTTTTTGACAAATCCGTGCAACGAGAGCTTACCGAGCGGATTGCCATAGGTCCATTTGAGGAAAGCCAGACCATAGACCTGTTCGGTTTCAACCTGCCGGGAATACCTGTTGTAGTACTGAATGGAATCGCTGCTGGGCATGGAATTAATGTTAGCTGAGGCTCGAAGTGATCAACCGGACCGGACATCAGAATCTTCCGGAGGAGATCGATTCCTCCATCACCTGGAGGGGGTGGGTGATCTCTGCAAAATCAAAGGGTCTGTTCGGCAAACAGGCATCGCTGGGACCTTGTCCGACGATTAAAATGATGAATTTTTCTTTGCCCATGATTTCTGTTAAAACGATAGTGCCAAAAAAGAATTCATCAACTGCCAAACTTTTTTTGAAAGATCTGAAGATTCGTTACATTTCCGATTTCCCGGAGGATCTTGTTTGCGGCAGGCGCTGGTTCAGGCAACGCTGAACTTGGTTATTTTTACCGCCCCCGATGAAATCAAAACAACCCCCGGTTCCCGAAAAACATCCAAAGGAGAAGTCGATCGATCCCTCACCCAGATCGGAGTCGTGGAAAACCCCGGCAGGCCTTTGGCGCCGGAGGACGACCATCATCGCCGTCCTGACGGTCGCAGCGATCTTGCTGCATCTCGCGCTCCGCTTTTTTCTCAAAGCCACCCCGGGCGTCGTCCAGATGCCGCTGCTGATCATACTTTTTGTGGGGGGAGTTCCGATGGTCTTGGATCTCTTGAAAAAACTTTTCAAGGGGGAATTTGGATCGGATCTGCTCGGGGGAATCTCGGTCATCACCTCGATTGTGCTGGGCGAATATCTGGCCGGTTCAATCATCGTCCTGATGCTTTCCGGTGGTGAAGCCTTGGAAAACTACGCCCTGCGCAGCGCTTCTTCGGTGCTGGCGGCACTGGCCAAGCGCATGCCTTCCATCGCCCACAGGAAAAATGTCACCGCGATGGATGACGTGGCGCTGGCCGATGTTGCGGTGGGTGATACGCTGGTAATCTATCCCCATGAAATATGTCCTGTGGACGGTGTGGTCACCGAAGGCCACGGGGTGATGGATGAGTCGTATCTCACAGGAGAACCTTTCCAGATCACCAAGACCTCCGGATCCAGCGTGATCTCGGGCTCGATCAACGGTGGTTCGGCGCTGACGATACGGACGACGCAACGGGCCGCCGATTCGCGTTACGCAAAAATCATGCAGGTCATGCGGGAGTCTGAGGCCACCCGTCCGAACCTGCGCCGTCTGGGTGACCGCTTGGGCGCAATCTACACTCCGGTGGCCCTGACCGTCGCCATCGCCGCATGGTTGTTGAGCGGTGAAGCCATCCGATTCCTCGCGGTGCTGGTGATCGCCACACCTTGCCCCCTGCTCCTCGCGATTCCGATTTCCATAATCGGCTCAATTTCGCTCTGCGCCCGCAGGGCGATCATTGTCAAAAGCCCGGTCGTGCTCGAACAGATCACAGGCTGTCGCGTCGCCATATTTGACAAGACCGGAACGTTGACCTACGGCGAACCTAAACTGACCGATCGGTTTGTCGCCCCCGGAGTCGAGCCGGAACAATTGCTGACGCTCGCCGCCAGTCTGGAGCGTTATTCCAAACACCCGCTGGCCCGCGCAATCCTCGCTGCGGCAAAGGAAGCATCCATTGAACTCCCGGAAGCCACGGCAGTCAGCGAAAGACCGGGACAAGGCCTGACCGGAACAGTTTCCGGCCATCAGGTGCAGATCACCAGCCGCAACAAATTGATCGCAGATAAAGTTCCGGGCTTCGAACTGCTCCCCCCGGTTGAGGGCGGACTTGAATGCGTGGTGGTCATTGACGGGCGTTACGCGGCCGTTTTCCGTTTTCGCGACGCACCGCGTGCGGAAAGCCGGTCATTCGTGAGCCATCTTGGACCAAAACATCAATTCTCACGGGTGATGATCATCTCTGGTGACCGCGAGTCGGAGGTGCGTTATCTGGCGGGACAGGTTGGCATCCAGGAAATCCACGCACAAAAAAGCCCCGAAGAAAAACTTGCGATCGTCCGAAAGGAAACCGCTGTCGCCAAGACACTTTATGTGGGCGACGGGATCAACGACGCCCCAGCCATGATGGCCGCCACGGTGGGGATGGCGATCGGACAAAACAGCGATGTGACCGCCGAGGCGGCCGGGGTGGTGATCATGGACAACTCATTGGAAAAGGTGGACGAGTTCATGCACATCAGCCGGCGGATGCGATCCATCGCCCTGCAAAGCGCTGTTGGAGGCATGGCCTTGAGCCTCGTTGGCATGGGGTTCGCGGCCACCGGCCATCTGAGCCCGGTGACCGGCGCGATATTGCAGGAGATCATCGATGTCCTGGCGGTGCTGAACGCCCTGCGGGCGGCTTTCCCGCCCAAAGTGATTCATGATCTTTAGGCCCGGTTCAAAAAGCCGCTTCCCGCTGCATCACGTTTGCTGCTGACCGACCCGGGGGAGATATTCATTGCCGTTCGGCACCACCGAGTTGGGAACGGCCGTCCAAGTGTAGCAAGCCCTCTGTTACGAAGTGATGACACATTGGCGAGAAGATGAAGAAAATCCGGGAGAGCTCGCCTGCAAGCATCGATATCACCTTGAAAAGCCAGTTCAATGAACAAAGTTCAATTCTTCGCGCAACAATTCATTGAGTATGTTTGCGCTGACAAGGCGTCTTTGTCGCGCGGCGTTCGGGGGATCGCCCAAGCGCTGCCGGGGTTCGGCGTGAGCGCGGCAGCTCCGGCGAAAACGTGGTTGGACTGGTTGAATTCAAAAGTATCCGGGACTGTGAAGTTGTCATTGGTGATGGCCTCCTGATTGGCTGCGACCCACTTTTCAAGGATGGCCAGATTGGCGGCTGAAGCCCGCAAGAAAGAGGCGTAGCGATTGGCGGGATTGCGTTTAACCGTGTCGGCAAAAAACCCTCCTTAATTTTTCACCCGAAACTCGCGGAGCTCCCAGATATTGCCCAGATGCCGTTCGTTGGTTCTCAGCTGATTCAATTCGGTGAATTGATCAGTGATGATCTGGAGTTGCTGGTTGAAGCGATCTTCACATGGGGGATTGGTTTTGACCAAGGCGTCAAAGGGTTGACAGGATAATTCAGCCCATTTTTTCCCGTAGGCCTGCACATCATCAAAGGTTTTAAACCGGACACCAAACTCGAATATAACCAGGAATGCGTCTCCCCCGGTAAAAGGGAGGCCGGTCTTCGGATTAAAAAGGCAATAGACAAATCGCCCTTCGCCAGCGTCGCCATCTTTTCCAGTCCTTCTAACTCGAGGGTTTGTTTCTGCTACAAGATCCACCTGCATTTGGTTTGTCTGAAAAAGCTCATGATCGGACGATCTCGGGACAAGAATTAATTCTCGGCCTTTGAAGGTGACATTGGATCGTGAAGCATCGGATTTCAACGATTGGAAAAGTTTCGGTGGAATGGGAGATTCCATCCAGCCCACCTTGCCTGGAACCGCTGCTTTTTGTTCCGTGATCTCCGTTCTCCGTGGTTAAATTCCGGACTCTTTTATCCCCCGAATCTCTTGCAATATTTTCCGGGCAACAGTTCGATCAGGCATGGCACTTCCATATCCAACCATCATTCCCGGACTCCGCAGCCCGTTCGACCAGGTCAAAGGCATCGTATATTTCGGCCGGATGCTGGACAAAATCCGGCTCGCAGCGGCTGGCAAACTCCCCGAAAGCTGGCAGACGATGCGAGGCGCGGCTACCAAAGGGACGTTCGATTCGCGCTGCTGCCGTTTTCTCCAGATCGAATACGCGGCGCTTGAAATGGAAACACTCAAAGGGATCGGTGATGAAGAACTGTTGGCCTGGGTTTTCGCGACTGTCCGTCAGCCTAGTGATGATAAGATTGAGGTTTGGAACGCCTTTATGACCAAACGCGGCTGGCGCGATGCCGGGACGCAGCGTTTGAACGAACGTCTGGCCGAGATCGGGCTGCCAGCGGGCACCGTGCAGACGATGTTTGAATTCATCGACCTGGACGAAGGCCGGATTCAGGCATCGAAATGAAGCTGCTGAGGAACGCGGCTCTGTGAGCCGCAGCAATGTCGAAACGCAAAACGCTCCGATTTATTTTCATGCGAATGTTGCTTGCGAAGTTGCTGCGAGTCGCAGACTCGCGCTGGAGTTTGGACATTTTTGGTAGGGCGCGTCCCTCCGCGCGCGCCGCTGGAGTTTGGACATTATTCAGGCAGGACGAAGACCCTTGCTGTAAATCCCAAAGGGATTTCGTCCCAAAGCCCGGGGTTGCGAGGAACGAGCCACCCTGGGGTAGTTAAACCCAAAAAAAACAACCCCAACGTGGGTTGCGAAATGAACGATATCTTTGGGATTGAGACGCAACCCACGTTGGGGTTGAAAAACTTGAATTTATTTTCCCAGGGTAACGACTGCGTCGTATAATCCTGGGCTTTGCGACGAAATCCCGTTGGGATTTTCCCTAAAAAATGTTCAAACTCCAGTGCGGTTCACAGAACCGCGACCCGTCAGGCGATAGTGGGCGCGATTAAAAATGGGTGAGGCCGCAGACCGGTGACAACTGTCGGGGTTGTGGGAAGTTCCTTGCGTTCAGGTTTTGCGCACTGCTGCGGTTCACAGAACCGCGGTCCGTCAGCAGATAGTGAGAGCGCGTATTGCAGGTTGGATGTTCCAGCGGTATTCTTTTTCCGCAAAGCCCATGAATTTTCGTCCAGAATTTTATTTTTTGATGTTCATCATGACCGGGATGTTTCCGGCATCCTTACTTGAAGCGGCACCGGTTGATTACAGCAGCCAGATCAAACCGTTGCTTGAGAACAAATGCCTGGAATGCCACGGTCAAAAGAAGAAAAAAAGCGGTTTGCAGATTGATGAGCTGAACAGCCTTTTGCAAGGAGGCGATTCCGGAAAACCTGCGGTAGTACCGGGAAAATCTGCTGAAAGCGTCCTGCTTCAGCGTATCACCTCCTCCAACGAGGACGAAGTCATGCCGCCCAAGGGGCCTCCCTTGACCCCTGGGGAAGTCGCGCTGATCAAAGACTGGATCGACCAGGGAGCCGTCTGGCCGACGCAGTCGGTCGGTCGCAAAAAACATTGGGCTTATGAAAAACCGTTTGCTCCGTCCATACCGGAGGTGCGCCGCCGGGACTGGCCCAGATCAAACCTCGATTTTTTCGTGTTGGAAAAGCTGGAGCGGGAAAAACTGGAACCTTCCCGTGAAGCGGAGAGGACGGTTCTACTCCGCCGCGTTTCACTCGATTTAACCGGACTGCCGCCCACGCCCGCCGAAACGGAAAGTTTCCTCGACGACACTTCGCCCGCAGCCTACGAAAAAGCGGTGGATCGATTGCTCGCCTCACCGCATTACGGTGAACGCTGGGCCAGGCCCTGGCTCGACTTGGCGCGATACGCGGATACGAAAGGTTATGAATCGGACAAAAGCCGCAGCATGTGGCCCTACAGGGACTGGGTGATCAAGGCTCTGAATGCCGACATGCCGTTTGATCAGTTTACCTTGGAACAGCTCGCGGGCGACATGCTCCCGCAAGCCAACCGGGAACAGAAGGTGGCTACCGGATTTCATCGCAACACCATGACCAATACCGAAGGTGGAACCGATGACGAAGAATTTCGACACGACGCCGTGGTGGACCGGCTGAACACCACATTTACCGTCTGGATGGGAAGCACCATGGCCTGTGCTCAATGCCACAATCACAAATACGATCCCTTCAGCATGAAGGAGTATTACCAGCTGTTCGCATTTTTTAACAATACGGCGGATGCTGATCGCGACGATGAATCGCCCACCTTGCAGCTTCCGTCACCAGAACAGCAGGCGGCTCAGGAATCTTACAAGGGCCGGATATCAGATCTGGACAAGAAGGTTAAAGCTCCCAGCGCGGAACTGGCAGTGGCCGACACGATTGCCCGGTTGAGGGCCGAGCAGATTCTGAAGTCATGGAAATTGTTGGTGCCGGAAAAACTCACCTCGTCCCAAGGCGCGGAATTGCGCTGGACCAACAACGCGGTTCTCGCGGGAGGCCCAAACCCTTCCAACGATGTTTACACCGTTTCCGGCGGTTCGATCGGAACAAAGGTCTCCGGATTGCGACTCGAAGTTTTGCCAGACTCCTCACTTCCTCAAAAATCCATCGGCCGTCAGCCGGACGGGAATTTTGTTCTGACCGGATTTGAGGTGCTAAAAATTTCCGGTAAAAGTTCGGAAATTGTCCGGATCAAGAGCGTCACGGCAGATTTTAATCAGAAAGGTTACTCCATAACCAATCTGCTCAATGGAGGATCGGGAGGTTGGGCGGTGGAGGCCACCGAGGATTCGAAGCGCGTCCCTCGGTCGGCATACTTCCGATTGGCGGAACCAGTTGACCTGCGGCCCGGTGAAAAAATTCAGTTCCGGCTGAGTCATGGGTCACCGTTCCCCGGGGCCAATCTGGGTCGGTTCAGGATTTTTCACACAGCGGATGACGAATTTGAAGCGGTCCCATTCATTCCTTCGGAAATCAAAGAATGGCTGCAGCTGGACGACTCGTTGTTGTCGAGAAAACAAAGGGAAAAGATCGACGAATATTTCAGGCAACAAACACCCGGGCTTTTGCCCACACGGGAGGAACTCGCTTCCACGCAATCCAAACTGAAGGAACTTGAGAACGCGATTCCCCTTACTTCGGTGATGGAAGAATTAAAGCAGCCCCGCGAAACGCACATGCACCTGCGGGGAAGTTTCCTGACCAAAGGAGACAAAGTTCCGCCGGGTGTTCCGGGTTCACTTCATTCATGGCCGGAAAATGCGGCTTACAACCGGCTCTCGCTGGCCAGATGGCTTTGTGACACCAACAATCCGCTGACCGCCCGTGTGGTGGTGAACCGGTTCTGGGAACAGATGTTTGGAATCGGGCTTGTGGAAACTTCAGAGGATTTCGGCACCCAGGGCGAGCCGCCGTCCAACCAAAAACTGCTCGATTACCTGGCCACAGAATTTATGCGCCAAAAATGGAGCATGAAATCGATTCACAAAACCATGGTCATGTCGGCCACCTATCGGCAGGACTCGAAGGTTTACCCTATTCTCCTGGAAAAGGATCCATACAACCGGCTGCTGGCGCGCGGTCCCCGCACCCGGCTTGATGCCGAGACCATTCGAGACCAGGCCCTGGCGGTGAGCGGGTTGCTCAGCCGGAAGATCGGCGGCCCGAGTGTGATGCCCAGGCAGCCCGATGGAATCTGGCAGATCGTTTACAGCGATGAAAAGTGGGTCACCAGCAAGGATCAGGACCAATATCGACGCGGTCTCTACACTTTCTGGCGCAGGACCAGTCCTTACCCTTCCATGGTCACATTTGATGCGCCCAGCCGGGAATTTTGTGTCATCCGGCGCAACCGCAGCAACACGCCATTGCAGGCCCTGGTGCTCCTCAATGATCCTGTTTATTGGGAAGCAGCCTCATCGCTGGCGATGCAGGTTTTGACCTGTGGCAAATCATCCGTTGAGGAACGGATACGGCATGCCTTTCAAGTTTGCCTGGCGCGCGAGCCGAAACTCCAGGAAATCGGACGGCTCAAACTTTTGATCGACCAGGAAAAAGCGCGGTTTAACGGAAATTCGGAACAAGCCGGAAAGATCGCCGGCCAGGCCGCAGCGTCGTTTCAAGGAGACGCCGGGGAACTCGCCGCCTGGACGATGGCGGCAAATGTAATGTTGAACTTGGACGAAATGGTGACAAAAAATTAGGCGATACGATGAACCCTTTAAATCTGCATGAGGCGACCCGACGCCATTTTTTCCGGCAATGCGGTGTGGGCCTGGGAACCATCGCACTTTCGAAAATCCTCAACCCTGCCCTGGCAGCCGATCCCGGCCCTGCTCAGGGAGCGGTTTCGATGAGTCCCAGGCCGCCGCATTTTCCCGCACGCGCAAAACGAGTGATTTATCTGCACATGGCCGGATCACCTTCACAGCTGGATCTTTTCGACAACAAACCAAAACTGGTGGAGCTGAATGGAAAACCGTGCCCGGAATCGCTCTACAAAAAAGAACGTTTCGCCTTCATCAAAGGGGTTCCAAAAATGTTGGGAACTCCGCATCGATTCATCAAACATGGCCGGTCGGGAATTGAACTTTCAGAACTGTTGCCACATCTCGGGACTGTGGCCGACGACATCACGGTGGTACGTTCCATGTACACCGATCAGTTCAACCACGCGCCGGCGCAGCTTTTTCTCCACACCGGTTCGCCCCGGTTGGGACGACCGAGCATGGGGTCATGGCTGACCTATGGGCTGGGCAGCGAAAGCGAAAACCTCCCCGCATTTGTGGTGCTGGCGTCCGGCGGTAAAACACCCGATGGCGGGGCATCGCTCTGGGGCAGCGGCTTTTTGCCAACGGTTTATCAAGGAGTGCAGTGTCGCTCACAGGGAGATCCGGTGCTTTACGTTTCCAATCCCGCAGGGGTCAGCAGCGAGATGCGAAGAAACTCGTTGGATGCCATCCGGGATTTGAACGAGATGCATTTGAAAGAAGTCGGCGATCCCGAGACCATCACCCGCATTTCCCAGTACGAGATGGCCTACAAGATGCAGACCAGCGTTCCCGAGTTGATGGAGATCAGCAAGGAACCGAAATCAGTGCACGAAATGTATGGGACCGAACCGGGAAAGGTTTCTTTTGCCAACAATTGTCTTTTGGCGCGCCGTTTGATTGAGCGCGGCACCCGGTTTGTGCAGCTGTTTCACTGGGGCTGGGACCAGCATGGTGAAGCGAGGGAAGGAGATATCCGGTATGGATTGGAGCGGCAGACCAAAGCCACGGACCAGGCCTGCGCTGCGCTGATCAAAGATTTAAAACAACGCGGCCTCCTGGAAGACACGCTGGTCATCTGGGGCGGGGAGTTTGGCCGCACCCCGATGAACGAAGAAAGGAACGGAAGCAAGTTTTTGGGGCGCGATCATCATCCGCATTGTTTCAGCATCTGGATGGCGGGCGGCGGGATCAAACCCGGAATGACTTTCGGCGCCACGGATGAACTCGGTTACCACATCACGGAGAACAAGGTTCACGTGCATGATCTACAGGCCACGATCCTTCATTGCCTGGGGCTGGATCACACGCGGCTGACGTACAAGTTTCAAGGCCGGGATTTTCGGCTGACCGACGTCCACGGCGAGGTGGTCAAAGGTTTGCTGGCTTGATTTATATCCGCGACGGGATGACTCACGCCTTGAGATTTTTTAATCTGCTGTTGACGTCGTTTAAATCAAACAGGGTCGGGTCAAATTTGCCGCCAATCCACCCCTTCAGATCTTTGTGTTCGGGGTGTTTTGGGTCAGACATGATTTTCAGCAAGTTGAGATAACCGCCAAAACCACCGCAATCTTCGGGTGGACAGGCATTTTCTCCGGCGAGACAAACCGGATGTTTAAATGTGGGGTCGGGAGGAAGAATTTTTTCCACCAGAATGGAATGCTGCCAGCTGTCTCCAAAATCGTATTCATAGGTAAATTTTCTTTTCACCTTTGGAGCAAGATCAGCCACCGTGAAATTTTTTTCATTAAGAAACTCGATATTGCAGAAGTTAGGGTCGGGCGTCCCGTAATAGGTTTGTTTAAATCCGCCACCGTTGGCGAACTGATGCAAGTGATAGTTGAGCCAGCCCATGGCGTGCTGAATCACCATATGAAAGCGGGTAAGTGGCATGTCAGAACTGACGATAACACGACGCCAGATTTCCGGTGTGATCGACTTGAGCGAGATTTTCAGCCGGTAAAGCGGTTTTTCAGGCACCGTGCCGTGCGCCTGGAACTTGATGTTGGAGATCATAAATCTTGAGACAAAATAGCTTATCCCGGGCAAGGCCTGCAAGTCGCCCTTCAATTCAAATCTAGCTTTGCTGTCCGATGGTTCTTTTCAAGGTTGCGATGTAGTTTTTTGAAGTTGAACCCATTGCGAAAGTCCGGCAGGACCGCTCCAATCGTGCCATGATCGCCTCAAACTCCGCCTGGCTCAGCGGACGTGTCGCAAGAACCAATGCCGCAGCCTGCCACATGTAATCGTGGACAAACCCCAGGCTTTTCCCATCGGGACGCCGCCGCAGGGTGGAGTAGATCTCTTTCATCTCCACATCCCGTCGGTCACCGAACGCCTCGCTGATTTCAAGTGCATGCCAGTCCAACAGGAAAAAAGAATCGTTGTAAGCTGCGGGATGGTCTCCAAGATCCAGAGGTTGTTTGTCGCCTCGAAACAGCAACCTGAGTGATTCTGTCTTCCATTGCCAGACCTCCTCACCTGAAAAGAGCGCAAAAAGAGATCGGTCTTCTCCAGCAGGAGTGAGCACCGTGGTTTCGCCCGGTTCTTTAACCGCGACTCCCACCTTGATGATTTTCGCCGGATCGTTGGGTTTTTGTTCAAAAACAGCCCTTAAATCCGGCACAAACTGTCGGACATCAAACCATTCATTTGATGTCGTCTGCATCTCTTTCATAAGTTGCTCAAAATGTCAGGTTTCCTTCGCCCTTTGATCGGGTCAAATTCGCCACGTCAGCAATCTTACCGCTGTCCAACTTTTGGCGTCAACGGATACGTGCAATGCAATGCGAATCGCCCGGATCACGCTCTTCCCTTCAACCGGCTGCTTCCGGGCTACCTTTAAGCCAGATCACCACCTCAAATCCTTTGGGCTCCAGATTGTGACAGCTCACCGAACCACCCGATGATTCAATGCAGGTTTTTACGATGGAAAGCCCAAGACCAACACCGCCCGTGGTCCGGGTGCGCGAAGGATCGACCCTGAAAAATGGGTCGAAAAGTTTGTCGAGATCTTCCGCCGGAACCCCTTTGCCCTCATCTCTGACCCGGATCAAAGTGAACTCTCCCTCGCTCCGGGCGGATACATGAATAGTTCCGGCACCCGCCGCGTGACAGACCGCGTTTCGCACCAGGTTGGAGACTGCACGGACAATCAGTTCCGGGTCGGCCCATGCCTGGATCGCCTCACCCGATTCAATCGTCACCGGTTCATTCTGACGTTCCCGGTGGACGGCTTTTTCCAGCAAAGGTTTGATCAACACCATTTGTAATCGGACATTTTCCGCCCCCAGCGAGGCTTTGGAAAACGAAAGCAGCTCATTGACCAGGGTGGAGATTTCCTGAACCTCCTCCCTTAAATCCTGGACATAACTTTTCTGACTCGGCTCCGCCCTCTCCTCCAGGATTCCAACCGCCATCTGCATCCGGGCTATCGGTGAACAGAGTTCGTGCGCGATATCTCCCAGGAACCTTTTCTGACCGGTGATGAAGCCCGAGAGACGAACCGCCATTTTGTTGATGGAAGCGCCGAGCAAACCGAGTTCATCCCGTCGCTTTTCATCCACGCGGCTGTCAAATCTTCCCTCGGCGAACTCGCTGGTCGCGACCTGCATCTGACCGATGCTCCTGGTGATTCCCTTGACCAATGGGATCCAGAAAAGAATGGAAAATACGATGCTCCCCGCCGCCACCCAGAACCAGAGCTGGAGGTCCATCAACAGACCTCCTGCCCGGATATTATCCGAAACCACGAAGAGAATCAGCGGGACTGGAGACGTCCGTGGCGCGTCGGGTGGTGTTATCCGGATGCGTTGTCCGATCCAGAATTGACGCGGATTATCGACCTTGACCAGAAAAGGCGGGGTGGGAAACGCTTCTGCATCACGGAGACGCTCAATCGGTCTTGGTCTGGAACCAAAATTATCTTCGGGCTGATTTCCACGTCTGTCGCCGCGTGATTCTTCGCGTCGCGGGAGAGGGCGTTCCCGGATTCTTTCCCTGACGGCAGCAGGCAATGTCATTCGGGTTCCAGCCGCTTGATGACCGTCGCCTCGAAAAAGCGCGAAGCTCACTCCGTAAGCAGCGGAAAACCGTGTCATGGTCTCCTCCCATTCGGATCTTTGACGGTTTCCCAGATCGGAGCTGATCAAGCGTCCGACCGCGTGGATTCTTTCCCCGGCCTGGCCGCTCAATAAAAGTTCCGTCCCCATCTCATATTGAACGCTTAGAAAAGCCAGGGCGGCGAGGCCGAGAATCGACAGGTTCAGGAAGAACCAGCTCAAGATTTTGGCCAGCAAAGAAAAACGTGTTTTCATCGGTTGGAAGTTTTTGAATTCTGTCCGGGATCGAGGAGCATGTAGCCCGCTGCGCGCACCGTCCGTATCCACCTTGATTCCTTGGGGTCATCGTTCAGTTTTTTGCGCAAGGCCGATATATGCACGTCGATCGAGCGGTCAAACACGTCATAGTTCCGGTCACGGATTTCATCCAACAACTGTTCCCTGGTCCGGATTCGGCCCCTGGCCTTCGCAAGGCTGGCCAATAGATCAAACTCGACCGGGGTGAGAGTCAGGGTGTCCCCGCCGAAAAGCACGCTGCGTGTATCGAGATCAATGGAGAGATCCCCGACCACAATTTTTTGCGGTGTGGCTTCAGCGGCTTTTGCTCTGCGCGCCGTTCTTCTGGTCACCGCCCGGAGCCGCGCCAGGAGTTCGCGCGTGGAAAAAGTTTTCGGCAGATAATCATCAGCCCCGATCTCCAGGCCAACAATTCGATCGGCCTCATCACCCCGCGCAGTTAACATCAGGACCGGAACGTCGCTGCTTTTGCGGATGTGTTTCAGCACTTCAAACCCATCCATTCCTGGGAGCATGACGTCTAAAATGATGGCGTCGAAAGTCTCCTCCAAAGCCTTGGAGCAACCTTCTGTGCCAGTATGCACTGCGGCCACCCGGTAGCCCATCGGAGTGAGGTAGTCCGCGATCAGGCGGCAAAGTTTTTTGTCATCGTCGATGACCAGGATCGATTTTCCGGAACTCTGAGAAGATTCGTCGGACATCGTCATGGAATAGAACTAAAGGAAATCGATGGAAAAATCGTTCTTTTTTACAATACCTTAACAAAAAAGATTCGAGGGAAACTGGAATTCCCCGCCGAAGGCCCGAAGCTCGCGAGCATCCCAGCCCCGTCAAGGGCGACATCGTTGTAGAACCAGCGCGTAAAAGAATTTTCAAGCTTCGTCAGGAGCGGCATCTTCGGCGCATGGCCAATACCTACACGCAAATCTACATTCACGTCGTGTTTGCTGTTGAAGGCCGGCAAAATCTCATCAAGCCGGAACAGAACGACGAGTTGCAGAAATACATCACCGGCATTGTGTCCGCTCAAAAGCACAAGCTGATTGCCATAAACAACATGCCAGACCATTTCCATCTGCTTGTCGGGTTGCGCCCGGATGCGGCTCTTTCTGAACTGGTACGCGACATCAAAGCCAATTCGTTACGCTTCATCAATGAGAAGCGTTGGGTGATGGGGCGGTTCTCGTGGCAGGAAGGGTTCGGCGCGTTCTCCTAATCGCGATCACAACTCGGCACCGTGATTCGCTACATCGAAAATCAGCAGGAGCACCACGCCAAGAAATCGTTTCGGGATGAATACACCGAGTTGCTGGAAAAATTCGGCGTGGAATTTGACCGGCGATATATTTTTAAATCGCTCGACGAATGAAAGCGCCGTAGGCGCGACATCTTTGTAGAATGGTGATGCAAGGGTCAGTCGAGCTCCATCAGGAGCGGTATCGTCCGATTGACGTTTCGCCGCGTGCCGCCGGCAACCACGTTTCCCCGATGATACCGCCCCTGACGGGGCTGGAGATTTGTTTGGCTGCGTTTCTACAACGATGCCGCGCCTATGGCGCTGGGTCGCTAGGTGTAGCGCCGTAGGCGCGGCATCTTTGTAGGATGGAGCAAGAACGCCAGGGAGCTCATCCGTACAAAAAAGAAAGGCTGGAGAACCGAAGCTCTCCAGCCTTCTTGATTTAATTGCTGACTAATTTCTTAGTGTTTGTGCAGCCGATAATATTTCGCGGCGGCTCCAGGGGCGACGGTGAAGCTGTTGTTCACCACACCGGCGACATGGTCCCAGTCTGCGGGACCTGGCAATGTATCCGTGCTCTCAAGGACGTAGCCAGCCGAAGCGGGCCAGGAGATCACGACGTTTCCACCAGTCCGGGTGACCGTGAGGGTCGGCCTGACGGTTGGTACCGGAGGTTCGATGACCACCGTGGACAGGGATTTCTTGGCCTGGCCAGCAGCGTTGATCTTGCCGACTTCCTCGGCTGTGAGCGCCCTGGTCCAGAGACCGATGTCGTCCACGGAACCGGGCAGGTAGTTCGAAGCTGCTGGATCGGGACCGATGACGGCGGGATCAACACTGGTGTCGTTGACCAACCGTGCGCCAATGGACAACCATGCTATGTCAGGAGTGTTGATATCCGCGAGGTAATCAACTGCTGCGACTTGCTGGCCGTCCACGTATAGACGGAACTGTGCTCCGTCGGCGGAGAAGGCCAGGTGATGATAGGATCCCAACGGGAACGCCGCAGGAGCGGTTACACGAGCGATATTCGGACCGATGCCGATGGCGGCAGAAGCTCTCAGGAGACCTTCTGCATCCGGCACAAGACCGAGTTCGAACTGACCGACGAAGCCGGAGGCAACGCTCATGCCACCGTTGGCATTGCGGATCACAGCCACTTCAGTGCCTGTGCCTGCGGCAACATTCACCCAGGCCGAGGCAGAGATCTGCTTCTTCGCTTTGGTGTAGTTGGGAACGAAGACGTAGGAAGCTCCGTCCAGTGTCAGGGCGTTCGCGATCTGGCCTGCGCCCCAGACTGGGGTGCCTTCCACGCGACCAGCACTTCCGCCTGCTGCGGAGTTGGCTGCAACGAGACCCGAGGTTTCGTCGAATTTCCAATGACCAACCAGACGGTCACTGATGTTGTATTTCGAGATGCTGACATAGGCGTTTTTGCTGACTACGCTGCCGGCAGGGTTGAAGACCGCGACGCTGTAAATTCCTTCGTTGTCGCCGCTGAAGGAACTGATTTCGAGGGTGGCGGTTTTGGCACCAGTGACGTTTTCGCTGTTAGACAGGTTGCGTCCGTTTTTGCGCCATTGATAGGTGAGGTTTTCACCCGTGGCGGTCACGGTCAAGGTGGCCGTTCCGTTGGTGATGACTACGGTCGGCAGAGGATCAACGGTCACAACCGGAGGTAATCCGGGGTTCGGAGCGTTGAGCAACATCTGTATGCCGTTGAGGCCGGTCGCCTGACCGCTACCTTCCACTGTTGCCACGGTGAGGGTGATGATTCCACCGACGGCCCGGACGTTGTCGAACCGGACGAAGTTAGCCACAGCCGCATTGGCCGCGCTGGTCGTGGTTCCGCGATAGAAACCAGGAGCCGGCTTGTATTCATCCGAGTTCATTGCACGGATGACGTAAGTTTGCGCACCTATCGTGTAGCTGACCTTCTGGAATTGCAGAGGCGGGCTAAGGACGTAGATCAGAACGGAATGGTTTCCGTCTGGAACATTGTTGAAGTTTAGCGTTCCGGGATTGTCAATGTTGACCCCACCGCTGCCGACCAAACCGTTGAACATTTTGTCGTTCGCGGAATCGACTGCTGTGCCCGCACCCCATTGACCGGAGGTAGCATAATCCACGGTGATCGTGGAGGCATTGTTGTCGCTGTCGGTGAACGGATCACCAAAGGCCGTTCCGTCGCCGGTTGCGCCGGTGTCATTCGTGGCGTTATTCCAGTAGGCCTGGGGATGAACACCGGCGATGTCGAGCGGCTCCATCGAAGTTGGGGCGCCGTTGGCACCACCACCGACGAAGCTGATGGCAATACTCTTGGTGACCGACGGTGTGAAGACCGTGGCGCGAACACCCTGGCTGACTTGGCAGCCGACAATTTCCAACGCGTAAACGTTGGTGGAGTTGGCTACGGTGACCGGTTGAGTGGTGTAGGAGGTCTTGGTCGCACCGGGGATCGGCACGCCGTTCTTCAACCATTGCACGGTCCACGGTCCGTTCACTTTCGAGAGGAAGGTGGCCGGGGTTCCCAAGATCGCGCCGGTATCGACAGGAGCTTCGATGAATTCGGTCTGATCGCACGGATTGCTCTGTGTGGCGGCGAGCAGCTCAACTTCAGAAACCTGCATACAGCAGCCGTTTTCGGTGGCGGTGGCCAGGACAGTCCAACGATAGTGTTTGAAGGATTTGTTATTGGCGAAATAAAACTCCTTGGTTTCGAAACGGCTGGCGAAGGCCGGGATGTCGTTGATCAGGGTGACGAGCTCCCAGTTTCCGGCGGCGAAGGTGGTGACGGTGTCGTCATTGGAACCCTCGAGGCGGACGTTTTTCGGATCACGTTCAGGGGCGTCATTGGCCGCCTGGATGGTCATTCCGATCACGGTGGAGGCTCCGATTCCAGGGGTGACGATGAAACCGGTGGGCTTCAGTCCGTTTCCTGTGGAAGCATCGAAGTTCAGGTATTTGGCCTGGGTGTTGTCGATGGCGTTAGCCACACCTTCAGAACCGGGACTGTTGACCGAGGAAGCGACCAATGCATCACCAGGCTGGGTGATGTCTTTAGGTGCGCCGGTACCCAGGAGTTCAACTTCAGCAACCTGCATACAGCATCCGTTATCGGTGGCTGTGGAAACCACTGTCCAGCGGTAATGAGTGTAAGGTTTGAAGTTGTCGAACAGGAACGTTTGTTTTTCAAACCGTGCTGCAAATGTTGGGATGGCTGAAAGAGTTACAATCGTCTCCCAGTTGCCGGTGCCAAACGCGCCAACGGTGGCATCGTTGGATCCTTCCAGAGTTACGACTCTTGGATCGCGTTCCGGAGCATCATTTGCGGCCTGGATGGTCATGCCGGAAACCAAGGTCTTGCCTACAGCCGGCGAGACGATGAAGCCGGTGGGCTTCAATCCGTTTCCTGTGGATGCATCGAAGTTCAGGTATTTGGCCTGGGTGTTGTCGATGGCATTGGCCACACCTTCGGAACCGGGACTGTTCACGGAGGAGGCGACCACTGGATCACCCGGCTGGGTGACATCGGTTGGCAGCGCGGTGCCCAGGAGTTCAACTTCAGAAACCTGCATACAGCAACCATTGTCTGTGGCGGTTGACACCACGGTCCAACGGTAATGTTTGTAGGCTTCGAAATTCGTGAAGGTGAAGGTTTTTCTTTCAAACCTCGCGGCGTAACCCACTGTGTCCGTGATCGTGGTGATCACTTCCCAGTTTCCGCCGGCATACGAGGTGATGGTGTCATCATTTGAACCTTCGAGAGTCACGACTCTTGGATCGCGCTCGGGAGCATCGTTGGCAGCCTGAATCCGCATGCCGGTCACGCGGGTCGCTCCAACTGCGGGCGAAACAGCGAATCCGGTTGGTTTTAAACCGTTGCCAGTGCTGCCGTCAAAATTCAGGTATTTGGCCTGAGTGTTGTCGATGGCATTGGCGACGCCTTCCGATCCGGGACTGTTGACTGAAGAGGCAAACACGGGGTCGCCGGGCTGAGTGATGTCGACTTGAGCCTGTGCTGACAGGCCCAATGCGACTAGGAATGGGGCGAGTAGATACTTGCCCCTTTGGAATCCAGTTATACGCATAATATAGAGGTCCGGTTAGGTTTTACTTTTAGTTGGGAGACGGGGTTATTTATGCGGAAAAATACGACTCAAGTCAACGCAGGAGTGCTCGGCAAATCAACGATTTGAGGGGATTTATGAGAATCAAACCCTGTGATCCCGCAATTTCGTTCATGCCTCAAACAGTTTGCGGTTTAGAGCCGGTGCCCAACTATTCCCGGATTGCTGCTTTTTGGATCATAAGCTGGCGCATTTTAGGGCGTTTTAATTCATGCTTCTTATCCCTGCAGCCCTGTGGGTCAGAGTTGCCAGCCGCGACTGCAAAGTTGATCTTCAACCAGCATGACAGCGAAAGAAAATCAAAAAAAAGTCGCAACCAGTCTTGGAATTCCCTGCTGACCGTGGCGGTTCAGGTGTTTCAAGATAAATTTCGTTCGGCGGATACCTTGCGACGGAGTCTGATCCGGTACGACAACCTGTTTGAGACGGGCGTGATTCAGTGGGTGAGATGTATGGAGACTTCCCCGGAGCGCGAGTCTGTGACTCGCAGCACTTGGCGGTCCTTTCGGTGCCGCTTGTTTCAAAGCATTCTTCATGGCAGAGCGCTGCGGGTCACAGACCTCACAGACCCGCGCTGGAGTTTGGACATTTTGCAGCCAGCTCCATAGGAGCGCCATGTTTATAGATCCAAGACAACAGAATGACCGAGCTCCGGAGGAGCGGCATAATTAAAACTAGCCGCGAATAGGATTTATTAATTTGATAGGGCTATGCACTTGACGCCTGTCAGCTCATTTACTCGTCAGAATCTCCGTGCCTCCCGTCAGTTCACGTGTCAGAACCGGCGGCAACGCTCCGCCGCCGGTTCGCCGAGCGCAAGCTGCGGCCCGTGTCCGACCGCATAGCCCAGCTCCCCGAACCACGTCAGGGGGCGTCTTCTACGATGGATTCGTTGAGGCTCATGCCGTGGGATGCTTTTGTAGCCGGACAAAATGTCCGGGTCCGGTGCCTCCTGAATCCCGACACTTTGTCGGGATTCCTGTTCCTGGCTCCGGCCTATCCTCGAGTTCCGACACTTTGTCGGGACTGCTGTCGGGATTCGGTGTCATGGCTGAAGAAGTTCGTAGTGAGTTGCCGGCCCACGACCCACGCGCCGAAGC
>Ga0163152_10002431_pt1 | contig 26606 bp, 22 predicted proteins | sample OliLakLV19MP8IB2_FD_148635 | JGI IMG/M metagenome (GOLD analysis project Ga0163152, IMG submission 148635) | Freshwater microbial mat bacterial communities from Lake Vanda, McMurdo Dry Valleys, Antarctica - Oligotrophic Lake LV.19.MP8.IB-2 | ecosystem: Environmental > Aquatic > Freshwater >...
GGCTGACAATGCCGGGCTTGCTCCAGCACACTTGATAGCGACCCGGCGTCACCGACGGAAAGCGAAAGCGTCCGCTCAGATCGGTGCGTCGGCTATCGACGGTCGTGTTGGCAGGCAACGACTTCAAGCGCACCATTACACCTGGAACGTAAATCGCTGCGGTGTTCGCGGCGCGAGGTGGCATCAATAGTAGAAAGCCAGTGACTTGACGCGCGCTCTTTGGCGCGGGCTGCGCGACAACGGTACTCAACAGCCAGATTCCAAGGCTCAGCACCATGAGGATGCCGAACCGCACATTGACACGACGGCTAAACATGACGGTCTCCCATAAAGGCAACTACGCGGTCTATCGCCGCGTACTGTCGCGTGGCCCGGAAGGCAGAGCGCGGAAACGAGCAGATGCAGCCGGTTTCCACCTTCTGCCCATCCATTGGCGACAAACTTACGTTACGCCGGGTAGGTAATCCTGGCCTGGGTGAATTTCCTGATTTTCGGTGCGAAATGTCGCAATGTGCCCTGGGAATTTTCCTAGTTACTCGCCGCAAAAAACGGGCGGAGTAAATTGCGTTGTGACCGGTCGGGATTTGGTTTTCTACTGGCAGCGGCTGTATCGGCCGGGGAAGGTCTGAATAAGTCACCCCTTTGTCTTCGGCACACGGCTTATTGCTTGCCAAACCCGCAAAAACCTGCGGTTTTTCGCCCGCTGACTCAGGGGGCTATCGCGGATCCGGACTTGTTCAGAGGATCCCTAACAGAGCGAAATTCGAGACGCCGCGCATACCCTTGAGGAGCGCGAGCACGCAAACCCCACTTGCTTTTGCAAACGCGAACCATTAGCATTTATAATACAAGACGGAAAATTCCATGCTCGCACTGGCCCCTGCAACGCTGTTCCGCCGCTGCTGCTGCGTGCTGATCCTGTTCTGCATCGTCTCCGCCGCGCCGCTTGGCGCTCAAACCTCGATTGGATACCAGCTCAGCTTCCCGTCGGACGTCGTCAAAATCCAAGCCGTCGCACCGGGCCAGGCTGTTGAATTTGCCTTTATGGTGACGAGCACCGATAGCAACTCGGGCAACGCGTTGGTGAGCGGCCTGTTCGAATCTGGAACCGCGGTGCTCGACGAATATACGTTTGTCGCGCTGACCCGGCGCGCTGCGCCCTTCCCCAGCTGCAATCGCCTTACGTATTGGAGCGGATCGTGTTCAGCACGGGCCCGTTGGCGGCTGGCGAGTCGCTGACCTGCAGGTATCGCGTCACGCGCTCGATCACTTCGATCAATGACCTCGGTTTTCGCGCCTGTGACCCGTTGGAATATATTTTTTGCTCCAACGCGCTCCGCTTTGGTTGGCAGCCTGCCTGATTTATCGTTAGCAGTCAGCCAAGTGTTGCCCACTCCTCAGGATTCCGCTGAGCCGGTATTCCGCCTGCAGTTGACCAATCACTCCGCTCACGACATCGCAGGACGCGGAGTCAGCACTTCGTGTCGCGAGTTCCATGGCGGCGTGTTCGATCCGGTGCCGTACATTGTTGAAAGCAATTTTCCAGGTGGATGCGCCGTCGACAATGGCGGCGGATGCATAAACTTTGGCGGCCAAAATTTTGAGAATTTCGGTTTCAGATTCGGGGCAATACCGGCGGGTGGCAGCACCAGCTGTCTGGTGCGCCTGCGCCATCATGCTGGCCAGTTTGGAAAACCGCCGACCGATCTGTTCCTGGTTGACTACGATGTCAATGATCTCAATTCCTTGGTCATACTGTCCAACGGCGGCCACGCCTTCGATCCGAATCTCGCCAACGATCAGGCCACGCTTGAGCTTACCGGCACGCCCAATGCGATCCCGATGTCGACGGGCGGGTTGCTGACTATGGTCCTGTCTCTAGGCTTGGTTGGCCTTGCCGGTCTCTGGCGAAGAGCAGATTGACACTTCAAATTGCCGTCACGAGTGGGCGCAAATTGACCAAACTCACTCATAGCCATCGCTGAAAATCCCGGCCGGTAGTTCGGGATAGTCAAGCAATACGCGTTCGCTGCGAAACTTGGCATGACGTCGCTCGGCAAGGTCCTTGGCTACAACCAGATCGGCATAGAAAATCGAGTCGCCATTGTCGACGGCAAGCTGGACGGTGCTGCCGGTACCCAGTGTGCCCGGAAGTTCAAGGATCGACTCGAACGCGCCACCCGCTTGCAGTCCGGCGAGATCAGCGGAGAGTTGCAGTGGGATGGAAGTCGACTGGCCGTCCCAGGCAAACAGTCGCGGTTCCTGTACCGCAGAACCTGGACCCGAAGGACCGGCAGAGATCAGGTATTGATTATGCACGTTGCGTTCAATGCTGCGAATGGCGCGCTGGCCCAGATCCAGCAGCATCGGCATGCCAAAAGTTGCGGCGCCCTGAGCACGCGATCCGGGAAATCCGTCGACGATGAGCGCGTCGAAGCTGAGCACAGGGATGATCAGCGCCTGCGTACGCGTTGAGTTGGGTGTAACTGGCAGCGCCGATGCAGCGGGCAGCATCGGCGCACGGAACGCCAGGTATGCCGTGCTGCCATCGGGCGCCATGCTCAGCCCCTCGATATTGAAACCCGATGCGATCTCCGGGCTGACGTTGGGCGCGGCACTGGCTTGCAGGCCCAGTGCGCCAGCACCAAGACCATGGCCGTTGGCGTTATCCCAGGCGATCAGATCTTCGACCAAAAAGTCGTAACGGTCGACGAAGGTGAGTGCGGCAAGTTGGCCGGCGCCGGCCAGGTCGGTGGCAAATATACGGCGACGATTCGGCCGCGCATTGTTCGACCCCGTCGCCTGATTGCCATGCGATCCACTCCAGTAGACGCGGTTGCCAACGCGCGTGGAACTCTCGATGTCGACTTCGCGCGGCAGGCCGCCGCTGAGATCCGTGAGTCCCAGCGATGCGGTGAAATCAAATCCGGCGAAATGCAGCCCCGACTGACTGCGCGGATACAGTCGCAGCACCTGGTTTTCATCATCGGCCAGCAACATAAAATCGGCGTCAACAGAGCCACCGGTTGACGCATCGCTGGCGCCCGTATGGAAACGTGTCGTGTTCGGATTCAGCGATGCTGCCGATGCGGCATAGTTGATGATGTAGGTGCCGGTATTGTTGCTGCCATCGACCGCACTCACCGTGAGCAGTGTGTAGCCAACGCCGGCAGGAGTGACGCGCAATGTGCGGCCCGATCCCGTGCCTTGCACAGTGATACCCGCTGGCGCAACCACCGCCGCGTTGGAACTCTGCACGCCGACTACCAGCGCATTCACATCGCCATCGGGGTCATTCAGCGTGAACGCTACGCCCAGGGTGGCAGCGGGGTCGGTGGGATCGCCAACCACCGCGCTGAGGGCGCCGGAGCCATTGACCGGAAGGTCGAACAAGTCTGTGGTCGTGGCTTGGTCGACGCTTACGGTAGGTGCACCCACGACGCCTATGCAGGGATCGAACACAACCATGGCGCGCGCGCTTCTGCCGGGGCTTCCAACATCCGTACCGATCACCGATGCGAACGAAGCTTCGGCGTCGGCCAGCGCTGACGTAGCCCACAGCGCAATGTTGTTGACGATTGCGGATGAACTCACCGCTGCGGCTGTGGCGAATCGCGTCGTGTTGGTAACCGCGCTGGTGTAGGTCAGGCGATCGACCAAAAAATCGTTCTGATCAAACAGGTTGATTTCGTCGCTGCCACCAAGATTGGCAGTCAATCCGCCGATCACCTTGATGCCACTGCACAGGCCCCAGGCAGTGCGGAAATTTGCTGCATTGGCTTCGGTCAGGATCACCGATTCGCCTGGCTGCACCGAGCCAAACAGGCCAAGCGGCTGGGTATCGGGAAGACGCGAATTGTCGTCGAAACTCCAGCCAGAAAGGTCCGCCGGCGCGTCACCAATGTTGGTGAATTCGATCAGCTCTCCATTGGTTGCTCCCGAGGCAAACTCGGTGATCCGCATCACCGCCCCAAGGGGCTCGCCGGGGGTGCGCGACACGCCTCGAAACGCGGTATTTGTCGCTGCGCTCGCGATCACCACGGGCGTGGCAGTCAAAGTCCCGTTGTATCCAGAGCTGTCGACCACGGCGACCAGCGCGCCGGATGTCCCGCCGGAAAAGCGCACGGCATACAGGGTGACGCTGCTGCCAGAAACCACACCGGTGAGCCCGCGATAATCAAGATCGGGAAGTGCACCGGTCAAAATCCAGTTACCACCGACCAACGAATGCTTGCTCAGACCGCCGGCACCGTCGTCGGCAACGTAGAGCGTATCGACACCCGCGACCGCGACGTCGAGATCGGCGAAGAAGAATGCGTACGGACTGTTGTTGGTGGGGAACCCCGGCAGATTGGCAATGCTTTGACCAGCCGCGGTCGGCAAGCCAGTTCCCACTGTGCCTACTCGCACCGCTACGCCGGAGCCGGTGCTGACGTACAGTTGGGCGTCAAAGATATTGACCTGGCGCAGATTGGTCACCGTGGTGCTCAGTTGCACCTCGCCGGTGGTGGCTCCAAACAGAGTCGACCACACGCCGCCACTCGCCGACGCGCCGGCACCGGAAACCCAGAAGCGAGATCCGTCCACACTGGCTGCGGCACGCACATTGTCGGCGCTGAATGCCGTAGCGAATGCAGTCGAAGTATCGAACGTGCCCAGTGCGCTGATGCGGCCGACGATGCGGTTCACCGCTGTCGAGGTCGTACCGGTAACCGAGACGGTGCCGGGGGCCGCGTCATATCCGGTAAGCACGACGTAGGCACCATCGCTGCTGCGCGTGATCAAGCCAGCGCTGGTAGCGCTTCCGCTCTGCGTGAGTGTCTGGTTGGGCGCTGCGTCTGCAACCGGCATGGCCAGAATCTGCACCAGGCTGCCTGTGGTCGTGTACTCGTCCAGGAACACCGGAGTGGCCGCGCTGGTCAATGCCGCGGACCCGTCACCGACTCGGTAGACCAGCAGATTGCCCGCGGTCAACGGCGCTGCGCCTGCGTGCATCGAAGCAGTCAGCAGTGCTGCGAAGAGAACGGTACCGTGGCGCTTGGTCATCGCGAGTCCTTGTCGGTGAATACAGCCGACCACGCTAACCCCGGACGATTGCTGATTGGTGACACTCGTGTTGCTGCGAGAATTTGCGGAGCAATCACTGCGCGTAAAGGCTTCAGACGCCGCGCGACCGACGTCCCAAATTGATTCCATCGCGGTTGGCTTTCACCCCGCTGCTGGGCAGCGCAGCATTGACAGCGGGTTCCACCTGTTTCTGACTTACGGCACCCGTCGCAGCCAACCAACGTCGCTAAAGTCGAGTTCAGCTCATCGAGCCCAACGGAAAGCGCATGAATCAAGTCCAGCCACGCCGCAGCTTCGCCCGTCGATTGCTGCGGCATCTTGTCCGCTTTGTACTCACCAGCGCCGTGCTGCTTGGGCCGAACATCGTGTTCTACGGCCGCTGGGATTTCCCGGACGAAACGCTCCCGGTAGTGCCTTCCGGTCGCGATGATCGGGTTGCCCTGCCGGGATTGCCGGCGCGACTCTCTGACGATTTGCTGGCATCGTTGCGGGCGAATCGCGAACATGGCGGCCTGCCATCAATGTCGGCCGCGATCGCGTTTGACGGCAAGCTGCAGTGGGCCGCGGCAACCGGTTTCGCCGATATCGAAAACCAGCGACCCGCGACCGTGCAATCGCGTTATCGCACTGGCAGTGTGGCCAAATCCATCACTGCGGTTGCCCTGATGCGCCTGATGGATGCTGGAAAGGTAACCCTTGATGCGCCGATCTCGCAATACGTGCCGGATCTGCCTTTGCATCTACTGACGTTGACCGCGGAGCTGCTTGGATCGCATCGCGCCGGTATCCGCCACTACACGATCATTCCGCAATGGTGGATGGGCTGGCACGAAAACTACTCGACCCACAATTACCCCAGCGTTGCCGATGGCCTCACACTATTCGTAGACGACGCCTTGCGCTTCGAGCCCGGAACTGGATTCCGCTATTCGACTTTCGGCTACTCACTACTTGCGCGACTGATGGAAGGCGCCTCGGGACAAGCCTTTGCACAGTTGCTCGACGTGACCGTATTCCAGCCGGCCGGAATGACCGCTACTGCAGTGGATACGCCCAGTGCCGCGCCCGAGCGCGTTGCGTTCTACCAGGCCGAGGGCGGACGTTACACGCCTTCGTATCCCATCAATTCGAGCTACAAGATTGCGGGTGGCGGTTTGATCAGCACACCCTCAGATCTGGTGCGCCTGGGCGCGCTATTGCTTGGTGATGGCTTCGTGTCGGCAGCAGGCAAGAAAGCGATGTGGACGCCGTTGGCGTTGGCCGACGGAAGCATGAACCCGGAGAATTACGCGATCGGCTGGCGCGTCGACACCTCCACGCGCATGCTCGGTGATACCAATCCCGTGCAGATTTTTCACCATGGTGGCGCGCAACAGGGTGCCGCCGCCTTCATTATGCTGGTACCCAAATACGGGATCGCCGTTGCGGCGATGAGCAACTCCGGCAGCCGCTCGGCGCGGGTCGAGGTTCAGGAGGCGACGTATGCTTTAGTGCGCCGGGTTGTACAAGAACGAACGGGCAAACTCCATGCTCCCGAGGCAGGCGAATAAAATCATCCAGCTGGTTTAAGTCACTGCCTACTCGATGCGGACGTGCGCAACGCAACTCGCCTGCGGTCGTCAACCCGGCATTCAATTGAGTCCGCGCTAGCTCAGCCCAGCAGCGGATGATCTTTTGGCAACTGCCGTGCGTACCACAGGGTCACTTTGTGCCGCATCGACTTTTCCGCGACCTGATCTTCTGGCATCGGTTGCATCAGCTTGTCGTGGACCAGCAATCTGTAGACATACAGCAGCTTCTGACCGGCCGAATCGGTGGGTTCAAACTCCACCGCACCGCGACCTTCAGCGTACTTCACCGCGGCGAGCAGAGCCGCTTTATACAATTCCGCTTCGTGCTTGAGTTTCTTCATTGCGATTGCTGTCCTCAGGTTGGTGCATCCATTCCCCGGCAAGAAGCCTGACCGAGTTCTGGTTATCCGTCACCCAAAGAAGCGCGGCAGCGTCGCGTGAACCAACCGACGCCAGGCAATTCCAGCGATTGTATCCGTCACGACCTTCCCGACTGCACCGGCGCCAGCGGCAATCTGACCATGACCGCCACCGACAGCACCGGCAATACCTTGGAGTTTTCGCAGTGCGTGCCCTTCCACAAGGTCGCACTGTTTGCCAATGGCTTCGAGTGATCGTGCCTTCGCACTGCTGATCGGCGGAGGCACTGGCGCTGGTGCCGTTCGCCGATCCGTGACCGGCCTTGGCCCGTTTGCGTTGTTGAGCGGCACTGCAGCGGGTCTGCATGGGCGCGCCGGCGTGGCTGCGGCGCAAGGTGTTTTTGGACGTTGCACGATTCACCTGTCGAAAGACAGGTAGCGCAGTCTCGGACGTCGGTTTAGCCTTGTTGCCAGCACGATTCCACACGGAATCGTCACCAACTCCGGGGTGTCTGATGAGCCACTATTCGCATCTGCTTCGCCCAATGAGCTTTGGCGAATTGTGCCGGGAGCTGCGCTGGATCAAGAATGCGGAAGACTTGATCGATGAACTTGGCGCTGAGCGGGAACGCGAGGAATCGCAACACGCCATTGCCGTGCTCAGTGATGCCGTCAACTCCGCCAGACAGGCACTGTCGCTGCCGCAGTGCGCCCAGCCCGCATAGTTCATGCTTAAAAACGCAGCTGCCATTCCAGTGTGATTGCTGTTGAAGCCAATGGTCCGCGTCGCTAAAACCGCTAGTTGATTTTGATCAGAAACTGATCGGAATCGAGCAACTGTGTGGCGTCGGCCAGCAGGCTGGATACGTCGGTGCTGCGTTCGCTGCTGTCGTCGAATTCAAAACCGCCGCGGCTGTAAACAGCATAGAAATCGGATTCGCGCCCGAACGACCAGCGATAACGCAATTGCAGACCGAAGTTGGCGACGCTGAATGGCGCGACTTCCGCGCTGCTGGGCACCAGTTCACCGTCGGCGCCGATCTGCAGTGCGCGCGGATTGCTGGCGTCAATGACGTACCACTGCAGTTTGGCGCGCAACTCATGGCGCGACGCCGGCAACCAATCCAGATTGAGCGCGAGCAGCAGTTGGTCATGATCGTAACGTGCCAATACATCGTCGTGACGCCACAGTAGCCAGTCGTTACTGGTACGTGGATTGATCGAGGCGTTGAGCGTAAAGCGATCGCTGGCAAACTAGGTTGATTGCAGTACGCCAAAGAACACCGGCTTGCCCAGGCCTTCGCCGCTTACTGCGGCGGTGGCGAAGAATGACCAATCGCCGCGCCGCGGTGTAGTCCAGACCATCTGCGCCTGGGGCCGCGCGGGGATCTGGACACTGCCGTTGCCACGCGAGATCAAGTCGTTGACACCTGCGCTGCGGCCGATCAGATATAGCGCGAGATCATCGCCGCTGCGCAATGTTGCAATCGCATTGAGCGTCAGCTCCGCCGGCAGGCGTTCGCCACTGTCGTTGTAGCCGATTTTTGTTTTCAATAGCCAGAGCACGCTCTCCCACGGCAACCCGGTTCTGAAATTGTTGTCGGTATAGGCGTTGTCCACGCGCAATCGATTGAGATCGGCGCGGGGCAGAAAGCCCAGATCGTTGAAGTCCAGTTCTTTGCCGAAATGACTCAGTTCAATTTGATGACGCCACTGCCCTGGCGGTGTGAGGTCCGCGCTCAGCCACTGCATTCCATCGCGTGTTGACTGGCTGGACTGCCGCACATCGCTTTGCACGAGCTGGCCCTTGATCGCGAGATGCGCATCGCGGCGCCAGCTGAGGTCCAACCCGTTGACACAAGCCTGACGAACGAGCAACGGTCGATCGACATAAGTGCCGACATAGCCCACGGTGAAGGGGCCGCTCGGATAGGTGAGCCGCTGCGCGTAAAACGCGCGACCAAGATCGTCGCTGTAGTCCGATTCGAGCGCGCTGAGCGCACCGTAGTTGAATCCGTGCGCCGATCCAATCACCTTGACTGCGGCGTCAACAGAGGCCGCCCCATCGCCATCGTCGCGTGCTGCGCCAATGCGCCGGGTGTAGATCAGCTGCCCGCCATTGGGCGTCGGCAGATCGAAGAAACCCTGGTTTTCGGTGAAAAATGGACGCTTGTCCGAGAAGAAAGTTTCGATCGCGTCGAAATTGACCACCAGCTCATCCGACTCGACCTGGCCAAAATCCGGATGCAACGTCGCCGCCAGTTGGAAGTCGCCCGAGGGTTTCCAGAACAGATCCATTCCGGTCTTGGCCTCGGCATCGCCGCCGCGCAGATCATTGAGCACTGACAAGTACGGCTCCAGCTGAAACTCAGACTGCGCAAATTGCGCGATCTGAACCGGCGGGAAGTTCGACACGAAGCGCGCGTGAAGGAAGGTTTCTGCTGCGGATGCACTGCGCTGACTGTTGGCGCCCAGCACACGATCGAAAATGACCGCAACTGTTCGCGTTTCGCTTTTCGAATCATGCATCGCAGCAGTCGACCAGGGGATCAGCATCTCGACCGTCCACCGGTCTTCCTCTTCGCGCACGGCGTGCTGCCATTCGCCATCCCAGTCGGGCGAATACTGGTTCTCGTTAGTCAGGGTCGCGTCCTGCACTGCGCCGGAAAGACCGACGGTGAAGTTGTAAGCGGTGACACCATCGGCGTTGAGGTCGATAAACAGATTGACCCGGTCGCCAGGAATGTCTGCGTCACGCGGCGTTTGCGCACGTTGTCGTGGCACATCGCGCGGCTGAGTGACGACAAACGCCACGGCAATGCCTGCGGGCGTGCCCAACATGCGGGCTTCGCAGGGATGGTCTGGCCGTGCCCGAGTGAACGGTTGGGTGACAACAAATTCGTTGAACAGCTGTGCCTGTTGCCACTCGGGCTCATCCACCACGCCGTCGATCACGATCTCGGCGTGGCCGATCGATGCCGCGGTCAGCGCGGCCATCGCGATTACCCTTCGTGACCATCTACGCTGCGACGATGCAGGCCGCGAACATGCATGTTGCGACCATGCGCGGCAGAGCGGCAGGCGCGAATTCGTTCGAATGAATGGGCTGCTGGCAGAATGCATTTCGATCCAGCCCGCACCGGGCGCCAATTGATGAGCAGGGATAATAGTGTGGTGTTGCACCCTATGCGGCGCAAATAAAATGGATGGGTTCGGCCCCGTGGCGAGGCGCGAATTGCCGCCAAGGCTGGTGGCCTTGGCAAGATTCGCAACGAAGCCACGGGGTCGAGGACGCGATTTTATGTGTCGCATAGGGTGCAACACCACACTAGCTCGGCACTCGCTCGGCGCGCCCCGGAAACAGCATAATCGCCGAGTTGTCGAGACGCTGGCACTTGTCGAGCGTAGCGAACGCAAACTGTTCATTGCATTTGGCTATGCCCGAGGCCGCGCCGTTGAGGCGGGGCAATGGGTTTCGCCACGATCCGTCAATCAGTTGAACTCAAGTTCCAGGTCTTCTTCGCAAAAGTCGAAATCCACTTCCTCGGAAACCGAGTCGTCGGAGAAAGTAGCGCGGAAGGTCCATTCGCAGCCGCCGTCATCGGTGCTCGCATCCCACACCAGTGTGGACGTGGAGCCTGCGGCAATGCCCTTGCCGATATCGAAGTGGCCCCATTCCTTGCCATCTTCCGAAACTTCGATGCCGACGATCTTGTGGCCGGTGTTATTGGAAACCTTGAACGAGTACTCAGCCAGCGCTGAGCCGGACAACAGGGCAAGTGCAACAACAACAAAAAGGCGCTTCATCCATCAACTCCAGGGCGAGATATTCGCCGCAGCGAGCATAGGGCGGTAGCGGCGCTGGGATAGTGACGAATAGTCAAAGGCGCGGCCGGCGCTGCGCGTGACCATGGTAACGAGCAAGATTGCTTTTCGCGTATGGCTGCAGAAACTCGGTTCGAGTGATGGCAACACAGGCGCGACGCGCGCCTGTGTGCATGACCAGCGCGGCTAGGTTCGCCGCGCTGCCGACCGATAGAGCAATAAGCCGACCGCGCCCAGTACCGCAAGCCCGGCCCACTGACCGAAGTGCCAGGCCGAAGGGAGGGCCAACACGTCAGCGCGTTCGCTGAGCACGATCGGGATCGCGATGGCGATGCCCATCAGTGCTTCGCCGGTGATCAGGCCAGCCGAAAACAATGTGCCGGGGCGATGAATGCGATCACGCTCAGCCTCATCGTGCGCAGCCAATTTGTGCTTGCGCTCGACCAGATGCGCCAGCACGCCACCGAGGAAAATTGGCACCATCAGTTCCAGCGGCAGGTAAATGCCAATGGCTGCGGCGAGCACGGGCACACGGAAGGTTGAGCCGCGCGATTTCAGCCAGGAGTCGAACGCGATAGTGATCGCACCAACGACGCCACCGATCGCGATCATGTCCCAGGGCAATTTTCCGCCGAACATGCCCTTGGCGACCGATGCCATCAGCGCCGCCTGCGGCGCGTTCAGCGAGTTGGGGTGTTCTGGCGTCGGCGGTCCGATGCCGTACGCCGAGGCCAGCAAGTTCAAAACCGGCGCCATCACCAGGGCACAGGACAATGCACCGATACCCAGCATCAACTGTTGCTTCCACGGCGTGGCACCGACCAGATACCCGGCCTTCAGATCCTGCAGATTGTCACCGCCGACCGCCGCCGCACAGCAGACCACGGCCCCGATCATGATCGCGGCGACAGCGCCGATCGGTGAATCGGAACCGAGCAACAACCACAGCACTACCGATGCGAACAGGATGGTGGCAATGGTGATGCCCGACACCGGGTTGTTCGATGAGCCGACCAATCCAGCGAGGTAGGCGGAAACCGAAACGAACAGGAAACCGGTGACAATCATGATAATGGTCATCGGGATGCTGACGCTCCATTGGTGCACGATGGCCTGATACAGGATCAGCAATGGAATGGTAAACACCACCAACGCGATTAACATCCATTTCATCGGCAGGTCGCGTTCGGTTTCGGCAACTTTTTCGCCACTACCCTTGCGCGCTGCAGCGATGCCGCTGCGAATGCCCGACAGCAACGAGTTGCGTAGCGAGAACAAGGTCCAGATGCCGCCAACCAACATGGCGCCAACACCCAGATAGCGGATCTTTTCTCCGCGGATCAGCCCAGCCGCATCAGACGCGCTGAGGCCGGCAAGTTTCGCCATCAGCACCGGGTCAGTGTGCTGGAAGAACGCGTGATAGATCGGAATGGCGATGTTGTAGGACAGAATGCTGCCGGACAACACGACGATACCAATGTTGAGTCCGACGATGTAGCCGACACCCAGCAAGGCCGGCGACAGATTGGTGCCCATGTAGCCGAGGTACTTGCCAAAAAATGTTCCGCCCGCCGCGGTATCGGGAATCATCCGCAAACCGCTTTCGGCCATCACCTTGACCAGCGCGCCGATGACCGACGAAATCGCAAGAATCTTCAGACCCGGTCCTGGATTGTCGCCCGCCTTGAGCACCTCAGCGGCGGCCTTGCCCTCAGGAAACGGCAGCGGGTCTTCAACAATCATTGTGCGTCGCAGTGGCACCGAAAACAGCACGCCGAGCAGCCCACCCAGGCCCGCGATCGCCAGCACCCAGGAATAACGGAAGTCCTGCCAGTAGCCCAGAATGACCAATGCGGGAAGCGTAAAGATCACGCCCGCGGCGATCGACGATCCGGCCGAGGCGCCGGTCTGCACAATGTTGTTCTCCAGAATCGTGCCCCCGCCCAGCACCCTCAGCACCGCCATCGACACCACCGCCGCGGGAATCGCGGTCGCAATGGTCAGGCCCGCGAACAGGCCGAGGTAGGTATTGGCCGCAGCGAGAATCATCGCCAGGATCACCGACAGGATGATCGCGCGCGCGGTGAGTTGGCGTGTCTCAGGAGGGTTCATGGATACTCCGGATCGGTTGACGTAGGCAGGAAGTCGCGATCGTGGAGCGCGACCGTCATTGCGTCAAGTCGTTATCGGTCGCGCAAGTTCTGCGTCGGGCACTTGGGGCGCTTGGTTCGGGGGGTGTGGGCGGCGAGCTACGCATGGGCTTGCGTTTGCAGTTGGGGTGCAGCTTGCAGGCGTTTGCTGGCAACTTCACGCCATCGATGGCGAACACGACCCACAGGGCTGTGGGAAGTGCCGACTGGAGCAGAAGCGACTGCAGCACTCGCGACCGATCAATCCTTCTTTGCCGACAATAGCCAACACCTGCGCAAAGACCGATGCGATCGCAGCACGCCAGCACTTCGATAACCAGCAGCGCATGCAACCATCCCAGGTGCGGGGCGCCCGGCCCGCGCATCAGCGCGTGCGTTCCCCTGGTGCAGGGCGCCAACCTAGCTGCTTGGCGTTCGTGTCGACGCGCGCCCGTGGCGCATAAGCAGTCGTCACTCACCCACATGCGCAAACGACCCCGGCACCGACTGATTTTCCAGCACCACCGGCAACAGCCGCGGGCTCACGTCGACAAATTTGTACTGCGCCATCATCCACTCCCTTGCACTCGCTGTCAGAAGGAAGCAAGATCAGGACCACTTTTTCTACAGCCTCGTTATGCGCCCCGTGCGAATTCCGTGCGTTTTTGACCTTTTCACCTGAAGATGACCATGGGCATTGTCCAACAAGACCTATCAAAGACCTTCCAACGGTTTTTCAACTCGGAAAGGTCCAGCGGAATTCTGCTGATTGTCTGCACGGTGATCTCGCTGCTGATCACGAACTCCTCAGGCGGTGCCGATTATTTGAGCTGGTGGCAAACACGGGCCGGAGGTCTGAGCCTTGAGCACTGGATCAACGATGCGCTGATGGCGGTTTTCTTCCTGCTCATCGGCTTGGAACTCGAGCGCGAGCTTTACAGCGGTGAACTCTCCAACGTCCGCAACGCCCTGCTGCCGATGTTCGCGGCGGCTGGGGGGCTCGCCGCTCCGGCGCTGATTCATTACTCGCTCAATGCGGGCACGCCAACGCAGCCCGGCATCGGCATTCCGATGGCGACCGACATCGCGTTCGCACTAGCTGTTCTGGCCATCCTCGGAAATCGCATCCCAGCCTCGCTAAAGGTATTTGTGGTGGCATTCGCCGTCATAGACGATTTGGCCGCGATCGTCATCATCGCCGTGCTCTACACGGCTGAGGTTTCGGTTGGATATCTTGCCGCGGCCCTGGCCGTTTGGATGCTGCTCTGTGCGTTGAACCGCTTGTTGCGGGTGATGTCGTTGGCGCCTTATCTGCTGGGCGGCGCGCTGATGTGGTTCCTGCTGCTCAAGTCCGGCGTTCACGCGACGGTGGCCGGCGTGATGCTGGCCTTTGCTATCCCCTTTTCCGCAAAAGACGACGACGACAAGTCGCCCTCCCACCGACTTGAACATTTTTTGCACAAACCGGTCGCCTTCATTATTTTGCCTCTCTTCGCGCTCGCCAATACCGCGATCCTGATCGGCACGGATTGGATGCAGAATCTGGCGAGCACGAACAGTCTTGGCATCGCCGCAGGTTTGATCGTGGGAAAACCTCTGGGGGTCACGCTTCTGTGTTTTGCCGCCGTTGCCAGCGGCCTATGCCGCCTGCCACCCGATCTGAACTGGCGGCACATTTGCGGCGCAGGAATGCTCGGCGGCGTCGGATTTACCATGTCAATCTTCATTACGAATCTCGCATTTGTTGGAAATATGGAGACCATAAACGCTTCAAAGATTGCAATTCTTCTAGCGTCACTGGCAGCTGGAACAATCGGATTTCTGTGGCTGAAGGCATACGCCCCCGTAGCTTTAGTCAGACGCAGTGAGGACGCCTAACGAGTACGGTTGGATCGCGCGCAGCCGCGATCTGAACCATTTGTCGGACGAGCCCGGTCCTGCGCGGGCGTCGCGCGCGCTCAAGGAAATGCATTTCTTGGCCGCTGCCCCGGTATGCGCGGTTGTGGGCGCCTGAGTGTTTTTAGGCGCGTTGATGCAGAGTGCTTGCGTGAAGCGGGGTGTGATCGCGAAATGTTTGGGGCGGTTTGCATGGATTTGAAACGGGTGCTTGCCTCAGCTTGCGGACGCTGATGCCGTGGTGCTGATCGGGGCGGTGGGTCATCGCGCGTCAGAGCGCCTCGCTGTTGCTCGCAGTGATCGGTATGGGGGCTGGCATTGCGGTTGTGCTGGTGCTGTCAGCCAAGCTCGAATCTGCGTTTGCAGGATGATCATCGGCGCACAACAGCAGGGGCACAGCAGGGCCGTCGGGTACCGCTGCGCGGGACCCGACCTACGCGCTTCCTTGGCTTGTCGTTCGTGACGACGCGCGCCCGTGGCGCGCAAGCAGTCGTCACTGACCCACATGCGCAAACGACCCCGGCACCCACTCATCTTCCAGCACCACCGGCAGTAATCGTGGGCGCACGTCGACAAATTTGTACTGCGCCATCATCCACTCCCTTGCACTCGCTGTCAGAAGGAAGCAAGATCAGGATCGACTTCTTCTACAGCCTCGTCAGGCGACAAACGGAAATTCGTATGACACCACTATCAAAGCCGAAGCAAATCATTGGGCTGGTCGGTTGGCTCGCGATTAGTTTTGTTGCATCTGGCATCGGAGCAATTGCATCAATACGTGCCGCTTCTTTCTACGGTCAACTTGCTCAACCAAGCTGGGCGCCGCCATCCTCGGTCTTTGGGCCAGTCTGGACCATGTTGTACGCATTGATGGGCATCGCCGCATGGTTGGTGTGGCGGGCAGGTGGCTTTCGCGCTAACCGTTCAGCGCTTACGGTGTTCCTGGTGCAGCTCGCGGTGAACGCACTATGGAGCTGGCTCTTCTTTGCTTGGCACCGCGGCGCTTTGGCATTTGCAGATATCTTGTTGCTTTGGCTGCTTATCGTTGCAACCCTTGTGTCCTTCTGGCGGGTACGCCCTCTTGCAGGTGCGCTCCTCATTCCGTACTTGCTGTGGGTCAGCTTCGCTGCTGCACTCAACTTTTCTGTGTGGCAACTCAATCCGCAAGTTCTGGGGTAGGGGTTGTTGCTCATCGGGGAAAACCGGGGTCACAGTCGAATGGCATTTACTTAAGCGCAGATCGCATTAAATGTAGGCTGGCGTTGAGCGCGGCGAACCCCAGCAGATCAGCAATCCTGCTGGGGCTCGCCGCGCTCACCACCAGCCTACGACTGCGCGGCCGCCGAGATTGGACCTCAAGTTAGAGCCATTCGACTCTAATCCGAGTGTTTGAAGGGCGTATCAACATGCCAGTGTCAATGAGACCACGCCGAGCGCGTCGGTGCTCGCGATAGCGCGCCCACGTCTATTGCCTTCCGCCGAATAGAAAGCGTCGGCTCTCGGGATTTGGATTCTTTCGCGGCTCAATGGCTGGCCCATCGCGCCCTGTCAACGCTTCGCCGCTCACCTCGCGATGACCAACGCATGACTCGGGGACACTCATGGATCGCTACTCGTTTGATGTCAGGGACTTGCACCCTTTAAGCGTCACTGGTTTCGTCGGCGCACTTATTCGAAACCGTCGACGAATACCTCGTCTACGATCGACATCCAGACACCGAACGTCAGGTTGTCTACGGTCGGCCACAAAAAGCCACCGGCCAGATGGATGGTGGTCACCGTCAATGACAATAACGCACCGTCCGACACGAAGCCAAGAACGCTGTTGGTGGTAGCGTTGGCGATCGTCTGCGTGGATGTGGCGCCGCCGGCATCGGTGGCGGCCAGTGCAATGCTGCCGGACTGAAACCCGCCACTGCTATTGCTACCGAAGAACAAGCCGCCAGCGCCAATCACGCCAGCGCTGAAGGCATTGAAGGTAATGGTATCGGTGGCGGTGTTGAAGGATAGCCAGGGGTTGACTGTCGTGCCAGCACCAAAAAAAGACATGGTGGAAACCGTACCGGTATAGCCATAGGGGCCGGCACTGCGGATGATCGGACTCGGCGTAGAGCCGGTGGTACTGAAACCGGTGAAGGTGTCGACCCCCGGGGCCGTGATCGCCGCAACAAACGCTGCCTCCGAGTTGTACACCGTGATCGCCGCCTGGGCGCTAACTGTGCCGACCGAAAATAATGCTGCGGTCCAAGCATGAAATACGAACGGCCGGAATATCATGGGTTCATTCCTTGTCGGTGTACTGCGCTTTGGACACCCGCAGTAGCTTAAGTAAGTGCCATTCGGGTCCGACTCCTCTTCTTGTCGGCGCGCCTAATCAAAGCCATCGCGCAATAGGACGTCGGCGGTCCACTGCACATGATCAATTTCATAGCAGCCTGAGGTATGTGTCAGAAGGATTGCGCTGATTCCTGGCGCATAGCGCACGCCAAAAAAGCGATCCTCGGCGGTTGTACCCGAGTTTGAGATGTCGCCCAGAACAAATGTACCGTGCGTGCCAAGTGGCAATCCGGAGCGGTCAAAGGCCTCAAAAGTGACGCTGGTGTTCGAGCCACCATCGGTCCAAACCATCGCCGCAGACACCGGTCGACTGGAAAAAGTGATTCGGATTGGAGCGCGGGAGAATGCGCTGTGTCCGGCAGTGCCCGCGCCATCAATCACGCCGTCATCAATGTCTACCGAATCGGTGTTAAACCCGAGGCAATGATGCCTGCGGCGGTGCTGAGGTCAGGATCACGCACGTTGTCCTCAAGGTTTTCTAAAACGACCGGCAATGCCGAAAGTCCCGCCGGCGTATCGCTTTGTTGCAAATACGGCGTGGGCCCCAAAAAGGTCGCGGTCTGCGCGGTCGCTATGCCGGTGCAAAACACAAGCGACGTGGCTAACAGGTGGATGCGTTTGTGGCTCATCGGTAATCTCCGACGTGTATTGCGTGCGTTTAAGCGATCGGTCTCTTCGCTCGTTAGGGAACCTCTGAACAAGTCCAGAGCCGCGATAGCCCCCTGAGTCAGGGGGCGAAAAACCGCAGGTTTTGACCAGCTCCGCTGTTGAGAGCGGGGGTTTGGCAAGCAATAAGCAGTGTGGCGAAGACGAAGTGGTGACTTATTCAGACCTTCCTTAGTCACGGTTTTATTGGATTGCGCTGCGCGGTACACCTCATCGCATTGCAAGCAGGGTCTGCGCGCAAAGCGCTCTCCGGATATTCCGATCTTGGGTACCGCTTCGCGGAACCCAGCCTGCGTCCTGGCTGTGTCGCGGCGTGCTGGAGATTCAAAGCGCGAGGGTCAAGCCCCGCGCCAACAGCCTTCTTGCTGCTGTAGATGTGGAACCTGCCCCGCATCCTGAGCGTAAGGACGGGCCAGTTTCCCGTGTGAGACAGTGACGTCCAACTATATGTGTTTGGGCTCCACCCCTAAGTCAACCGTCTCGGCTTTGATCGACTGGGGCAGGGCCGGCCCTTCGCATACTGCAACCGACATGGCCGCGACACGCAACCTGGCACCGAACAGTTGCAGCCTGATGCCGGAAGGTGTCGGACACTTTCCCGAACTCGAAGCCAGTGTGCGCTTTGTCGAGGCGTTGGACGAATTCGCAGGTCGACCTCAAAACCTCCATCAGCTCACGCGAGGTAATTCAGCACATTAACGCAACGGCAAATTCCCCAAAATGTACGCGCTCGGTAGGCTTCTGGATGGCGCTGTTAATGGCGCTTTTGCAACTGATCAACGCAGCGCGCGTTCAGCGATCCTGTCGCGTTCGCCACGTACCTGGGACTGCCGCTGGTGAATTCGGCTGATACCGGTTTTGTGGCGGTGTTCGGATTGCGCGCGCTGTTTCTGGCCGTATTTGTTGCCACGCTGCTGTTCACGCGGCAGATTCGCGTGCTCAGTCAGATGGCATTGGTCGCCGTCATCATTCCGATTGGTGATGTGCTGCTGGTTTCGAATGCCGACGCGCCCACTGCGACCATCGTACGTCATGCGGTGATTGGTTTGTAGCTGTTGGCGACGTGGTTTTTCCTTCGGCGCTGCACCGAGGCCGCGACCCATGCCGGCGCTGGTGATGTAGCCCGAGCCTAACCAGAGAATCGCCACCTCGGCAGCGCCCGCGCGCTGCGCTCGGCTTGCATTTCTTGATCGCCAACGCCAATTTATTGACGCCAGGCACGCACGCTACCGTCAACTTGCGGCACTCTATGGCGGTATTAGGTCCTGCGGAAGCGGGGCGGCAATCCCTGGCTTGTTGAGGACATCCCATGGCACCACCACGAATCGCTGGCCAGCGCGGGTTCGCACTGGCGTTATTTCTATTGATGAGTATTGCTGCCGACGCACAGATTGCCCCGCCGGATCTCACCCTGCAGACCGTGGTGATGGGTCTGTCAGAACCACTGTCAATCCGCAACGCTGGCGACGGCAGCAACCGGCTGTTTATCGCCGGCCGGCGCGGGCGCATCAGCGTGTTGTTGCCGGGGGCGTCGGCGCCGCTGGTCACGCCTTTTCTCAATTTGCCGCAATGCGGCGCCACGCCAGTGCCGCACTGCGTGCGAACGGATTACGAGAACGGATTGCTTGGGCTCGCGTTCCATCCGCAGTATGCAGCAAATGGATACGTCTACATCAACTACAACGACCTCAATGACGACACCGTCATTGCACGTCTGCAGGTGTCGGCCGGCGATACCAATCAGCTTGATGTCACCACGATCACGACCGTTTTGCGCATTGATCTGGGATATCGTTTTCACCGCGGTGGCGATCTTGCGTTTGGTCCGGACGGATATCTCTATATCCCGATGGGCGACGGGTCCGATCAGGGCGATCCTTGTCGACGTGGACAGACGCTGACCCCAGCGCAGCTGATGAGCAACGACAGCCGCAGTGGTGATTGCCCGTCCGACAGCAACTTTACCGGTATCGACGCCAATCCAGATTCGCGCGCTTTGTTGTCGAAAGTCATTCGCATTGATGTTGACCAGGTTACCGCCGCAGGCGAAAACGAGCTGTGCGCAGACAATAGCGACGGCTCGGCGCTGTATGCTATTCCGGCGAGCAATCCTCACGCCGGTGGCAATGGTGTCGCCGGTGCCTGCGACGAAACGCTCAGTCACGGCTGGCGCAATCCATTCCGCTTCAGCATCGATCGGGTGACCGGCGAAATGTTTTTAGGCGATGTCGGCTGGAGCGCACAGGAAGAAATATCGCTCGACCGCATTGATGCCATCGGCACGCGTGACTATGGCTGGAGCAATTGCGAAGGCACCAACCCGATCCATGGCACGTGCGCCACCAGCATCGCGCCGATATTTTCCTATGCGCGCAACACCGGGCACGGCAGTTCAGTCACCGGTGGTTATGTTTATCGTGGTGCCATTTCTGCATTGCAGGGTGTCTATATCTTCGGCGATTTTACCTCTGGCCGCGTGTTCTTTCTGCTGCGCCCAACACCGCCGGCAACCACGTGGAACTTCAGTCTTTGGCAGGATACGCCGGCGCTGATTGCTGGCTTTGGCGAAGACGAGAACGGCGAACTTTACCTGGTGGATTTCCAGGGCAAGGTGTTGCGTTTTCACTCCAGCCAAGTCGAAGTGCCATTCGCAAACAGCTTCGAACAGTAAATCATCCAGACCTGAGCCACCAAAATCGGGATCATTTTGCTGACTGCGTCCGTACGATGGGCCTGACTCAGGTTCGCTCCAAGGTCACCAGACTGCGCCTGGATCGCTGCAGCTGCAGTTGCCATCGAGCTCAAATGCTTCCGATGATTCGGCGTGACGTGTCCCTCTACCCTGTTGCTGCTGCACTCACGCCGATTTGCATCGGGCCGGGAGACGCCAGGCATGATCGGGCGCTCCGGCGCCGGCTCGCGGCTGGGTCGCCTGCGCTTGCTCGTTGCAAAAGACCGACTACTGGCGTTCATTTCGCTCGAGAACGATGCGAGAATCGGCCATGTTGAAGGGAATCCGCCGCACTGGGTTGGCTGCGAAACTTGCCGCGTGCTGCTACGCCTTGGCTCTGATCCTGGTCCTTCCTCCGTTGCATGCACAACCGAGCGCACAAACCGCGCGCTTTCGCAGCCTGACCGATGTCGATGGCTTGTCGCAGATGAGCGCCATGGCGATGGTGCAGGATCGAGAAGGATTCCTCTGGGTGGGCACGCAGGTCGGACTGAATCGTTACGACGGTACCAAGATGCGCGTCTTTATTCGCGAGCGCGATCATCCGCGATCCATCTCCGAGCACTACGTTTCCAGTTTGCTCAGCGCGGCCGATGGTAGCTTGTGGATCGGAACACTCAATGGGCTGAATCGGTTCGACCCGGCGAGCGAGCAATTCGAGACCTTCCTGCCGCTGGCAGGCGATGCCAGCAGCCTGGCGCAGCAGAAAATCAACACCTTGCTGTTCGACGCAGACGGCGTGCTATGGATCGGCAGCGACGGCGGCCTGTCGCGCTATCAAGCGGCACGACGCAATTTCGATAACTTCGGCGCAGACTTGGCGGACCCGCGCGTGCTGGCATTGGCGCCGGATGGCAGCGGCGGATTCTGGGTCGGCACTGCTGCAGGTCTACTGCGTTTCGATGTGACGCAGCAGCGTTTTTCGCCAGTGCTTGTGGCGGCTCCAACGAGCGCGTCGCTGCGTGATTCTATTCAGGCGCTACGACTTGATCGCAGCGGCGAATTATGGATCGGCACCAAGAACTCGGGCTTGTTGCGATTGTCTCCGCGCAGCGGCGCGCTTGTGCAGTGGCGCCATGATCCAGCCAATGCAAGATCGATTTCCCACAACCGGGTTTATGCACTGCTGGAAGATCGGTCCGGGCTTTTGTGGATCGGCACCGAGGCCGGCGCCGACCTGATGCTGGACCGCAGCGGCGCGCAGCCACACTTCGATCGTTTTAAGCATCAGCCGCAGTTGACCAGCAGCATTGGCAGTGGCCGCGTGGTCAGTCTGATTCAGGACAAAGCCGGTGACCTCTGGTTTGGTACCTGGTCGGGCGGGGCAAGTCTGCTGAGTGCGGTGCGTAGTCGCTTTCTGAGCTTCGAGGCCAACTCGGTTGATCCACACGCACTGGATGCTGCAGAAATCGTCAACATGACCAATGCCGGCCCCGAACAGATCTGGCTGGGCACGCGCCGTGGCCTGTTCCTGTTCGATGCCACGACGTACCGACTGAAGGCAATTCCGGCAACTAGCGGCATGCTGGTTTATGCGGTGGCTCGGTACGGCGCTGAGCTGCTGCTCGGAACGGATCAGGGCATCTTCCGCTATGACCCCGCCACCCAATCTGTGCAGCGCGCCGTGGTGTCGGTCGAAGTCGGGCGTCCATTTGTCGATTTCATCGTGGTCGAACCCGACCGGATATGGGTCAGTACGCGGGATGCCGATCTGTTTGTGCTCGATCGCACGCTTGGCAGCTTGCTTGCCCACCATGTGCTGGCGACGCGCGCGCACTTCACTGAGACGTTTGATGCAACCACGCGGCTGTTTGGAACCGACAAGGGTCTGTACTGGTTTTCCAGTGACGGACTGATTGTGAAGCAACGTCTTCGCGCCGATCCACAGGATGCTGACGCCTTGCAATCGGATACCTGTCATGGATTTCTACGTGCTTCCGACGGCGCCGCCTGGCTGGCGACCGGTGCTGGCCTGCATCGAATGTTCCTCTCAGATTCTGTCAACTTGACCGGGGCGCGTTTCGAATTGTTTCCTCGTTCCGGTGGCGCCAGCAGCAACGCCATCAAGAGTGTGATTGAAGATCGCAACGGTCGACTGTGGATGAGCAGCAATGCCGGCATCGCCCGTTTCGATCCAGGGACTTCGCAGTTCACGTCGTACGGGGAAGCCGATGGCGCAATCGACCGCGGCTATTACGCTTTCGTGCATACCACTACCGCCGCCGGCCAGATCGCGTTCGGAGGCGCATCGGGCTTTACCGTGTTCGATCCGGAAAAAGTGAGCGACTTGCCGCCGCCACCGCTGCCGCTGCTGACCGAAATAGAACTCGACGATCACGCGCTGCAATTGAGTAGCCTGGACGCTCGGTCGCCTTTGATCAATGCCCTGCATCGCACCACACAACTCACTATCCCGGCGGGGCAAGCCCGCAGTTTGAGTCTTGCCTTTGCGGCACCCTATTTTGCCGCACCAGAGCAATTGCGTTTCGCATATCGCATGGATGGATTCAACCCGGACTGGATCAACGCCGAGGCAAAACGGCGCGTGGCCACGTACACCAATCTGGCACCAGGCGACTATCGATTCCGGTTGCGCGCGCGCACAGCAGACGCACCTTGGGGCACTGCCGAAACGCAACTGGCGATTACCATTCAGCCGTTCTGGTGGCAGACCACATGGGCGCGCCTGTTGGGTATTGCTGCGCTGATCGCCGCGGTCGCCGGCCTGTTCTACGCGCGTCTGCACCTGCTGGCGCAACGCCAGAAGCTGCTCGCCGAACAAGTGGCCGAGCGTACGGCGGATATTCTGAAACTCGGCGAAGTTGGCCAGGAGCTGACTGCGACGCTCAATTTCGAGCAGGCGGCGGATCGCGTTTATCGACAGGTGCGCGCGCGACTGGACGCGCATGTATTTCTCATCGCCATTTATCGCGAAGCCAGCCAACTGATCGAGCTTGAGTATCTGATTGAGGGCGACGTGCGTCGCGCCAATCTGGAGTATTCAATGAGCGAGCAGGGGCGGCCAGCAGTCTGGTGTGTGCGTGAGTGTCGCGAATTGGTCACCGCCACGAACCAGCAATTGGCCGACTACGTCAAGCACCCCTTGCCAGCAAAGCAGGGGCAGACGATGGAGTCGGTGGTTTATCTGCCCCTGCGCATTGAGCAGCGAGTGATCGGCTGTCTGTCGGTGCAAAGCCCGCGGCCGCATGCTTACTCGTCGGCGCACCTGGAATTTCTGCGTGCCCTCGCCAGCTACACCGCCATTGCGTTGGACAACGCCGACAATTACCGCCGTCTGGACCAAGCTGCGGCACAGACGCGCGAAGCCATGGCCAGCATGCACAGTGCACACCTCGCGTTGGAGGCGGCGTATGGTCGCATTGAGCAATTAAGCCAGACCGATACGCTCACCGGGCTGGGCAATCGACGCTCGTTGGAACGTCGACTGCCGCAGTTGCTAGGCACTGCCCAAGGCGGTCACCGTCTGGCGTTTCTATTGATCGATATTGATCGCTTCAAATCGATCAATGACGAGCACGGTCATGCCAGTGGCGATCAGGCATTGAGTTCGATGGGCGAGTTGCTCAGGACCCACTTCGACGATCAGGATATCGTGGTGCGCTGGGGCGGCGAGGAGTTCCTTGTGGTCGCGGCCGCGGCGGATGAAACCGACGCATTGCGCATTGCCGAGCGTCTGCGCAAGGACATTGCCGATAATTCGGTGAAGATCGATGGCGGCAAGATCCTGGGCTGCACCGCCTCGATCGGGTTCGCCTGCTATCCATTCGATCCAAAGCTGCCGCAGCGACTGGATTGGGAACGTGTGATTGAAATCGCCGACAGTGCGCTTTATGCCGCCAAACGCGCAGGACGCAATCTGGTTTTTGGCTTCCGCTGCACCGGCATTCTGGGTGCGGATTTCGAAGCGCGACTTCGGCGCGGTCCCGATGAACTGTGCAAAGCCGGTGTGCTTGAGCAGCTTTTTGTCCGCGCGGCGCGTTAGCGTGGACGCAGTATCAACAGTTACGCATCGCACACAGCCGAAGCACTCGGTGAATCTCAAGCGCAGGGCCGATGCGCCGTACGCGATCGACAACGGCGACACCAAGATCAGTCGATAATGTAATCGTCACCACGCCGATACGCAGTGCGTCGTCGATAGGCCCAAGACGACCCAACCCATAGCGCGATGTTGCGGCCTTGCGCATTCAGATACCAGCTGCGACATCCACCCGCCCACGCGGTGCGTGGGAATGCCTGGTCGATATGTTGCATGAAGCGCGCCTCCGCGGCGGCTGTCGCTTCAATGCGCGTGCTGCCGTCGACGCGCATTTGGCGCAGATGGCGCGAGATATGGCGAACCTGGCTTTCGATCATGTACAGCACAGAATTGTGGCCGAGCGCGGTGTTCGGGCCGAGCACGAAGAACAAATTCGGAAAGCCCGGCACCGCCATGCCATTGGCAGTGCGCGGTCGATCGGCCCAGTATGCGGCCAGTGATTGTCCGCCTTCGCCCAGCACGTCGACGCTTGCGAGCACGTCCATCGGGCGAAAGCCGGTCGCGTAGACCAACACATCGAGTTCGATCAAACGACCATCGGACAGACGCACACCGCCGGGCTCGATCGCGGCGATGCTCATGGTTTCCAGACATACATGATCGCGTGTCAGTGCCGGATAGAAGTCACTCGACATGGCGATGCGCTTGCAGCCGATCGGGTAATCTGCCTGCAGAGAAGCACGCATCGCCACATCGCCAACCTGCTTGCGCAGGTGCCACCGTGCAATGGCTTTGACCCAGAACGCGGTGCGCGGTTTCAACAAGGCCAGCGACATACTTTCCAACAGTACGTAGAGCATCCCGCGCAACGCTAAACGTAGCGGAGGAAAAACGCCAAAAGCGCTTTGCAGCAAACGCGGAATCGCGAAATCTGGCCTGGGCAACACCCATACCGGTGTGCGCTGGAATACGTGCAGTGACGCCGCCGTCTGCGCGAGTTCTGGAATCAGTTGCAGCGCACTGGTTCCGGTGCCGATCACGCCGACGCGGTTGCCCCCAAACTTGATCTCCTGGCGCCAGCGCGCGCTATGGCATTGGGCGCCGGTAAACGTGTCGCGACCGGGGATATCCGGCCAACTGGGAACATGCAATCCGCCCATGGCGGCGACCACAACACGTGCGTCGATGCATTCGCCGCCTGCGTTTTGCACGCGCCAATTCCGCGCGCCTGCATTCCATCTCATCGAACGCAACGTCCAGCCGAAGCGGATACGTTGCCGCGCACGCCAGCCGGCGCTCAGCGTTTCCATGTGCGCGCGTATCTCGCCCTGCCGTGGAAACAGACGTGACCAATAGGGATTGGGTGCGAATGACAGCGAATACAGGTGCGAGGGCACATCACAGGCCGCGCCCGGGTAAATGTTGTCGCGCCAAGTGCCGCCGACGGAATCGGCTTTCTCGACGATCAGGCAATCAACGCCGCCGAGTTCATCAAGCGCGTGCGCCATCGCCAGCCCGCCGAAGCCGGCGCCGATGATCAGCACATCGATGGATTTCACTGTGTTTGGCTCGTCGTTCACGCGATTGCATCAGCAAGAATTGAACAGGCACTAGCGTACCTCGACGCGACATGCGCGCCGAACAGCGCACCCGGGCGCCGCATTGCGTCGATACGCACCGGCGAAACAGAGGTCAGCGTAGAATGGCACTTACTTGAGGCTGTAGAGCCGGTGTGGGAGGCCTGGTCAGGCCGACCGTGCCGTCCGGGGCACCGCGAAGATTGAAGTTCTGAGGGTATTTGTCGCGCGTTCCTGTGCTCCCACAATTTTAAGTAAGTACCATTCGGGTCAAGGTACTAATAACAACCACCTAGGGAAGGTCTGAATAAGTCTGCACTTCGTCTTCGCCACACTGCTTATTGCTTGCCAAACCCCCGCTCTCAACAGCGGAGCTGGTCAAAACCTGCGGTTTTTCGCCCCCTGACTCAGGGGGCTATCGCGGCTCCGGACTTGTTCAGAGGTTCCC
>Ga0163152_10002434_pt1 | contig 26580 bp, 31 predicted proteins | sample OliLakLV19MP8IB2_FD_148635 | JGI IMG/M metagenome (GOLD analysis project Ga0163152, IMG submission 148635) | Freshwater microbial mat bacterial communities from Lake Vanda, McMurdo Dry Valleys, Antarctica - Oligotrophic Lake LV.19.MP8.IB-2 | ecosystem: Environmental > Aquatic > Freshwater >...
ATCTACCAATTGATCGGCGGCGTGAAGTCCGGCATGGGCTATTGCGGGTGCAAGACGATTTCGGACTTACAGCAGAAGGCCACGTTTATCCGGCAAACGGTCGCAGGTCTCCGTGAAAGCCACGTGCACGATGTGATCATCACAAAGGAAGCGCCGAATTACCGGATGGATTGGGAATAGCCGACGTGAAAGGTAAAAGGTAAAACGTGAAATGTTGTTTCGTGCTTCTGTCATCTCCCTCGTCTAACTTCTAACGTTTCACTTTTCACGCTTCCATGGAACTCTGGCACAATAGAATCCTGGTCCTCGACTTCGGGTCGCAATACACCCAACTGATTGCACGCCGTATTCGCGAAGCCCACGTCTATTCACAGATTCTTCCTTGCACGGCCCCCTTGGCGACCATTCTGGCCTATCGTCCGCAAGGTATCGTACTGTCCGGTGGTCCTTCCAGCGTCTATGAGAAAAAGGCGCCGAGCGTTCCCAAGGAACTCTTCGACCAAGGTATTCCCATTCTCGGAATTTGTTACGGCATGCAACTGGTGACGCATCTCTCGGGCGGGGAGGTGGCCAAATCCAAGCACCGGGAGTATGGCCGGGCCGATCTTACCATCGACGATCGCAGCAATCTCTTCAAGGGCATCGGCGAAGGCGGATCGACCGTTGTCTGGATGTCGCACGGAGACCGCATCGAGCGGATGCCGCCGGGGTTCCGATCCATTGCGCACACAGCGAATTCACCGATTGCGGCGATGAAGCGCGACGATCACAAGCGCCGAATCTATTGTCTCCAGTTCCATCCGGAAGTCGTGCATACGCCGGAGGGAACGCAAATCTTACAGAATTTCGTCTACGATATCTGTGGCTGTCAGCCGACCTGGACGATGCAGTCCTATGTGGAGACAGCGGTGCAGCAGATTCGCGCGCAGGTCGGCAAAGAGCGTGTGATCTGTGCGTTGAGCGGTGGAGTGGACTCGTCGGTGGCGGCAGCCCTCACTCATCGTGCCATCGGCGATCAGCTGACCTGTATCTTCGTCGACAATGGGTTGCTTCGGGCGGGAGAGAAAGAACAGGTCAAACAGACGTTTGCGAACCAGCTTCACCTGAACTTGCGGCTCATCGATGCGTCCGGGTCGTTTCTTGCCAAGCTCAAAGGGGTGATCGATCCTGAGCGTAAACGGAAGATTATTGGGAAGCAGTTCATCGAGCAGTTCGATGTCGAGGCGAAGAAGAAGGCGGGCGGCGTCAAGTTTCTGGTCCAGGGAACGCTGTACCCCGATGTGATCGAGAGTGTGAGCTTCAAGGGCCCGTCAGCTACGATCAAGACCCACCACAATGTGGGCGGTCTGCCGGCGCGGATGAAGTTGAAACTGATCGAGCCCTTGCGCGAACTCTTCAAAGATGAAGTGCGGGTACTGGGTCAAGAGCTCGGTCTGCCGGACGACATTGTGTGGCGGCAGCCATTCCCAGGGCCTGGCCTTGCCATCCGAGTGCTGGGAGCGGTCACCAAGGAGCGACTGGCTATCCTTCGCGCAGCCGAGTCCATCCTCGATCAGGAGATTCGCGCCGCTGGGTTGTATCGGGAGATTTGGCAATCGCTTGCCGTGCTGTTGCCGATCAGGACCGTGGGCGTCATGGGTGATCAGCGGACCTATGAACATGTCATTGCGCTCCGCGCCGTCACGAGTGTGGATGGCATGACGGCCGATTGGGCCAAAATTCCCAATGATGTATTGGGCAAGCTGTCAAACCGTATCATCAATGAAGTGAAGGGCGTCAATCGGGTGGTCTACGACATCAGCTCGAAGCCGCCGGCCACTATCGAATGGGAGTGAAGCGGTAGATGTGAAACGTAAAAGGTGCGACCTAGACTATCGTTTCACTTTTCACGTCTGACGTTTTACGCTCAAAAATTATGGAAATGAGATTACAGAAAATCATTGCCGGGACCGGGCTAGCTTCGCGGCGGAAGGCCGAGGAGTGGATTGCCGCTGGGCGCGTGACCGTCAACGGCAAGGTGGTGACAGAGCTCGGCACCAAGGTCGATCCGGATCGCGTTCACATCAAGGTCGATGGCAAGCACCTGAGCTCTGCCCAGCCGTATGTGTATCTGCTGCTGAATAAGCCGAAGAACGTGATGTCGACATTGAACGATCCTGGCGGCAGGCCGACGGTGAAGGATTTTCTCCGCGGGATTTCGGTGCGGGTGTTTCCCGTCGGTCGATTAGACTTCGACAGCGAAGGATTAATGCTTTTGACGAATCACGGAGACTTGGCCCAGACGTTGCTCCATCCCCGCTACCATGTGCCGAAGACCTATCTCATCAAGGTCAAACAGGTAGTGACGGATGACCATATCCGGCAGTTGGAACAAGGCGTGCAGCTGGAAGATGGCATGACCGGCCCGGCTATTGTGAAGAAGGTGAAGAAGGCCAAGCTGAATTCCTGGCTGGAGATTACGATTCGTGAAGGGCGGCAACACCAAGTAAAGCGGATGATGGAGGCGGTGGGGCACCCGGTCTTGAAGTTGACGAGGATAAAGATGGGTCCGCTCTTGTTGGGCGATCTGGGGCCCGGCGAGTTCAGGTACCTGACCGACCGTGAAGCGAACGCGTTGCGCGAACTTGCCGACCAGAAGCTGGCTTCAGCAGAGGACAGCAAGCAACAGGCTCCCAGGCCGAAGAAACGAATCAGTCGGGCTGGATGGGCCCGTTCCAAGAAAGTGAAGGTGGTATGAAGGTCAGAACTCATCGCTGCGGCGAACTCACGAAAGCAGCCGTGGGGCAGACGGTCGTCTTAAACGGCTGGGTTCAGAAACGGCGGGACCATGGCACGGTCATGTTCATCGATCTGCGGGATCGAACTGGAATCACGCAAGTGGTGTTCAACGCCGAGCGTAATGCAGCCGTACACCAGGCCTCCCATACCTTGCGGAGCGAGTGTGTGGTGTCGGTGACGGGCCAAGTGATGGCTCGTCCTGAAGAGTCGAAGAATCCCAACCTGCCCACGGGTGAGATCGAAATATTCGTGGATGCCGTTGAGATTCTCAACGAGTCGAAGACGCCGCCCTTCGTGATCGAAGACGAGGCCGAAGTGACGGAGTCGATTCGATTAAAGTACCGCTACCTAGATTTACGGCGCCCAAAGATGCAGCATCTCCTGAGTCTTCGGCATAACATCATGCAGGCCGTCCGTGGATTTCTAAATGCCGAACACTTCCTTGAGGTGGAAACGCCGATTTTGACCAAGAGTACTCCGGAAGGCGCGCGGGACTATTTGGTGCCGAGCCGGGTGAACCCTGGTCAATTTTATGCGTTGCCCCAGTCGCCGCAGCTCTTTAAGCAGGTGCTCATGGTCAGCGGCGTCGATCGGTACTATCAGATTGCACGTTGCTTCCGTGATGAGGATTTGCGCAACGACCGGCAGCCGGAATTTACACAGATCGATGCAGAGATGTCCTTTGTGGATCGCGAGCAAGTCATGAGTGTGATGGAGCAGATGATCGTCACGGTGTTTCGCGATGCGGGCGGCGTCCAACTGCCGACTCCTTTCCCGCGCATGACCTATGCCGAGGCAGTGGGCCGTTACGGATCGGACAAGCCAGACCTGCGTTTCGACATGCCGCTGCATGATGTGACTGCCTTTGCGGCGGCCAGCGAGTTCAAGGTGTTCAAGGAGGCGGCAACCAAGGGTGGAATTGTGAAGGCCTTGATCGTCAAAGACGGAGCGGCCACGCCGCGAAGCCGGATCGATGCGCTGGGTGAAATGGCCAAGAGTTTTGGTGCGAAGGGGCTGGCCTGGTTGAAAATCACTCCAGAGGGGCAGCTCGAATCTGTGATCGCCAAGTTCCTGGATGCCAAAGCGTTTGCTGCAGCTCTTCCTGGGGCCAAGCCGGGCGATCTCGTTCTCTTCGGCGCCGACAAGGCTGCGATTGTTCACGATGTGCTGGGCCGCATCAGGCTCTTGTTGGGTGAAGAACTGAAGCTGATCGATACGACTGCCTGGAAACCGGTATGGGTTATTGAATTTCCTTTACTGGACTATTCGCCGGAAGAAAAGCGATACATCTTCATGCACAATCCATTTGCTGCGCCGATGGACGAGGATGTGGCATTCTTGGACTCGGAGCCACTCAAAGTTCGGGCGAAGGCGTATGACATGGTGCTGAATGGGAGTGAGATCGGCGGTGGGAGTATCCGTAACCATCGGAGTGATATTCAGCTGCATATTCTCGATCTGCTCGGCATCAACAAGGAACAAGCACAAGCGAAGTTCGGGTTCTTGCTCGACGCGCTGGATTATGGGGCGCCTCCGCATGGCGGCATCGCCTTCGGGCTCGATCGGCTCATTATGTTACTGGGGAATACTGAGTCGATCCGTGATGTGATCGCGTTCCCCAAAACGCAACGGGCACAATGTCCGCTGACTGATGCGCCATCTACCGTCAGCGCCGACCAGCTACAAGAATTGCGTATCAAGCTGGATGTGATCGAATGACCCAGCCCTTTCGCCTGGATGCGGGACAAATCGAAGTCGTCGAGGACCGAATGGCTGAGGTGTTTCGGGCCAAGACCCCTGCCCAGCGTCTCGCGATTGGATTTGCTCTGAGACGATCCGCCGAACGACTGCTCCGGGCCCACCTGACCTGTGCACATCCAGACTGGGACTCCCAGCGTGTTGCGAAAGAGGTGGCCGGGAGACTGTCGCATGGAGCTGCATGACCTACTGGAACGGCTTGTGGCGGTTCTCGAACGATTGCAGATCCCGTATCTCATTACAGGGTCCGTCGCGGCGATGGCCTATGGCGAACCGCGGCTGACCAACGACATTGACGTTGTGGTCGATCTGGATGAAGCGCATGCGGGTCCCTTTGCGGCGCAATTTCCCCTTGGCGAATACTATCTGAGTGATGAGGCGATTCGAGACGCGCTGATTCGCAAGGGTCAATTCAATATCATTCATCCCGCGTCGGGGCTCAAGATCGACGTTATGATCCAAAAAGGAACGCCATTCGAACAGAGCCGATTCAAGCGAGCACGGCTCATTCACCCCGCAGATTCGTACGAAGCGCGTTTTGCCGCTCCCGAAGATGTCATCATCAAGAAGATGGAGTATTATCGCGAAGGGGGTTCTGAAAAGCACTTGCGTGATATTGCCGGCATCATGAAAATCAGCGCGAGTGAGATCGATGAACACTACATCGGTGAGTGGGCAGACCGATTAGGCCTACGTACGGTGTGGGACGCCATGCTTCAGCGCCTTCGGCCAGGAAACTAAGTCTCATTATGGCAGGCAATTCGTTCGGTCACATTTTTACCGTCACGTCGTTCGGCGAGAGCCACGGACCGGCGATCGGCTGTGTTGTGGATGGCTGTCCGCCAGGTCTGCCCCTTTCCGTCGAGGATATTCAGCAGGATCTCGATCGTCGTAAACCAGGCACGTCACGCCATGTGACGCAACGGCAGGAGTCCGATATCGTCGAAATCCTCTCTGGTGTTTTTGAAGGTAAGACCACCGGCGCTCCGATCGCGCTCCTCATTCGAAACGAAGATGCACGGAGCAGGGATTACGGTAATCTGATCGATACGTTCCGCCCAGGCCACGCGGACTATACCTATTGGCAGAAATACGGCATTCGCGACTATCGCGGTGGGGGGAGAGCTTCGGCGCGTGAAACAGCGGTACGAGTGGCTGCCGCAGCGATTGCGAAGAAATGGCTTCATGGAAAATATGGTGTCGTGATTCGTGGCTATCTGAGTCAGCTTGGCCCCGTGGAAGCGCCGTTTAAGAATTGGGCTGAGGTCAGTAAGAATCCGTTCTTTTCCGCGAACGCCGAGGTTGTGCCGAAACTTGAATCGTTCATGGATGAGCTGCGCAAAGCTGGCGATTCGGTCGGTGCGAAGATTACCACGGTAGCCGAGTCGGTGCCGGTGGGATGGGGTGGTCCCGTCTACGCGAAGCTCGATGCCGATTTAGCCGGCGCGATGATGAGCATCAATGCAGTCAAAGCCGTCGAGATAGGATCAGGCTTTGCCTCAGTCACCCAGCGTGGTTCAGAGCATGGGGACGAGCTGACTCCTGATGGTTTTGTGACCAATCACGCAGGTGGAATTCTTGGCGGCATCTCAACCGGCCAGGATATTGTCGTCACGATTGGGATTAAGCCGACATCGAGCATCAGAGTTCCACGCCGCTCGATCAATAAGCAAGGCAAGCCGGTGACGGTCGAAACCAACGGACGTCACGATCCCTGCGTTGGTATCAGAGCGACGCCGATTGCTGAGGCCATGATGGCGCTGGTGCTGATGGACCAGGCCCTGCTCCATCGTGCTCAGAATGCTGATGTGAAGACGGCGACACCAAAGATTGCTGGTTCTTCGAAGAAGAGGGTCTCCTCCACGAGCAAGAAGTCCACCGCGAAGATCAATCCGGATCCTGCCGAAGCGTAATCTCGGTGCGCATACATATTTTCTGTCCCTAGGGTAACATGGCCGACATCGAGGCATTGTTACGCCTCACGAGGAGGGTAGACGAATGTTGGAAATCTATACAGACGGGGCCTGTAGCGGGAATCCAGGGCCTGGGGGTTGGGGCGCCTTGCTGCGTAGTGGCAATGTCGAAACAGAACTGTGCGGTGGGGAGCCGGCAACTACGAACAACCGTATGGAGTTACTCGCGGTCATTGAGGCGTTGCAGTCGCTCACTCAGCCTGTGGAAGCGCATGTCTATACCGATTCTCAATATGTGCAAAAAGGCATTAGCGAATGGATCCATAGCTGGAAGAAACGAGGCTGGAAAACTTCCACGAAGGAACCCGTTAAGAATGAGGATTTGTGGCGTCGTCTCGATGTGCTGGCAGCTGGCCACACACTTGAATGGCGCTGGGTCAAGGGACACTCCGGCCACCCGGATAACGAACGTGTGGACGCACTGGCTCGTGCCGGCCTCGAACAGTCGCGCCGTGCTGGTCAGGCTGTCGGCGGGATCGTCGCGCAGGCGGTCTCTACGGCTAGTTCATATCCAATTCTCGACATCAAGAACGCGACAGTGTATCGGGGTGACGCCTGCGTATTCGACGACTTGTCCTTCATGCTTGCAGCAGGGGTTCACACTGCGATCCTTGGTCCCAATGGCGCAGGCAAGTCGACGATCCTTAAATTGTTGTCCGGTGAAGTGCATTGCCTTCCCAAGGATGAGACATCCATTGGCGTGTTCGGCGAATCGCAGTGGAACGTCTGGGATGTGCGCAAGCGATTGGGGATCGTGTCGCATGACCTTCAGCATCAGTACATGGAACATGTGACTGGGTTGAAAGTCGTGCTGTCAGGGTACTATGCGAGTATTGGAACCTACGGGCACCAAGATTTTACTTCTGCTCAGGTTGCTCGCGCCCGTGTCGTGATGGAAGAACTCGGTGTCGGATTCTTGATCGACAGGAAATTTTCCGAGATGTCGACCGGTGAACAGCGGCGCTGCTTGCTGGGCCGAGCGTTGGTGCATGATCCGACTGTGTTGGTGCTGGATGAACCCACCAGCGGACTCGACCTCACCGCGACGTTTCACTATCTGGACCTGGTGCGGAGGTATATGAAGAAGGGGAAAACTGCGTTGATTGTGACGCACCACATCCACGAGATTCCTCCTGAAGTCGAGCGTGTCGTGCTCTTGAAGCAAGGAAAGATTCTGCAGGACGGGGAGAAACGCGCGATTCTCACACAAGCCAACCTCAGTGCATTATTCGACTGTCCGGTTTCATTGGTTCAAGCCAATGGGTGGTATCAAGCGCTCCCAGGGAAGAGTCTACCGCGCTGAGTGTGTTCGCCTTTGGATCAATACAATATGAAACGTCGGAGCCCTCTCCACGCGTCGATCCTTGATCGAAACTCGCCGACCTTCTCTGAGAATCCTCGGCCCTCGATCGCCGATCACCCGTTGTGTTTTTGAGGTTGAATATTCCTGTGTGCGTTTCGTGGGGCTGCATTCCTGTTTCCTGAATTACCTCGAGATGGCAAGGTTTGGCCTGTGCCTTTCTGACCGCCGCACATGGCTATTTTTTCCGAAATCCGAAGAACATGCCGACTGCCCATGCCCCGGTTGATGGGAGATATCCTGAGAGGAGGTGTTTCAGTCCTTCAGCTTCCCGGTGTGCGGCTGAAATGGCGTGATGGATTTGTGTTTCCACGGACGTCCAGTCGAGATTAATCCAGCCGGTTTCTTCCAGTACAGCGATGCCGGCGAGCAGTGCGCCGGTGAGCAGCGCGGCTATTCTCAGAAATCTACGTGATGCCCAGCCGATGAAAAACCCTGCCAGGTAGCTGCCGCCGATGCCTGCCACTGCAGGCGATGACCAATGAGCTGCCCATGAGGCGAGGCCTCCGACGGTTGCAATCCCAGCAGCGATGACGGATTTTGCATTCCAGGGCGCTTCGGCCAGTAGGGTCGCGTAGATGCCCTGTGAAGGGGAGATTTCTGGCTGGTCCAGTTCTTGGTCCATGGACTGGCTAGAGCCGGTTGTTCGCGAAGGTATCGCAAGCTTTTGGATCGCCTGTCTCCAATCCTTTTCGGAGCCATGTCATCCGCTGTTCAGAGGACCCGTGTGTCCAACTTTCCGGCCTAACAGACCCGCTGGATGTTTTCTGGATTTGATCATCACCGATCGCTGCTGCCGCTCGGAGCCCCTCTTCGAAATCACCCGGTTCGATCAGGTTTCGCTCTCGTTTGGCGTGGTGGCCCCAGACGCCGGCGAAACAATCGGCCTGCAGCTCCATTTGCACCGACAAGGCATTCCTCTCTCGTTCAGAGGCCTGGCGCTGGAGGCGCGTCACCTTCTCCGCAGTGCCCATGAGATTTTGTACATGATGGCCGACCTCATGCGCAATCACATAGGCCTGGGCAAAGTCGCCGGCTGCGCCAAGTCGCTGGGCCATGACGTTGAAGAAGGAGAGATCGAGATAGACTTTGTGATCGCTGGGGCAGTAGAAGGGACCGACAGCCGACGACGCGGTTCCGCAGGCAGATTGAACTGCGCCGGTGAAGAGCACGAGTCGAGGATCTTCATACCGCGGCCCAAGAAGTTGCTTCCAGGTGGTTTCCGTGTCGGCGAGGACCACTGCGGCAAATTTCCCCAGTTGGTCGTTGGGCGATCCGGTCGGCGCCGGCTCGGATGGCGCCGATGAGTCCGGCATGCTCTGGACCCCATTGAGCATGTCGATGAGGGTCAAGGGATTGATACCGGTGAAATAACTGACGGCGAGCACCAGCACGATGCCGCCTATGCCCAGCCCTCCGCCGATCCTGGCCGGTCCCATCCCGCGACGGTCTTCGACGTTGCCACTTTCACGTTGTCCTTCCCAGCGCATGGGTACCTCCTAATTAGACGAGGGTCTCGAACGGGCGGATCAGGCCGGCTCTTTCTCCATGGTCTGAATGAACTTGTCGGCTTCAGCAATGGAACGGTTCATGTCTTGGACCAGTCGATCGACCTGGGCATCGACCTTTAGCAGCTCTCCCTTCATGGCAGCCAATGCACGCGCATTGAGGTTGTGTTTCAGGTAGAGCACTTGATCGCGAAGCGGTCTCAGAACCGGATCGATGCGCTGCTCTGCCCGGTTCATGGCGGCGAGCATATTTTTGTAGCGGGATTTGGTTCGGGTCAGCTTCGCTTCGCTCTTCCGGCGCAAGTCCGCGCTGGAGTATTGGCCGAGTTCAGTTTCCCATTCCGAGAAGAGCGCATCGGCCACACTTTCGACGTCTCTGATGCGCTTCCGCACCGTTTCGGCGCTGTCTTCACTGCTTTCCAGCTCGCCGCTGAGTTTCTTATAAGTGGCTTCCAGGTCTCCGCCTTGGTAGCTCACGACATTTCCGAATTGCTCCAAGGTGCTTTGAATGTCTTTTTTAGCATCTTCCTGCGCATCACGGGCCGACTTGACGCGGCTGCTCAAGATATCGCGTTTGGCGTAACCGATTTTATCCATCGTGGCCATATAGACGGTGTCACAGGCAGACAAGCCGAGAGGCACTGCCAGGAGTATGACCATCATGAAGAATTTCGACATAGGCACTTCAGCTGGACGTCGCATCAATTCCTCCGCAGTGATCTGCAAGATAGACCGCATGATGCATCATAACCGAAGTGGGGAAGAGGGGGAAAGGTCTGATTGACGCTGGAGGTGCTCATCTCAAGTGAGCACCTCCAGAGAGCGGAGACTACTTCGATGAAGCCGTCGTGGTTCCGACTTGGCCGGCAATTTCTTTGAGGTCTTTGGGATACAGCACAATTTCGATTCGACGATTGGATGATCGCCCTTCTTCGGAGTCGTTGGAGGCGCGGGGTTGTGTGTCCGCGTACCCGACTGCGGAGAGGTGCTGGCGATCCACACTGCCCTGATCGATCAGGTAGCGCACCACGGTCGTGGCTCGCGCAGTCGAGAGTTCCCAATTCGTTTTGAAGCGGTCTTGGAGTTTCGTGCTGATGGGCTTGTTGTCGGTATGGCCTTCGATTCGAATCTGTTTGTCCGTGACGGTTTTCAAAATGTCACTGACCTGTTTCAGAACTTTCACGCCGGCAGGTTTCACCTGTGCTTGGCCGGAATCGAACAGGACGCGGTCCACCATATTGATGGTGAGGCGGTCACGCACTTGTTGAATGGTGATATTGCCTTTGGAAATTTCGTCTTGCAGCGATTTGGAGAGTTCTTCTTGTGTCCGCGTCAACCGTTTGATCTCTTCTTCTTTGGCCAGCCGTTCTTGTTCTAACGTTGCTGCAAGTTGTGACTGCTCTTGCCGAAGTTGTTCGCGCTCTTTCGCGATGCGAGCGGCGTTCGCTTCCAGCTCGGAAGCCTGATTCCGTAGCTTGGCGATTTCTTCCTGCGATGAGGCATTTCCGCTCGCATACTTCTGTTCGAGGTCGGTGATTTGACCGCGCACAGTCCCGAGTTCGCTGTTCAGTTGCCCTTTTTCCCTTTCGAGCCCGTCCAAGCGGGCCTGCAAATCAGCAGCCTGTCGTTCGGCGGCTTTACGCTGCGTGGCTTCCTGGTTCAGTTGCATTTGCAGCTGGGCGGATGTTTTCTTTGCGGCCTCAAGCTCGGTGAGGGTTTTTGTGTGGGTTCCCGTACTTACGCACCCCACCACTGCCATAGCGCACAGTATGGCCAATGCGGGAGCCAGGAGTGGCATGGTTCGATCAGTCAAGGTTCGTTGCATAGGTTCCTCCTCTGAATGTAGCGAACGGAATATCGTGAAGATGAGCAAGCTCAATGCCAATGACTTGGAAAGACATGTGAAAAGAATGGCTTACTTCTCATGGGGTTGGAAAAACAACCATGTCCTGGATATGGGTATAGCAAAAAGGCTGGTGCATGGTGCTGCAATCGCTGTAGGGTTCACCATACAGGTTCCGACAAGGTTGTGATGCGGCCTAGTCGGCTGGTTTAAAGAAATAGGGAGCTGGGAAGTGCTATAGGCGAGCACCTATGCAGCAGTCACGGCTCTCGCCGTAGGATTGGTGCATGAGGTATAGTGTGCTCATGCGAAGACGAGCCCTTGTTTCTTGCTGGTTGGTTGCCAGTATTGTGCTCTCAGGCTGCGCATCTCAACGAATCGTTCCCGAGTCGATGGAATCGCTCGTGGATCGAACGGTCTCGTTTCGAGACCTCCTCGTCTCACCGGAATCCTACAAGGGACGTCTGCTTGTGCTTGGCGGTGAGGTGCTGAACGCGAAGCGACTCCGCGACGGCACGCAGATCGAACTCTTACAGCTTCCGCTTGAGGACGGAGAGAGACCCAGCCACGATCGCCAACAATCACAGGGGCGATTCCTTGCAATGCAGCAGGAATTTCTCGATCCGGCCACGATGACCCAAGGGACACGGGTGACGATTGTTGGCGAAGTTTCTGGTTCAAAGACCGACCACCTCGATGACGTGGAGTATCGATATCCGACACTGATCGTGAAGCATCTACATGTCTGGCGGGTTCAACCCTATGGTCAACGGCAACCAGGGTTTTCTATCGGAGGCTTTGGCGGCATGGGAATCGGTGGCGGATCTCGTGGCGGCGGTGGGCTCAGCATCGGGTTCTGATCGGTTTCTTGGTGGAGCTTCATGCCTCAAAGAGCTCTTGTGAGTGCATCCGGCCTCTCTTCCCGTGAAAAGATTTCCCGCACCATCGCGTTCCATAAGCCCTATGGCGTGTTGCCATGTTTTACCGATCCGAACGGGCGGCCAACATTGGCTGACTATATCGATTTTCCCGGAGTCTATGCTGCCGGCCGTCTCGATCTGGATAGTGAAGGGCTGCTGCTTCTGACGTCGGACGGTACGTTGGCCCATCACATCACGGACCCGCAGCATAAATTGCCAAAACGGTACCTCGTGCAAATCGAGCGCATCCCGAGCGAGGAGGCTTTGGAGCAGTTGCGAACAGGAGTGGTGCTGAACGGCAAGAAGACCAAGCTTGCTGAAGTACGTCTGCTGCCGAACGATCCACAGTTACCTGATCGCCCCGTGCCCATCCGATTCCGTAAAAACGTGCCGACTGCTTGGCTGGAGATCATACTCCGCGAGGGGTTGAACCGACAGGTTAGGCGCATGACTGCCGCAGTGGGGAATCCCACGCTGCGGCTTGTACGGGTGGCAATTGGGCCGATTATGCTGGGCAACCTTCATCCTGGCGACTGGCGGAATGTGACGAGTGGAGAGATTTCACAGCTCTATTCTGCGGTTTGTCGATAAGTCTGGAGCTGTACGCAAGATGCCGAAACAGTTCGCCAGCGGTATTCTTTCTTCGCTCCCAGGAATCGTGAGGCGTGCGGCGTGAAACGTGATACGAGCGTGAGCCGAGGAGCAGCGGTCTTGCTTGAGAAAAGGCGCGTCTCGGCGCGCCAGGGTTGGGCAGGGGAGAAGACTGGGTTTTTTGAGAATCCTGTGCGGTGCATAGCTGTGTTAGCCATGGGTCTGTTGATGAGTCTCGCTGGCTGCCAGGCGGGAGGCGGGAAGATTCTGCAAGGGCTGCCCTGTTCGGAGATTGAAAGGCAGATCAATTTTTCAGACAGGATCGGTACACTCAACCGACTGGCCGATGCGTTTGCGGGGCAGTGTTATGACCTCGTGATCGTTCAGGGTGAAAAGGCCCGGTTGGAATTCCGGCACAAGACGTTCTCCCTCGTGAAGGAGACCAGCAACATCTTTGTTCCGGAAGGTTCCTTCATCGATTACGTGATGGAAAGTTATGAACGCGGCTATCTCAGCCTCTTACTGGCGGCGAGTTATGCACATGTGCAGAAACCGGAGGAGGCGAAGGTTGAGCTCAGGCAACTGGATCATGAGCTATTTACACCGCTCTACAATTACGGCGAAGACCCGGTGAATCTGTTGTTGTCTGCTGTATTGTGGGAGCGAGTGGGCGAGGTGAACGAAGCGCGTGTTGATTGGCTTCGTTTGAGGGATTTGGATGTGATGTGGAAACGGCGGCAAGATGCAGTCCGGCTATTTGCGGGACAACAAGTGAGTCGAATCGACGAAGGGCAAGACCTTAGTGAGCCGTGGCACGTCTATGGCGTCGATCGATTTCCCGAACTCTCGTGGGACCTGCAATTCTTCGGATCGGCGAATGGATACTTTTCTGTAACCGCGGACAAGGAATTTCCTCGCGCCTGTCAGTCCGACACCGGCGTGCGGCTGTCCACCCAAAGTTGGTTCGAGAAGGTAGCGATTCGCCATAGTCATGGGTACCATCCGCTCCTTAACGTCCAGGCATGGATCCGATTACCGATTGGGCTGACCTACAGCCTGGTTCCGTTAGCGGCAGGAGCCGGCGTCATGGTCGGAGGCTGTGTGCTCGATGCGGCAGCCAAAGGCTCAGGGGGGCTCTGCCAGCTCTCGGTAATCGGGGGGATCGCCTTGATGAGCACCGCACCGGATGTGCTCGAAGGCGCGCTACAGCCAGACTTGCGGCATTGGGAGCATGTGCCCGCGGCGTTCGTGGTGACCAGAGCCGCAACGCCTGAATTGGAGCCCTGTTTGCCGAAACTTGACACTGCTGTTCACCGGCTTTGGTAGGAGTGATTCGTCAGCATGCTTCGGAAAGTGTTTATCGCATTCATCGAGAAGTACCGCGTTTCAACTCGCCTGCAATATTTATAAGTGGTTCGTCGTGAAATTGCTGAGTCGCGTCGTGAGACCAGCGCGTGAAAATCCTGAGAATCTGATGCCTACTCCTACTGTACGGTGAGAGTCCGAGGGGTGAACCCGCCGGTCGGAGGCTTATTGTAGCAGCGGATCGGCGAATACAGCAGAAGCGCTCATGAGCAATCGGTTAGGCGCGACTCGCGCCGCGAAACGGGGAGGGCCGGCATTTCATCATGCCGAGCGATCAGAAGTGGCTCCGACCCATTTCTTGCTTCGGATTCGGTCAGTTTCCGCATTCCTCCTCAGCCGAGTCTCGACGGGACTCCGCTCCTCCGGCGACGTCCACTCAGAGCCCTAGTCCCGCGCCAAGAAATGTAGAATGTCCCCGTTGTTTGGCTCAGACTCCTGCCTGCTGGTCACAATGGTTCCGCTGAGAATCAGTGCGAAGGAAGGGCCGGATAGTCGCTGTAGCCGTCGAGCCCACCCCCATACAGCCGATCGTAGTTGACCTCGTTCAGCAGGGCCTGTTTCGCGAAGCGTTCGACCAGGTCAGGGTTGGCGATGTACGGCCGCCCATACACGATGGCATCGGCCGCTCCGCGTGACACCGTCGATTCGCCGCTCTCACGCTGGTAGCTCCCGTTGCTCATCAGTACTCCATGGAAATGTCGGCGGGCGGTCGTCAGGATGGCTTGCTCATCAGGCAAGGCGTGGTCCTCGTGCCGTATTTCGAGGAATGCGATCGTTCGTCGGCTCAATTCCTGCGCCACATAGGTCACCAGCGCGTCCGGCTGGCTGTCGACCATGTCATTGAACGGGACCAGAGGCGAGATCCGTACCGCGACGCGCCCGGCTCCCCAGACGCCGATAGCGGCATCGGTCACCTCCAGCAGAAACCGAGCACGGTTGGGAACGGAGCCCCCATAGGCATCCGTGCGTGCATTAACGCCGTCGCGTAGAAAGTTATCGAGTAAATAACCGTGAGCGCCGTGGATTTGCACCCCGTCGAATCCAGCCTGTTGGGCGTGCTGCGCGGCGAGCCGGAACATCTCCACATAACGCGGGATTTCCTCAGTGCGGAGCGCGCGCGGGACTTCGTAGGGCTTGGCGCCTTCAGGGGTATGGGTCACATCATTGCGAATTGCGATGGCGCTGCTGGAGACCGGTAGCTCGCCCGCGTTCAACAACGAGTGCGCGGCACGACCGGGATGCCAGATCTGCATGAAGATGCGGCCGCCCTTGGCATGCACGGCGTCCGTCACTCGTGTCCAGCCGGCCACGTGCGCGGGGCTGTAAATGCCGCCTTCACCGATGAAGGCACAGGCGTGGACATCGACCATAGTGCATTCCGTCATGATGAGCCCGCTCGATGCTCGTTGGGAGTAATAGTCCACCATCATATCGGTGGGAATATGCGAGGATCCGGCTCGCACGCGGGTGAGGGGAGCCATGACGATGCGGTTGGGTAAGCGGATGTCCCCGGCCTGCAGCGGGGTAAACAACGTGGTCATTGGGTGTTCCTTTGCATAATAGGTAGATCGTGGGTGAGAGAACGTATAAGCGAGATGGTGAGGGAGTCAACTGACGAATGGCTATTCTCGGGTCTTTCGTCGAAGCCGCTCGGTCAGCTCCTCATACACATATCGCCGGTGGCCAACGGCCATCAGACGAATGACTCGTGCCTTCTGATCGACGGCATAGGCGATGCGAAAACGGCGAACGCGATATTTTCGTAACCCGTCGAGTTCCCGCTGGAGCGGCACTCCACATTTGGGATTCGCGGCAATGGCACGAATGGCTGACTTGATCAGTTGCTTGAGGTCGGGATGGAGCACTCGGATCACCTCTGCCACATGCGGAGGGATGTCCGGCCGGAAGGGGGTCACGCAGTGCGGCGCTTCTTGACAGGCGCCATCGGTTCACCGAATACATCTTCAAACGAGATCCCTTTGTGTTTCGTTTTGTAAAAGGCCCGGCTCTCGGCAATCTGGCTCATGAGTCCAGGATCGCTCAGGACATCCAAGGTCTCTTTGAGGCGGGTATATTCATCGACATTAATCAACATGGCAGCCGGACGGCCGTTCTTCGTGACGATGACTTCCTCCTCGCGCTCTTGTACCCCAGCCACGAGTTCAGGTAGGCGGGTCTTGACCTCCGACAACGACAATGTTTTTGCCATAGTAGACCTCGTGTATGAGAGACCAGAATTCTGGTCGTTAGAATACAGCGACAGGTGGGGTGCCGTCAAATGAACGGGCCAGTGGTCGCTGTGCCACTTCAGCGGGGGAGGGTGAATGTCAGGCGTACAAGCTGAGGCGCAAGAGGCAGGCTGTCGAATACCAGGAGGCCAGGTTGGTGGTGAGTTCATCACGCTGAGCAATCAGAAAATATTCCCGACCCCTTTATTCCGACCTTCGGCTTGGCGAGAGGCTAGCCTGCCTTCTTCATCTCTCCCGCCAGCAAATCGTTGATGAGTGATTGATAGGGGACTTCTCGATTGGCTGCTAGGGATTTCAGCCAGCGAAGCACAGCGGGATCAAGTCTGATGGCAATGAGTTGCCGTCGTTCCGCCCCCAAGGGGGGGCGTCCCACCCGACGCATAGAGGTGAGCTGCCGGTCGGATAGCGGAGGGATATCCGAATAATCAATTTTTCGCTTTTTGGTAACGCTCTTTTTCTTTTCGGTTCGCCAATCGCGCACTGATGACTCTGATAGTTTTTTCATGGCCGTGGCTCCTGAGCGTGTAGGCGATGACGAGAATGTTACCGGCTGCCGATTGTGCCACGGCTCATTATGCAAGAGCCAGTGGTCAGAAGTGTGCCACCACGATCTCGTCGGTTTCTAAGCGAGCGGCAAGGGACGCCGTCGCCGCGAGTCACGAAACAGGGTCAGTCGACATTGCTTCACGCCGCGCAATCAGAAAAGACTCCCGACCCATTTGCTTTCTCCCCTTTTCTTTGTTTAAAAGAAATGAGTCTTGGGGGCGATTGGGACGGGGTAGTCGCATGTTTGCTTGAGTGCTTGTTCGTCCAGCCCATTTATCATCAGAATCAAGTTGGTTAGCGCTTCTTTGTTCCCAATTCCCTTGGATATCGGAATATCAATTTTCGAGATTTCTTCATGTTTGAATGGAGGGGGGAACTTGAAGCATTCACGCCCAAAAGCCCACAATAAGTCGTCAAAATGGTCTGGGGGTAACGAAGAATATTCTGCCACTCGCTGAAAAGCGAGTGCTGTTACCCGTCGCAGCGAATCAATCGATTTCTCATCAAGAAGAGCTTTCTCTAAGAGGGACTTGCTTGTCGCCTCCTCCACTAAGATCATGCCAGTCCTCAAACCAATAGTCATCAGTACATGATCTACTGGCACGCGAATATTCTCCTGGTCTGCTACAGCTAGCAGCTTCTTTCTTCTGAGAAGCTTTACGAGTAAAAAGCTTTTTTTCCCGAGGGGATCTTGATAGGCCTTGAATGCTTTGAGCCTTTCTAGAACTCCTCGGTCTTTGGGTATTGGTGACAGTAGGAGATTTTTAGACTTCTCGAACAGCTCGCTCAGATCACCATGATACTTTGTCAGCAATGTGTTGGCAGCATCCCGCAGGAGGTCGCCTCTTTCTTGTAGCCCCACTGGCAAGGTACCAGCCGAAGTTCTAAATACATCTTTTAGCGTGTCGTAGTCGATTGACCGTAGCTTTTCTGGCATGAACAAATCATTATCTTTGGTAGCAGCGTTCTTTGCTTTCAGGTATAGAAGGTCCGATCCGTGAATGGTCTTGCCATCAATCTGTTCTTCATATCGTTGAATGTCTCCATGGGTTTTGTGGTCGATCGCGGTCAGAAAGAAAATGAAATGGAGTTCCCGTTTTTGGTCGTGGAAGAATGGCGTTATTTCATTAAAATCATCAGGGCTATATTGAACTTTCTTAAGGGCACCTGCTAACGCCTCTGCCCTATTACGATTAAAAGAGAAGCCGTTCATATTACTCATCTCCAGTACATTGTCATAAGAACAGGTAACGGATCGTAGACTAGCTCCTTCCAGCGTTGCGACGAGCCGTTCATTTTCCCTTTTCAGCCACAACACTGTATTTCCAAACCACGCTAGGTAATCATCGCTTACTGGCTCCTTAAGAAGATCATGCCAAACGAGATACAAAGATTTTATCGCGTACTGTTCTTCCCAAACAATGCTCCTGCGAAGATATGCCACTACCAATTCCTCGTCCGCGACAGCCAAGAAATCGGAAAGAGAATCATAAACTACCCGTACATCACACGTTTTTCCACGAGCCTGTTGATGTTGAAGTGATGATAGCTCAGCCTCCAGTACTTGTTGGACCTTGGTTGGATCTCTCGGGTCACAACACACAACTTTCAACCCGTTGTGGCTAAAAGCACCAAGCCGTTTCGAAAGATAGAGATGAGAATAGCAGTCTACTACAACGACTCTGCTTCTCCATGTCTCGGGGGCATCCTCAAGAAGTTTAGAAATCTGGTCGTCAATGATTGACCAGGGCCTGGTAAAAGTTAAGTAGACACCTGCACCGTCAGGATCATCTTGAAATCCCTCGGTAAAAAACTTCTGGGCTACGCGTAATCCCGAGGCAGTTCGTTGAGAAATCACCACCAACGGGAAGATGAATTTATCTGAACTGTCTCGTGCTCGAATCAAATCATCAACAAAAGGCACGCCAAAACAGGAAAGTGTCTTCGTGCAAAACGGGATAAGCGAAGTAGGTCTTGAGTGTCCTCTTGTTGAAGGAGTAGTCGAAACGATTTGTTTGATAATAAATATCATCCAACTAATCCCGATGATCCAAATGATGAGGCTCATCTTTGTTAGGTGTTGGTACGAAGGTAACTGTGAGCCTATTGGGGGTTGCAAGAAGAGATCGATGAGGCAAAGCACAAAACTTGCCCAAAGAATCATAAATATGAACCAAGTATGTGTGCGCCAATGCACAAAAGCTCGGCGCTCAAGTACATTGGTAAGTATGAATGTGATAACAGAGTTGGCGAACCCCAGAATTTGTGCGACTTTTGAGGGGTCGGGCTTTGCCTCACGGGCGAGATCCAGAAGTTGGTCGAGCATAAAATCAGAACTCCCCAAGTGAGGGATTTTACATTCACTCGTGAAAATGCACATCTTCCCGCGCCACTAGACGCTTCCTGACACTGGTTTCTTCTTCTTATTATCCCTTGTGCGGCTACTTGAGCTTCCAGCCTTCCATCTTCAGCATGTCTAAGAAGCGAATATGGTGCACGTCGAGCTGGCCGCAGACAAAAGGAATGTTGGGATTTTTGTGGGCATTGCCGGCGGCAGGGTTCTCATTGGATATTACGTACCAGTTCGGTCCGTTAAGAATGGCGCGTGCGATGACGAATGGATCGGCGCCGCCAATGCCGAGTTTTTTCTTAGGGGATTGGAATTTCGCCATGATCTGGCGGACCTGGAGTTGAACGGGCGCGTCGTCTTCAATATAAAAATTGAGGTGGCGTTTGCACCATTTGGCGAGAGTGAGTTTGGAATCGTTGTCCTTGATTTCGTCCTGGACGGCACGGGTTGAGCGCAATCGTCCTGATTTAATGAGATCAGCGAGGCGGTCGGGGAGTCCTTCGAAAACCTCGGGCGTGTAGTCCTCGTCCCACCAGTTGATGAGCGAGCTTGTATCGATGCAGTAGTGGGGGAGGGAAGGGGTCAATCCTCTCTCCTTAGTGTGAGTTCTCGAACCTTGCGGACCTTATGAGGACGGACATCGAGATATTTGGCCGTGTCGGCTAGGGTGAGAAGCTTGTCGTGATAGCTATTAAGAACGAGGCCGACGAAGTTGGTGCCAAGATTGCTGACGGCGCGTTGGGCGTAGTCGCGGGCGAAGGGGCCTTGCGGGGATTCCTCTGCTCTGTTTTCCTGAGCGAGATACTGCGCCTGATATTCGGCGCGTTTCATTTCATAGAACTCTTTTGTTGTCCGGTTAAAGGTCAGGAGACGGCGGACGACGGCTTCTCTGCTAGTCCCGAAGGACTTAGCAATTTGGTAAATCTCTATGTCATTCCAATCGGTGGTTGGGCCTTTGCGTGACGCGACGGTGGGATGAGCGAGAAATTCTGCTTTGGGCATGAGGGCTGCGGCAGCGGCGTGGTTACAGAATGCTTCTATGCGTAGCTCCGCTTGGCCACGTGGGGTGGAGTCGTCGATGTCGCAGATGCCGTTTTCTCCAAGGAGAATGTGAGCGAGTTCATGAAGCATCGTGAAGGTTCTGGCGTTTGGAGAGAGGTCAATATTGATGGCTATAACTGGGAAGGGGCGTTCTGCTATGGAGAAGCCCCATACTTCCTCGGACGGAACTTTTTCAAATTGAAAGACGAGGATGCCGATCGCTTCAAGGCTACGGCGCCAGAAATTGTATGCAATGCGGTCGTTACCGGTTTGGTTCTGCGGTGAGGAAGGGAGGCGGGCCAGGGAGCGGATGAGCTGGCCAACTTCCTCGGGATTGATGGTTGCGGAGACTTTTTCTGTAAAAGATGTAGCTGATTCCTGTGGGAATTCTTCGCTGAGGGCGCGGGCGAGATCCTGGCGTTCGCGCGCGAAACGGAGCTGTTTACGAAGATTCGGTGTGTAGAGACCGGCTACGGAGCCGGGTGAGCGACGGAAGTCGTGAGGGATTGGGCTTTCTTGCGGAGGCTCCGGTAAGAAAAAGTCGGAGAGAGGCCGTTTGTAAATATTGGAAAGGTCGCGCAGTTGGCCCATGTAAGGCCGTTTTTCGGGATTGTCGCTTTCCCAAGCGCTGATTTCAGAAGGATCTTTGCTGAAGCGTTTGGCGATGTCCTGGATGGTGTATCCGGCTGACTCGCGTGCCCATTTCAGCACAGCGGGTTCGACGATGGCTGGTGTGCCCTTAGCCATGGGCAACCTCGATCAAGAGCAAAGAAGATGAATTCATCGTGCTCAGGGTAGCGATAATGGTTGATGAGTGCAAGATTTTTGCGGGTGACGTCGGCCTGGGAGCCCAGTCGCTTGCAGCGGAGTCCCTACACCGGGCGGGTGCGAAGCCGACTGGGCTGGTCAGCGACAGGACCCGCCTCCGTGCTCTCTCCCCTCACACCCTCCCAAATGTCCTCTCAAAAATTCCCTCGTCTTTCCCATGTGCTGCTGGATGTCTGACTGCAAATGCCTGGCTCCCGCTTGCCAATCGTCGGTGGCGTAGCCGGCATGGTGGGCTAGGAAGATGAATTCTTCTGAGTCTGGTCGGGGGAGGGCGAGGTTTTTGGCGTTGCCCCGCACCATTCTTCCTCCACTCGAACATTAGGTAAAGGAGCAGGTTGGCCCGAATGAAACTACAGATTGACCTTGTAGTGCGTACTCCGGCCGCCTCCGGTGGGAACGAACACTCCCTTATCTGCGAGATCCTGTAAATCACGCGTCGCCGTAGCTTTGGAGGCTCCGGTGATGGTTATGTATTTCTTTGCGCTCATGCCGCCTGCAAAGCCGGTCGGGCCTTCGTCCAGCATGCGGCGAAGGGTTTGTAGTTGTCGGTCATTGAGCTGATCTCTCCACCGGTCGAATAGTCTGGTTTTCTTCAATGTGAAATCAATCTGTTCCTCAGCCTGTATCTGCGCCTCAAGTACCACGTTGACAAACCAGCTCACCCAGGCTGTGATCTCATTCGACTATTGCCCCTCTTGCAGCGCCTCGTAATACTGCTTCCGGTTGGCTTCGATCGCCCTCGACAGGCTCAGCAATGCGGGCCGTCCGAGCCCCTGCGAGAGCGCCTTCTCGGACAAGGCTCGTCCGATGCGGCCGTTGCCGTCTTCGAAGGGATGGATCGACTCAAAATAGAAATGCGCAACCGCCGAGCGCACCGCCGCCTTTCGAATCTCTTGTTTCCCGCCTGGGGCCGTGTCATTGAACCACTGAATGAAACGTGTCATCTCTTCCGGAACCGTTGCCGACGGCGGCGCTTCGAAATGTACCCGTTCATGTCCCACCGGCCCAGACACCACCTGCATCGGTTCGGCATGCGTCCGCCACTGGCCGGACGCAATGCGCCGGTGTCCCGCCATGATCATGCGGTGCCAGGCAAACAGCGTGTCTTCTGAAAGTGGGGCGCCAGCACTGTTCCGGACGTCGATCATGAGTGCCGCGGCGCCGTTGGCCATTTTGTCCCCTACCGCAGGGCCGCTTTCCATGCCGAGATTGTGCCGGATTGACGACATGACATCTTTGCGGCTGAGCAGTTCCCCTTCGATGGCGGATGTCTTTAGCGCCTCTACGACCATCATCTCGATGGTGGTTTCCACCTGCGCGTCTGCTGTCAGCCCTTTCAAGAGTCCGCTTGCGTGACCAGTTCTCTCGGCAAGTGCGAACAGCACATGTTCGACTTCAGAGAGATCGTATCGGAACTGAGGCCAGTCGCTTTGCTGCCAGTTATAACGCATGAGCCGATTATATGCCTATTTGGCTCATGCAGAATGAAAATGTGAGCCAAATAGCGGCGATGTTTAGCTAATGGAGGGGGCGATAGGAATTTGGCTGAAATGGATCACGAATCTGAAGGGGTCATTGCTTAACTTGATACTTCGGAGCGGTTGAAGGAAGGAGCGGGATAGTGATTGATTCTCCTTCGCCAAGGTTCCGGAGAATTTTTCCGGATTACCCGCAGCGTCAAGCTTTCGTGGCAGAAGAGGTTACTTCGGAGGAATAGGCTGATAGGGGGACCTCATTTTCCCATTCCGTTCAGCCCTCCAAGCAGGGGTGCCAGTGCGTCTTCGCCTGGGCCTTTGCCGTTCTTCATATCAGTTTTGATCTCTTCGAACAGCTGATTGGCCTCTGGGCCTAGAGAGCGGATGGTCTGTTCGAGACGGCCCAGCATAAGCTCCCGCTTCACTTGCTCCTCGGTGAGCGTGTCCGCCTTGATATTCTGATCGATCAGTTGAGAGAGTTGCTGGAGTTTCTTGTGGAGGTCCGGTGGGAGTGAGTTCAAGACTCCGGCAGCGTTATCGGAGGGATGGTGTTCAGTCGGTTGAGCCCATGCTGGAACAACGGTAATGAGACTCATCGCGATGACGAACCAACGTGTATGTCGTTTCATGTTGCTCTCCCATGTGTGTAGAAACAGGGAAAGTATCTCAGTCTGCCGCCAAGCTGTCATCAAATCTCGTAAACTGCGAAAAAATTATTGTGGCAGGGAAGAATTCGATCGTTCTCACGGCAAGGACAATAGGAGAGTTCTGTGCAGGATGCTCAAAAAGTTCGTCCAGCAAGGCCGCAGCCGATGAAAGCACCGGAGGCGTAGCCTCTTGGCTACGTTGAGGATGCTTTCAAGGCGAGAACGAAGCTGGCGGGCTTTTTCAGCATCCTGCTAAGAGTTCGATTCGAGGCTCGACGGGGTCTTGTTGAGTACGGTCGCAGTGGCGCGGGAGAGGGCTTCGTCGTGTGCGTGGTCGAGGGTATAGACACGGAATTGGACCAAGCGGGTCGGCAGCAGGTCGAGGAATTCTTCTAACGGTTCTGTCGAAATACTTTTGGTGCCCGGGTCATACACATAGAGAGGGTTGCCGCGCCGGTCTTTCGGATCTGGCCGCGGGTCGAGCGGCGCCATATCGACGCGGAATTCCACTTTTTTGAGTCGCGCCGGCAATTCTTTTTTGATCTGTTCCTGGAAGTGCTCGTGGCTGGGAAAGTCCATGCCGCGTTCCTGACCCTTTTCTTTGAGCACGGCGCTGTAGGCCATCTTCCACTGAATTCCACTTTTTTGAGTCGCGCCGGCAATTCTTTTTTGATCTGTTCCTGGAAGTGCTCGTGGCTGGGAAAATCCATGCCGCGTTCCTGACCCTTTTCTTTGAGCACGGCGCTGTAGGCCATCTTCCACTTGACGTCGCGGGTGAGAATCCGCTGCCATTCTGTACCCAGGCGCCGCTCGGTGGCATGGCGTGAAGTCTTCCACCCACGTACCTGTTCAAGTAAAGACCAGTCGGTCAGTGTCAGGTACTCGTCCATCTTCTTACGAGGGTCGTGGGGAAACAGGAGCTTCATGCTGTCGCCAAAGATGTCACGAAGGTGGATGTCGATCGCGCGCGTGGTCCGGTGATAGTAGACGTTGGAATAGAGATACATACGGGTATTGAGAAACATCTGCAGGGCGGGGAGGCCCGTCTTATGTATCGTAAATCCCTTGTCTGTGATGATCGTGTAGTGAATGAGCCTGGAGAGATCAACCGGGCCGACGGCCACGCCGCACATATAAGAGTCGCGCAGGACATAGTCGAGGTTATCTGCGGTATAGCTCCCGGAAATGACAGGCTGGAGCATGTTGAGCCATCGAGGAATGCGGGAGTTATCTTTGCCCTTTTCCTTGAGAATCACATGTGCGATTTGGTCGGGGTTGAGTTCTTCGCCTTTCGCGAAGGGACCGGACGGACTGCGCCTGATTTTGCGGATGATCGGGCCGAGATGGTCTCGGATGATGATCTGCCCGAGTTTTTCGTGACTGGCGCCGAAGGCGTGCAGGTAGTTGTCGTCGAAGAAGTGGCAGAAGGGGCCGTGCCCGATATCGTGCGCGAGGGCCGTCACGCGGAGAAATTCTTCGACATAATTTGCCGAAGGAACCTCTCTGACCGCTTTCTTGAGAAATGGATAGAGATGCCTAGCAAAGCGGCCTGCCACATGCATCGTACCAAGCGAGTGGACGAAGCGGGTATGTTCTGCCGAGGGGTAGACCCATCGAGCGCTTTGGAGTTGGTAGATGTAGCGGAGGCGTTGGACCCAGGGGGAGTCGATCAGGTCTTTTTCCGTTCGTTCGTGCGGATCTGCTGTGGTGAAGGGTACGGTGAAGGAGACGTATTGGTGAATGGGATCGGCGATCAGCGCTGATCCATCGTAGGGAGCCGTAGATTGATGACCGAACTCAGGCATAGTGAGTGGTCATCTTAGCCTACATCTTGCGAGGGCGGCAATGGCTCTGTCTGGGTGAGTGGGTGTGCCCGCCGATATTTGGCCACGAAAAAATAGGCCAGAGGATAGGCGAGTGCCGCACCGAGAAGGCTTAAGACCATTCCACCAAGAAAGAACGGCATGGCGTAAGGCATGACCTGTTCATAGATTCCGCTGAAGCTCATGTCCTGCCAGTTGAAGGAGGGGCTATCGGATCGGCCGAGTAAGAGCGCACCGACCCAGTAGGTGGCGCCGAGGATGGGGACTACGGTCCAGGGATTATTGAGAAATGCGCCTGCCATGAGCGCAAGAAAGTTCAGGCCCAATGCCCAGGCGAAGAAGAATACCATCACGGTGTGCAATCCGTAGGCCGGGGAAAAACAAATGAAGACTCCGATGGCGAAGGCCAAGGCCGTTCGGTGTGGTGATTCATGAAGATGAAGGACCTGTTTCAGTAGCGATCGAAATGAAGGGATCTTGGGCATAGCCGTGATGGATGAAGCCGGTTATGTGAAATGGGTGTAACTGGTGTTTGCCAATCGGTGGCGCTTGCCTTGAAGGGAGAGAGCCTGAATTCCGAAGCGAGAGGGATGAATTTCTCCAATGCAGGTCAGAGGGAATCCTCGCGTGAGCGCTGCCCGTTCGAGTCGCCGACGCTGGTGCGGCGATACGGTAAAAAGCAATTCATAATCCTCTCCTCCGGTCATCGCCAGATTCATTGGATCGAGTTTTCGAGAGGCGGCATAGGCGCGGCAGGCCGGCGATAAGGGGAGTGCTCCGAGATTCACCTCCACCCCGACATGGCTTTCCTCGCATATGTGGCGAAGGTCTCCGGAAAGGCCGTCTGAAATATCGATTGCGGAGGTTGCGAAACGATTCGTGCTGAGCCACTGGCCGACCGCGACGCGCGCGGTTGGGCGCAGGTGTCGTCCGATCAGAAATTGCCGGTGCTTGGCTGAGAACGTGGCGGTCCGCGAATGTCGTTTGACTCGGGCCGGCGGTTCGTTCAACAGTTTCAAGCCGGCCAGGGCGTCGCCGATGGTGCCGGTCACGTAGAGGCTATCGCCGATTTGTGCGCCATTCCGAAAGAGGGCCTTGCGGGGAAGTACCGTCCCGATCAACGTCAAACTGATGAACCATCCGCCGCACGAAGCCGACGTGTCTCCCCCGATGAGCCTTATGCGGTGTGGGCGGCACGCGGCCATCATTCCCCGATACAGTTGAAGGACGTGCTGCTTGGAAGCCGTGCGGGGGAAGGCTAAGGCAACGAGCAGATAGTGTGGGGTCCCTCCCATCGCGGCGATGTCGCTGAGGTTTGCGGCCGCAGCGCGGAATCCGATATCGGCCATCGTGGCGGTTCGGAGGTCGAAGTGGATTCCCTCTGTTAAGAGGTCAGTCGTCAGCACCGTCCATTGGCCGGCCTTCGATGTGATGACGGCGGCATCGTCGCCGATCCCTCGAATCACCGAGGGCGTGCGGAGGTTATACTGTTTGCGGAGCGCGTGAATAAGATCGAACTCGTGAA